>Ga0207684_10003376_pt1 | contig 15640 bp, 12 predicted proteins | sample KBSK5501metaG_FD_184342 | JGI IMG/M metagenome (GOLD analysis project Ga0207684, IMG submission 184342) | Corn, switchgrass and miscanthus rhizosphere microbial communities from Kellogg Biological Station, Michigan, USA - KBS K5-50-1 metaG... | ecosystem: Host-associated > Plants > Roots >...
GATACCAAGATCTTTGAGATACGGAATTTTATCTATCAGCCCCAGGAGCTTACCCGGATGTTCCACGCAAGACGACGGATGCCGCGTAAATCCGCCCACGTGCAACTCATAGATCACCGCGCCTTCCAAGCTAGGTAGGCGCGACGAATGGTGGGGCAAACCCTCACCTTCCGAGGTTACCACGCCACGAATCGAATTGGGCCTCCCATTTGCTCCGCTAATTGCACTACGCCGAGTCCAAACTGAGTCGGTTACCGCTCGAGCCCATGGGTCCACGAGCTCTCTGCCCTCATCGACGCGCCAGGTGTAATGAGTGCCGGCGGGCAAACCTTCGACGAAAACGTGCCAGAAAAAGTAGCTTCGATTTGTGTTCGGATCGAGAGCTATGATCTGAAACGGCTCCGCGCTGTCCGAAGCCTCATACAGTAACAACTCTACTCGCTTGGCATGCCTACTGAAGACAGAGAAATTGACGCCCTCCGTCGTGCAACTTGCTCCGGGCGGGAATCGCGTACCGGGCCGTGTGGAATATGTTTTCAAGGCGCGGGTTGGACAGCCACTTTCATTGGCCCATGGTCTGAATAGGAGACAAAACGATAATTGTTCGATGGTACGCTCGATATCGGGACAAAACTAATTTTTAGTGTGATTGCCGGCATCGGACGCGTCGCCGCCGGGGATTTTCGGCGCGGCATCGATTCCGAGCGATGCGGTCTTGCCCGCGTAAAGCGCGATGCCGGGTGCTGCGCTGAGCCCGTGAGCAAAGATGCTAAACGACGATTTTCCTTTGTTGCCTCTGCCGCCCTTTTCTGATTCGGGATAGGCGAATGCGATGGTTAAACCCCGCGGTTTCCGCGGGGTTGGATCGGGATCATTGATAAAAGCTTGCCAAGCCTTTATTTGTAGCCGATTGCGGATCGCAAACCGGTTTCAGTGTCACGGATGATGGCAAAGCCAAATGGCCCACGGACGAAAAAGCCCTTAAAACCGATACCCTTGATAATATTGGCCGTCTTAGCTGGTGACTTGTTGCTGATCATCCTCTCTGTTATTTGGTTCATGCTGGAACGCGACTAGGCACTTCAGCTTGCCGGTTTCGGGGAGGGTATGATAGCGGGCACCCACTGGAAAATCGATTCTGAGGCGTTCTGCGAAAGCTTTTCGGCCCTTGCGAATCATTCGCAAAGTGGGTCCGGACCACGTTTTGTTCGGAAGCGGAGGGTCTCATCTAGGATGAGTGGGAAAAGCGATTTCACCGGAAACCGAATTGCGGGCTAATAAGGTGGCGTTCTATCGTTTGGTTGGTGTCAGCTATCGCCAAGGCGCGAACGGGTGCGCAAGGCTGGAGTTATGCGATGGCGGCCCTTGTGATATTAGGTCAGATCAATTGGGAGAAGTTGGGCGGGTCATTGGCGAAAGATTCGGCACAAGCGGCCAAGGAAGAGAGCCCTGGGGAAACATTGGGGGACCTGCCAGGCCCAGGTACGCCGCAAAGCTCGGCTCTGGTCACGCAATCATTTACCACTCGAACCCAAGTTCCCAACCATCCGAGAGGCAGTCAATCAATTGAAACTGCGCTCGACCATTCTGGACGGTGAAGTCGTGGCTTTGGATGACGAAGGGATCTCCCGATTCCAGTTGCTTCAGAAATGGCAAAAGCGTCCGACTGCTCCGGTTGTTTATTTCCTGTTCGATCTGCTTTGGTCTGATGGCCGAGACCTCACTGGCAAGACGGTTGTGCAACGACGAGAGCGCCTGGAAAAGATCACTACTCCGGTAGCCGGCATCCAGGTCGGCGGCTACGTCGAGAACCATGAAAAGCTCTCTTCGAGCTCGCGAAAGAGAAAGGCTTGGAAGGAATCATCGCAAAACGAAAGACACGCGTTTATCGACCGGGTAAGCGGTCGCCGGATTGGTTGAAGATCAAGTCACGACCGCAGCAAGAATTCGTCGTGTACTGCGGCTACCCTAAACCCATCATAGCGGCGGTCAACCCTGTGCTTCACTAGACGGTTACGCCCAAGTGCACCCAGTTCTCGCGACCGAGCGCGGCAGGCCGGATGGCATTCTCGGCCGCGTTATCGCTTAAAAGATCGAGCCCAGCTCTCTACGAGAGAGTATTACATTATCCATGTTTAAGCTGGATAATGTATAATGAGGCCAATGGAGCTACAGACTTTTATATTTATCGGCCGGTCGGGGTGCGGTAAGGGCACGCAAGTGGCGTTGCTTCAGGAATATATTAAGAAGCAAGATCATAAGCGGCATATTTTCTATATTGAGACAGGTGAACGTTTCCGGCAATTTATTAAGGAGCATAGTCTATCTAGTAGATTGGCCACTGAAATTTATAAAACCGGAAATCGCCAGCCAGATTTTATTGCTGTGTGGATGTGGTCACACCTTCTTGTAGAGAAGATGACGGGAGAAGAGCACGTAATTTTTGATGGGACGCCTCGTTCTTTTCATGAAGCACAGATTATTGATACGGCCGTCACTTTTTATAATCGACAGCGTCCGCATGTTATCTATCTAAACATCTCGCGAGAGACTTCTAAGGCTAGAATGACGGCTAGGCGGCGCATGGATGATATCAATGAAGAAGAAATTGAACGACGGCTTAATTGGTTTGAAAGTGATGTGCTTCCGGCGGTGGATTATTTTAGGAAGTATTCAAAGTACAATTTTATCGAACTTGATGGCGATCTGACGGTTGAGGCAGTACAGCAGGAGCTCCTCTCGAAAGTTTTTGGCTAATAGTGATTAAAGTTCTTCGCACGCAAAAAGACTTTTATTGGAATGATTTTGAAACGAGGATCTAGATAAGGCTAAGGCCTGGCTCAGAGAAAATGGAGTCATCCTTGAGTTGGATGTGCGGCCTATGGAGAGAAGAGCCTAATGAAATTGATCTTCCGTACCGTCGAAAAAGAGCCGCAGCAGCAATTCTTTCCTAATCGGGCTACCGTCGAGCGAATACTACTGGACCAAATGAACGTAGGCGTTCGAGAGATTTCGCGGCTGCGGCACCGTCAATTTGGCATTCTGGTCACTACCTCTGCTATCGCCCGCCGATCTCGACGATTGGCTCGTGCGAAAGGGCCATCGTGTGATCGATCTCAACGAGACGATGCATTAGAACGCTTCTTGCGCTATCACATGCGCTGGCGGCATTCCCGGTGCCAAGCTCCATTGATTCGTCGTTGACTAAGTGGATGATTCCAGGTGAAGGGGAGTGGAACCAGCGGTGGCCAAAGAGCGAATACGCCAAATAACACGCGGATGTTAACGATTACTTCCAACGTAAGCGTCTTGTTAACCCCATCTGGCGAAGGGGCAGGATTTCCGAAGAGTTAAGGGTGCAAACGAGCGAAGGCACCGAATGCAGGAATCGGTGGGACGTCGAAGCCGGGAAAAAATCGCAGAGTTAGCGCGGGAGTTCAGGGTCAGCAGACCAGGGGACTAACCCAGAGCAAATTTGCGAGAATCGCGGAGTCGGCTTGAGCGAGTTGCAGCGCAGTCTGGAGATCGTGCGTCGGGCAAGCGAGCCTCAACTGATGGCAGTGTAGATTGAAGCAGAAGAGTGCATGTGCGGTACCCTTGATTGAGACCGGTGATCTCGTGTTCATCTCCCTTCGCCTTATGTTTCATCCCATTTTAAGCTCTCGGTCGGTAGCACGAGGCGCTCCTCAAGGCTCTGGACCGAGCGGAGGATTTGCTACAAGGTTGAATCGCATGTTACGGCTTCTTCTGCTCTTCTTAATCCAGTCGAGTGCGGTGCAGGCCATGGAGATACTGCGGGACCGGCACGCTGGCGAGGAGTATGTCTTTGAAGCTATCCAATCAGAGATAACTGCAACGGTGGACGCAGCAGGGGCCACGGCAATCGCTACCGACCGGGCTACGCATTTTTACGGCGACCTTCTCGGTATCGAAAGCTGTGAATTTCGGAACAAACCGATTCGATTTTGGCTAATTAGTTCCTCGGACCAGACTTTTACTACTGTAGCGGAGGCTGGAACTATTCTACCGTCAGTACCTGTGCCTGCCGGTTTTGTATTATGCTGGAATCAAGATTTCACCTCCGGGGCGTATCAGTCTTCGTTTAACGGGCCTCCCAAAATCAGTTTGAATGGCCCTCCCGAGGCTGTTTGGCAAGGGCAGGAGGGTACCGCTAACACCAACATATACGTCAAGTACGACGGAACTGAGGGTGATCCTTACTCTACCGCTCAAGGATATCTGACCATTCACGCTAACGGCAGCGGCTCTCATCCGGTTGCTTATGGTGGACAGATGCGCTCGCTGGCTTCTGATTTAGTGACGGGATTCTCTGCGTCTGATGCCTATTGGGAAGCTAAGATCAAGTTACCGCAGGGCGGCTCGTCACAATGGCCTGCTTGGTGGTTATACGCCCCCGTGCCTAACGCCAGCGGATACCGGGGCGAGATCGACATCATGGAGTTCGGCTATCAATATCCGGAACAACCAATGGCAGCTACCAATCATCCCTGCACAAATGGCCCGGAGGATCCACTGATGGGAGCTACTCGGCACCCTCAATGCCAATCACCTCGGGAGATTGGCACATCTGGAGTTGTTTGGTGCAGCCTGGGGTAGTCAAAATTTACCTGGACGGAACGCTTGCCGTCACTTGGTCCAGCCTATCATCGGCCTTCAGTGGATGGATGCAGGCCATTTTGGACTTCAGCTTCGGTCCAGGGTTTCCATCGACCGGGGCTTCAGGAGATTTGAGCTGCCAGTATTTCCGATGTTGGGCGCTTCCTGGAAATGCTAAAAATTGCGTGCCTAATGTCGTCGGTGTTTCTCAGGCTGCAGCGTCTACCGCTCTTGCGAATGCCGGGTTTGTTCTAGCAGGTGTTTCAACTGAGCCGAGCAACAGTGTTGCGGCTGGACTTGTGTCTGGTCAGTCTCCTGCGAGCGGGATAGTGATTGCAACTGGCGCTTCTGTTAACCTGATTATTTCCAGCGGTCCAGCCCCGGCCCTGCCTCCCCAGCCCCAGGGGAATAACCCGTTTGAGCCGCCGGTCTTTAAAGACACCGTTCCCAAGGGCCTTTGGAGCACCTGGACTGGACCTCATTGCACGGCACCGGATAGTTTTGCGCAATCCAACCGCAGAGAAAAGGTCTACGCGGTTGTACTCCCAGACGGCGTTATCGTCGAGCCACACACATTGAGGCGCAGCTGAAAGGTGGCCCATCCATTTAAGTTATGTGTGGCCGGTACCGAAGAACCACCAGAGAAGAAGAGCTAGCGCGGATCTATCATATCCCGATTCCAGCCCAGCCAGATTTGCCGATCAGCTATAACATCGCGCCAAACCAGCCAGTGCTCGCGATCCGATTCAATGCCGACACGAAACAGAGGAGCTTGGATACTTTACTCTGGGGCCTGGTCCCTTACTGGCATGACAAAACGGGTTTTATCAACGCCCGAGCGGAAAGAATCGATACGGCTCCAGCCTTCCGTCGCCCTTTTCAGAAGCGCCGATGCTTGCCCAAAATGAACATGTCCGCGTTGCCACAATCGGGCAGAAAGCAACCATCCTGCGGTTGACTGCACATTCGGCGCAAAGCAAGTCCGGCCTCACCTTTGGCGGAGCTTCGGTCGACCCAAACGGTGACTGGGCACCACGAATGGCGGAGCCAGTGACGCTCAAATCGGATCGCTTTGTCGTCGAAGTGCCAGCGGCGAGTGCCGCAGTCGTCCAGATTCACACTGGATAGACGACGGATCAGAATTTTACCTTTCTGAAAATGCTCTCTGGAATAAGCTTGATGAAGAGCATAATCCAACGCCAGAACCACGGAGTGTAGATGACACATTTGCCCTCTTCGGTTCCCCTTACTATTTCACACGCTCGGTAAAGAGACTAAGAGGCTGGAATGTAGCTTTCATTTGCACTCGCTCCGACTGACCAATTTGCAGCTCATCCCCGACTTCAGCACTTGAGCATCGTTGAGCGTATGAATTCAGATCCCGAAAACTTTAAGCATCTGAATGCTGCATAGCCGCGATGCCGTAAAGACAGGCCCCGCCGGGACTGAATGATAGTGACCCAGCACTTTAGGTGCTGGGTCCTGGAGTTTCGTGCTCACCGATCCGCCCTATCTGCTCCGCTATCAAGCATCGTCAGGGACGCCGTGTCGCGACCTGGCACGGTGTAATCTCGTCCCATATACGCACGTTGTAAGATCAAGGGCAATCAATAGGGCGCAAAGAGCCAGCAACACTAACGACACCGCGAGACGCACAACTGAGTCTCCTTCGACAAACAGAAAAGAGGAACCTCCTCCTTTGAGCCTCTGTGCCGTGTGAGCCAGGCCTAATATAATTGCGAAAATGATAACTGGAACCCGCCATGAAAGGACAGCAGTTGTTACGCTACCTCCAGCGCTAGCTCTTCCAAAAAAACGCGCAAGAGCTACGAAGGGGAGATATACAAGCACGTGGATATGAAACGGGATATTTAGAAGCAGGGCGTTCGCTAAATGAAAACAGGTTGCGATTAGAATCCACGCGCGCCAGCCGGCGCGTCCCGCGAACAAAAAGAAGAACGGAGAAAGCTCAAATGCCACTGCGGCAAAATCCAGAATCTTAATTGACTGCGGTGGCACCTTAAGCACGAAAGGGGCGAGCAGAAGCTTTCGATCAAGTGTGTAATACCCGGAATAAAACCAGTTGAGGAATCCGCTTGTCGAAAGATCGAAGTTAATCCAGTGCAGCGCCTTATCAAAGCCTGCCGTGAACATTGCGAATGCGATCAATACCCCGGCGGTCGCCAAGGCTCGCGCTGCCACCTTAGGATTGATGCGCCGATCGGGGACGAGCGCGTAGGTTACTCCCCAGTCAGTGAACGCCAAGCAGAGCGCAACAGCCCATAGAAGGATATCGTGACCGATCTTCCCGAACGAATACGCGAAGTTAGTCGAAATAAAGGTCAACAGACACAGGACGATAGTGCAAACTCGTGTCTTAACGCCTATCGTGATTAGAACCACAAGCCAGATCCTCACTAAGTCTCCAGCAAGCATCAGCCAATACGGCGGAAATCCAGCGAAAAGAAAAGCAACGCTTAGAACGGGCGGATTGTAAAAGGATTGTGGAACCTGACCAACCCAAGCGGAATAGGGCGCGACAAACAGCAGCACGAAGATGCCCCAGAATATTCTGAAGAGTCCCAGTGAGCGCGCGTCGTTGCTACACGTATCTTCGAGCCTCTGCCAACAAATCGTCAGAATCCGTTCAACGAAGGTCAAAGACTTTGTCATTTTGGTATCGAACCGCTATTTCCGCCCCGTCTGATCGGCGAAGCGTTGCGACCTCTTGAGTGATGCGTAGTACGCTGTCATCGCAGCCACTTCCGTTTAGTCTTGCACGGAGCCATTGTTTGGCATTCCTAATCTCTTCCTCGCTGACTTTGTGCGCGTCGATCCGAATCACCGCGCCCCCCTTAATCGTATGGGTAATAGGCTCAATAGGGCTCAATCCGAAGTACCGTTGTGCGAGTGGGGGGAAAAATTCACGGGGAACAGGGTTCAAAAATTGTGACGGAGATAGACGAGTCCAAGCGTCACGGCCGGCTACTCTCCCATAAATCGCTGTTCTGTTGAAATCGATCTGATCTTCTGTCGTCTTAATCCTTCCGGCCCAGGATGGTAGAAGCACAGCCGGATATGGCTCTAGCGTGGGTGCGAGGTAGCCGATTGCAAAAGGAACGAGCAGAAATGCGGATAATACCGTCGTGTATAGCAGATTCGGGTATTTCATTGGCAGATAAACCGGGCTCTTTCATCGGCAGCTAATAATCTGCAATCATTCTTCCCTAATCTTGGAATATGCTTTCGGAAACGCGAAATCACTGAATAGCAGTAATCTCGAATGAGTTTCGGAATCACAAGACCGAATGCCAGGAAGCGTGCAGGGGTGTTGCACAAGGATACGCACGCAAAACAGCAGAGCTACTCATGTGGATCTTTGTTCCGTCGAAAAAATACGCCGTTGAAAGATCCGGCTCCTCAACACCATGTTCCCTGCAGAGCGCATGAGCATAATCGGATTGTAGGGCGCAAAAGGCCAGCCGATCCGCCGCCGTGTTGTCAAGGAGGAAGATCACGGTGGAATTGCAAAAACCACACTCACCATCGTAAAGAAAGATCGCGCTCTCTTCTTTCATTCGCCCAGCGCAGATTTGCACATGCCGTGGTCGCTGACAAGACGGTTCTTCCGAGATCGAGCGGCCCAGGCCGTAGGCGTCAGTTCAGCGACCGACAATTCCCCATCCATGCTGCCAGATCGCAATCAGCGCCCAGATGTTATAGACGTTGTTGACGATCATACCAACGATCGGCAAAAAGAGCGACAAGCACGCTAGCAGACTAATCCACCAGGGTAGTCCGATGATCGCGCCTAAGACTTGTAGGATGATCGTCATGACGATTTTCTCGCTCTCACTCCCGCGTCGTGTCCGCTCTCAGCGCTAACCGCACTGCGTTCGGTAGCGGCTACCGAGCACTAGTTCCCGATATAACCATAACTGTTACTAATGGGCTGAAAATGGCGACAGCCGATGGATCGATGGCAGCTTCGCGTAACTCTGAGTACTACTATCATACTTGGCGCAGACGGCTTTAACGCCGTTCTTTTCGCCTTCTTTCAGAATCGCCAACTTTTGTTGTTCGTTAAAGCGGGGACCGCGACGAGCCTTAAAAGCTAAAAGAAATCGTCCCAGTGACCCCATTTGCGCTATAGTTATCCCGCCCCAACTGTCCCTGATAGCCGACATAAGTCGAAATTCGAGCAGTCCATTGGGTTCCGACGCCGGCATTGATAATTGCGCTATCATGACCCTCGTGCGGGCCGAAAGTCGTCGCGGAGACTCCCGGAAAGACCACTGAACTGAAGGTTACGGGCAGCCTATTGTATTTGTATTCATGATCCCAAGCGGCCCAGAGACTTGGAATTACGATAATGTTACCAACGTGCCAGGTGTAAGAGGCCTGCACCCCTAGATCCGTCCTCCAGGATTCTTCGGAATCGCCATGAATATTCAGAGGCAAAAACGCACCGTGTTCGGTAAAGCCGTCCACATGTACGTTTGTGTACTGAGCCGCGAAAACTGGCCCGACACTGAGGTTCCCAAAGTGGAAGTCGTATCCAGTGTCAACGAAGGTACTGAATTCGTAGCCCTCGGTGTCCCCATTTGCCAAGCGCCCCTGCAACAACGTTTGCCGGCTGGTATCGTAGCTATTGTAGCCGCCGTATATACCTCCGTTCACATAAAAGCCGTGATTCCAGTAGGTGGCATACACCCCTCCGCGGCCGGTATTAACATCCACGTCTCCGGGACTCAGGCTTGTCCAGGTATGAGCATAGGTGCCAAAGATCCCAACGGCCAGGCAGTTGGTGATCCGGTAATCAAGCCCGACGCTCACGCCTCCGGTCGTGAAATCATAACCCTTTATGGAGTTATCACTGTCAACTGAGACCCAGTCGCCCCAGCCGTTTACCCAAACGCCCCAGCGGTTGGTCGGGCCGGGTGTGAACACCGGAGGAATGACCTCTTTTTTTCCCAATGTCTTTGCCGGTAGGGGCCGGTGGTGAACCGGGGAAATGGGGGAGACAAATCCGGTTGAACCCCGTTGAATTTGGGTCATGCGATCGGTCAGATTAAACCTCTGGGTGTTTGCCCCCGAGATAGAGATCTCAAACATAGAGGTCAGCTGTTCGACGGTCGGGTTCAGGATCTGAAGCAAGAAGCTGAGCGATAGCGGTCTGTTGGGTTCTATCGGCGGAAGCGGAGTGGGAATCACATCTATAATCGGTGGAGCGGGACTAGGCCCCGCCGTCGCCACGTAGGCTATGGCTGCGCCATTGGGCGCGTAAATATCAACCCTCGTAAGTTTGGGGTTGGTATTTAGGTTATCGGTAACGCCATCGAATGGTGTTGGGGTGCGGCTTTTCGAATTAATAATTTCAAAGAAATTGCCGTTGCTCGGGCGGAAATTGTTTAGGGAATTAACGACCAGTGTTCCCCGCAGATTGATATTTCCGCCGACCAATAAATGGTCGTATTGGCTGCCGTTAAGGCCTCCTACCCCGACTGAAAGGCTGGATTTAGAATCCATCTGGAAGTTGCCCTTGATAGTCAGGACGGACGCTTGGCCCGTCGTCGCGAATTTCGGGGCGCTAATGAAATTCAAGGCGCTTTGACTGAGAACCAAGTGGCCCAAGATGGTCGAGTCATCAGGAGTATTCCAGGTACTCGAATTGGAGAGATTAACATCCGTGGCTCCGTTAATGATACCGTTAAGGATTGAGTTGTTGAGGTTGATGGTGACGGTGGAAGGATCAACCAGAATATTCCCGGTCAGAGTGGATGAGTTGACGGTGAAATTGACAACCGAATCGAAAGGGGTTCCAGCCCTATCGATTGAAGTGACGTTTAAAAGAAGGTTTTGAGCGCCTGGCTTAACCGTAACGCTGTTGAGCGTAATATTAGCTTCCGCCCCGTCTACCCGAAAAGCCGCTTCGCCTGCGCCTGCGGCTGTAGCGGTAATTGTAGAACTTGAAACGATGAGGGTACTCGGTCCAAGGTCGTGGACATCGTCGCTGATGCGGATGCCGTTGGTGCCGCCGGTCAGCGTGCTATTGGTGATGTTCATGACGCTGTGGTCAACAACTTGCCCCGCATTGGCTTTCTCCGCGGTCACGGTGGAGCCGGTAACATTCACCGTAGACCCGAAAAATGAATAAACACCGTTGGCATTCTTGCCGGTGGTCGTAATCGTCGAACTGTTAAGGTTGACGATTCCGCCGAAAAGAGCAATGGCTCCATAAGCGGCCTGCCCTGATGTCGTGATCAGCACGTTATCGGCGTCTATCGTTGACTGTCGGCCCTGAATCGGGCCGAAGGTGGCATTTTCTGCCCATATCCCGGCTCCGCTGTCTCCTGTGGTTTCGATCGTGGTTTTTCCGATCGTGTTGTTTTTCAACACGATTGTCCCACCCTGAGCAAAAGCGCCCAATTCGTCGAATTGACTGGTTGTTATGTGAATGTTTTCCCCGCTGATCGTGCCACCTCCGCTAACTTCCAAAGCTCCATGCTGAGCCGCCGTTCCAGGCGGCGTTGCGAAGTTTTGCGTTATGCTGAGGTTGAATAGTTCAATGTGGCCGCCGGTGCTGGCCTCGGCTGACTTGTGGAATCCACCGCTGATAATGGTTCCATCGGCAATCAACGTGGCGCCGTTTGCAGCCCTCAGACCAATACTTTGGAGGCCGCCACCGCCCGGGGTGTTGTCGTTAATGAACCCGCCGTGTAGGGTGAGTGTGCCGCCAGCGCTGAGGACTGCTGCTCCAATTTGGGGTGGGTTTTGGAGTGGGGTTGGAGCCTCCAGAACAATAAAGAGATCGGTCGCGTTGATACTGCCAGTGCCGACGCCAAGGCCGAGCTTGGTGACGTTGAAGGTTCCACCGGTGATGGAGATCGTTCCTCCGTTATCGACAGAGGCGCCGACCCCTGCGCCACTAAGGACAACCCCATCGGCAGTAATTTTAGAGGGGGTTCCCGTCACAGGGTCGGTTCCTGTCGCTCCAAGGCCGGTGTTATTGCTTCCGGTGACGATAAAGGCAAGTCCGCCTGGCGCGGTAATAATGGTCCCTCCGTCATGGGCGAATAAGATTCCGGGTAAGTTGGATTGTGTAATGGTAAAGGTACCAGGCGGAGCAGTCAGATTTTGGCCCGTGCCAGCACTAAGGGGATACTGGGCATTGACAGGGTTCGAAAAAAGAAATCCCGCTAGGGAAAATAGCAGAAAGGGTGCGCATTTGTGCAAATAAGCCTCCTTGTATGAAATCAACCGCTCGGGGGGCGGTGCGATGATGCAAAAGCGAAACCTTGGTGTCAATAGCTACTATAGTTTTCAATGATTGTTATAATATCGGCACGCTGGTGCTGCGTGACTCTCAAAGGCCTAGCTTGGCAGCATCGCCTTCAATAGCGTCGCTGTCGCAGCAGCACCGTCTTCGGAGCCGGCGCGACTTTGTTGGCTAGCACTCCAGAATTGCCGGACCGATTGCTTAACTTTCGCGACCGAGCTTATGGCATCTTTTTCGACAAGGTAGCTGGATTCCTGAACTGATCGGCATATCTGTCGCAAGCGGAGAGCGATCGTGGTGGGATGTAACCGCGGCTCTCTCTCGGAAAGTGCCCAGTTCTTCCCTTTACGCATTTCAACCGAAGTTAATAGGTCAGCGACGACCTGTTAGCTATCACTACCGATCACTTAAGCAGGACGGAGCGTACCTCTCGCGAGAAAACGCTGAGACGTGTGAAAAGCATTAGGGACCAAAAGGGTCTTTTGGTGTCGGAAGTGTCACGGACTGGGCGAATGCTCTGCCGCACAGAGAGTTACTCTGTGACACTTGAGGCGATTAAAGTGTCACTGTGACGCTGTACTTTCCTTAAACGTCACAACGTAAGGGGCTGGCTTCGTAGTAGTCACGTAAGTCTGTGACGCTTTCTAAACGGTTTTGCCCTATCACTGGTCGGTTAGTGACTGATCATGCTCAGCTTTTTGGGGCGGAAAGGTAACGCTGAAAAGCCGGTTCAAGCTGTCCGAGACGGTATCCTCTCACCTGATCATCCTTTCCAATCCTTGCCCGAACCGGTTTCACTTCAAACGGGGAGAGCAGATGGCGCAGCTTATGAGGAGTCAACCCATTCTTCCAATCCGCCCAGGGTGCTTCCTTGTCTTGGTTGAGCAGTTCCAAAGCGGTGCTGGTTGGCAGGAAGATAAAACTTTCCGTCGGCCTTTCTATAGTGACTTCGACGGCATTGTTCTGGAAAATTTTCTGCAAAGCGTTGAGCAGATAGATTGTTAGTGCGTCCTCGTCATCTTCGACAAACTGCTCGCTGCTGCCTGCTGCCTGGATGGCGTGTCGATGACATTGCTCGCCGATCTCCTGCGCGATCATGAGAAGCTCCGTCCAATTGTCCGCCGCACGATCACCCATCGAAGCAGTGTAGGCACACTGGGCCGAGCGGTGAGCCGAAAGATTGTCGCCATGATCCAGCCGCCATCGCCAAAGTTTGCGCCTGAGCGATGCAAAAGACTCTGGGTTAGTCTCGGAAAGCTTCTTAATTGTGTCGCTTTTCCGCCGCCGTTGCATGGAGATGACCAGCAAGCGGTCAATAATGGTCTCAGGTAATTTGCGAATAGCTGCTATCACCTTTGGGCTGAAAGTTCGAAAGCATTCCGGTTCTAGCGTGTTTGGATTGCAAACCACGGCAAATTTTCCGCGTGTATGGCCGCTATTGACGATTCGACGCAGATCTTCGTTTTCCTTGGTCAATAGAAGTTCCCCTTCGTCAATGAGCACGGTCGGACACCATCGATCAACTGCTCGGAAAAGAGCTGCTGGCGAGATATTAACGGTCGATAAAGGTTTGCGTACCAGCCGTTCCAGAACATCAATCAACGTAGTTTTACCACATCGCTTTTCTGGGGAGATAAGGCTCAGGATTGGTAGATAGTTGACCCACTCATGTACGTAAGTGAGAATGATCCAGAGACTAGTGGTTAGGATTTGATTGGCTTCGATCACCACGTGATCGCGAACAATGGTACAAAGATCGCCTAAGAGTAGTTCACCATCGACCGGGTCTGGCCACGGTTCGATTGAATCAGCGAGTTCGAAGCTGCGCTCAAATTCCCCCTGGTTCTTCTCCTGGGTTGCCTCGCGTAACGCAACGACCGGAACAGCGAGTCTATTGGCAAAGAGCTTGGTCAATTGAGTCAATTGGAGCGGGAAAAGTTTTGCTCGCTTCAATTCTCTGCGAACCAGTTCCAGATCTTCCTCGCCGAACACTTCGTGTACACAGGCTGCAGAGGCCAGGAGCTTGCTAAGCTCTTTGGCTTGCGCTTCAGCCTCAGTTCCTGCCAGCTTGACAAGATAGTCGTCAATGCCTTTGCCTGAAGAAGCCGGCCACCGGAGCAATCGAACGGACGCGCTGGCATAGTAGAGCGCCAGATAGAGGCGCAACAGCGCTTGGCGGACGCTAAAGTTAGAACCATAGTCCGCGTCGAAGGCTAGATAAACCGTTCGCCCGTAAAGCTCAAAGCTCTGAAGCTCCGGTGCGAGCCGAATGGGTTCATCGTCACCGTCTGCTTTGATTGTTCCATTCCAAACGCCGCCAAGTGCAACCGGGAAAGCGCCGGCTTGCATCAGCGCTAAGGCTTTCACCGGACCTTCAGTGATGATGAGAGGTTTCGACGATTTATCTTTAACCCCCCAAGTCACCGACGGAATGAAAGGGTAGCTTGGGCGGCCACGGGGCTGCACGAATTTCCTATCAGAATGGGTTGGCAGAGGCCGCGCGACCCATTGCTTGATCTTTGCCGCCCCGTTCCGGCAAGGAAACCAAATAAATGCTCTCACTGTCAGCGGCGAGACTGACCGCCTCATCGGAGTGAAAGCGGAGCCGATCAATAATCTTCTCCGCACTTGGCGGCTGTTCTATCTCGACACCCTCAGCTAGCAACACTCCGCGTTCTGCCAGGTACTGGGTGCCGATTATACCCGAGTTCTTTGGCTGCTCTTCGGGTCCCACTGTTGCCGCTGCGGGACCCATTTTCGTAGATTGCGGCGTTGATGTGAGTCCATCCAGTGGACGTGAATGCGTAGTGGCCTTCTGGTCCTTCGCCTTGAATAGGGGAGGGACACCAGCGATGCGGCAGAGTGTATCCGCGCAGTGTTTTAAGTCCCAGCCGCGTTCCTCTTTCAGGTACGTCGAAAGCCGAATTGGTTTCTGCCCGTTCTTCCAACAAGTCACCAGCCCCGCAAATTCACCGGTGAGCTGAGCGGTGATCTTTGCTTTAGGTCCGTGTGGATGAAAGCTGTCGCCCTTCCTGACTCCGTTGGGCCATAGCGCCGGGAAAATGATTCCTGCATACGGTTTGCCCACCGTTTCATGGAGCCGGTCACTGAGGGCTTCGCTCATAAGTGCCGTCCGTCGCGCTCATAGCTTCGGTTTTGTTGGTAGTTTCGATTTGAGCCGCACCGCAAAGAACTCATGGCCATTGCAGTCGAGGCGCCGGTAGAGGTTGATCCAATATTTACCAGCCTCTGGGATCACGATGACCCCGCTGTAATCCGCCGGTGTCACCCCTTCGGGTGCTGGTCGCCGTGACGCAAAGCAGAGTGCCGCGTTTGGGCGCTCTTGGCTAATAGGTGCTAAGCCTTGCGGTCGACAGTAGATGCGATTATTAGGACGGTGATCTAAATTCATATTTTGACGCGAGCGCCAGCACTTCCAAACCGGGCGGAATAGAAGCCAGTCTGGCGTTTGTCGTTTTATGAGTCCTTGCAGGCCGGGGCGAAGCTAACGTCTTTGTGCTTACGGTTGGACATCCCCTTCCTTGATGGACGTTTTGATCTGTTACTGGCCGCGTTTAAAGCCTTCATCTCTGCAGCCTCCATCCGACTTGGCGTAACGGTCCGAAGAGTTCCAGCCTCGGCGTGTTCAAGAAACTTCAAAACCGCCGACTTGCGGTAGAGATATCGCCGCGAATTGATTGGAATTCCCGGAAGGGATTTATCCTTGCGTCGCCGATACAGTGT
>Ga0207684_10003378_pt1 | contig 15636 bp, 10 predicted proteins | sample KBSK5501metaG_FD_184342 | JGI IMG/M metagenome (GOLD analysis project Ga0207684, IMG submission 184342) | Corn, switchgrass and miscanthus rhizosphere microbial communities from Kellogg Biological Station, Michigan, USA - KBS K5-50-1 metaG... | ecosystem: Host-associated > Plants > Roots >...
CCCGGGCGGCCGATCCCGCGTTCGGGACAGTGTCGCACCTCGACGCGGCGGCGATGCTGGCGTTGTGCGCCGAACGGGGCGGCGATCCGGCCCGGCCGGGCAAGAAGGACCCGATCGACTGCCTGGTCTGGCTCGCCGCCCGGCCGGCAGGGGGCGGAGGGGCGGCGGCCCCGGGGGTGGCAGGGCGGCGGCCCCGGGGGTGGCAGGGCGGCGGCGGAGTCGTCGCCCGGGGCGGGGAACAGGTGAGCCGTCGCCCGGGGCGGGGAACAGGTGAGCCGTCGCCCGGGGCGGGAGGAGGGGAGCCGTCCTGGGAGTCCGCGTTCGGGCCTGGACGGCCGGGCTGGCACGTGGAGTGCGCGGCGATCGCAACGTCCCACCTGGGGCCCGCGTTCGACGTCCAGGCCGGCGGGTCGGACCTGATCTTTCCCCATCACGAGTTCAGCGCCTCGCACGCCCGGGTGGCGTTCGGGGCCGATGGAGGCGGCGCCCCGACGTTCGCCCGCGTCTACGCGCATGCGGGCATGGTGCGGCTGGACGGGGAGAAGATGTCCAAGTCGCTCGGGAACCTCGTGTTCGTGTCCGGGCTGCTGGCCGGCGGCGTGGACCCGATGGCGATCCGGCTGGCGATCATGAGCCATCGGTACCGGGACGACTGGGACTGGACTGCTGCGGGGCTGGCCGCGGCGCAGGAGCGGCTGGCCCGCTGGCGCGCGGCCGTGACCCGCGCGATGTCCGGCGCCGGCTCCGCCGAGGCCGGCCCGGGTTCCGGGGCCGGAGTGCCGCCAGCGGAGAGCGTGCTGGCCGAGGTGCGGGCGCGGGTCGCCGACGACCTCGACGCCCCGGGCGCGCTGGCCGCCGTCGACCGCTGGGCTTCGGCGGTCCTGGACGCGCCCGCGCTGCCCCCGGAGATGGCCGCGCCGGCCGCCCTGGTCCGCGACGCCGTGGACGCCCTACTCGGCGTCGCCCTGTAAGACCGACCGGGCGGGTTGTCAAGCCCCACATCTCCCGCTGTGGATGGCGCTGCGCGCCGTGAAGTGAGTTATCCACAGAACGTGATGCGGCCCTCGTGACCCCCTGGTTCCGTCATTCCGGCCCGCAAGCCTGAGCCCATGGAAACCCCTCAGCCATCAGGCAATCCCTTTCCGCGCACCCATGCTGACCTCAGCCCCCCGCCGGCCTGGGGCGACCCCGGGCCGCCGCCGGGTCCGGACCGCGCCAAGCCCCGGGTCCGGGTCAGCTCCCCGGCCGACGTGCTGGCGGTCGTGCCGCACCTGCTCGGCTTCCATCCGGCGCTGAGCTTCGTGGTGATCGGCGCCGCTGGCCCGCGCCGCCAGGTGGAACTCGGCTTCCGCTATGACCTGCCCGACCCGCCGGACGCCGCCGTGGCGGCCGAGATCGCGGACCACGCCGTGGGGGTGCTCACCGAGCGGCGGATGAGCACCGTCATCGGCGTCGGCTACGGTCCCGGGCGGCTCGTGACCCCGGTCGCGGACGCGCTGGCCGCCGCGGTGCGCCGCCGCCGCCTGCGGCTGCGTGAGCTGTTGCGGGTCGAGAACGGCCGGTACTGGTCCTACCTGTGCGGCAACGTGAACTGCTGCCCGGCCGACGGCACGCCCTTCGACTACCTCTCCCACCCGGTGGCGGCGGCCATGACCGTGGCGGGCCTGGCCGCCTACCCCGACCGGGAGACGCTGGCCGGGACCCTCGCCCCGCTGACCGGGGCCGCCGCGCGGGCGATGGACCAGGCGATCGAGCGCGCGTCTGCGCGGGCGCAGGCCCTGGTGGACCAGGCGCAGCGTGACGGAGCGGGCAATCCCCTGCGGCCGGCGATCGATGCGGGCCGGCGCACGGTGCGGGAGGCGATCGGCCGCTACCGCAGCGGCGGCAGGATCACCGATGAGGACGGGTTCGCCGCGCTGGCGGTCGGCCTGGTCCACCTTCCCGTCCGGGACGACGCCTGGGCTCGCATGGTGCCCGAGCACCGGGAGGCACACCTGAGGCTGTGGGCCGACGTGGTGCGCCGGGCGAGCGGTCCCTGGTTGCCCGCGCCCGCCTCGCTGCTCGCCTTCACCGCCTGGCAGTCCGGTGACGGGACGCTGGCCAACGTGGCGCTGGACCGGGCGCTCGCCGCCGATCCCGACTACTCCATGGCCCGGCTGCTGCGCGACATCCTGGCCGCGGGAGTGCCGCCGTCGATGGCACGGCTCCCGATGACCCCGGAAGAAGTCGAGGAGAGCTACGCGCGCACCGACGGGCCGCCCGCGCGCCGGACGGCACGCCCGCGCCGTCGCCGTGGGCCGGCCGGCTGACCCCGCCGGACGCAAGTTACCTCGCGGTAGACTCCGCCGAGGCAGCCAGGCATGCTCGCTGGCCTTCGGCCACCTTCGCGGGGCCCGCAGCATTGCCCGGGGGTCCGAGACCCCCGGAACCCCCACAATTGGTGGTTGCGGCATGCTGTTCGGTTTAGGCCGGCTCATCCGGCCGAGGTCGACCTTGCCGACTTGGGCCGGGCGCGGTCATCCTCAATGCAAGGCCGGCGCCACGATACGGAGAGAGGGTTGATGTGACGGATACCGCGATGGGGGGAGGACGTCCCGAGCCGGCCGGCCCGGGCACGCTCCCGCAAGCCTCGCAGCTGCCCCACGCGGTGGCGATGGCGCACCAGACCGCGGTGGCGGCCCTCCGGGAGGCCTACGCCGCCCTTCCCGACGGTGCCCCGGTCCGGCTGGCCAAGCGCACGTCGAACCTGTTCCGGTTCCGCGACCCGCTGCCCCGGAGCGCGGCCGGCCAGCGGCCCGGCGGCCCGGCTGCCACGCCAGGGCTTGACGTGTCCGCCTTCACGCGGGTGCTGCACGTTGACCCCCGGGCGCGGGCGGCCGTGGTCGGTGGCATGACCACCTACGAGGACCTGGCGGACGCCACCTTGCGGCATGGCCTCATGCCGCTGGTGGTGCCGCAGCTGAAGACGATCACGCTCGGCGGCGCGGTGACCGGCCTCGGCATCGAGTCGACCTCGCTGCGCAACGGCCTGCCGCACGAATCGGTCACCGCCATGGAGATCCTCACCGGTGACGGGCGGGTGGTCACCGCCGCCCCCGTGGGGGAGCACGCGGACCTGTTCCGCGGCTTCCCCAACTCCTACGGCACCCTCGGCTACGCCCTGTCGCTCACGATCGAGCTTGAGCCGGTGCAGCCCTTCGTGCACCTGCGTCACTTCGCCTTCACCACCCCCGAGGCGTGCATGGAGGCCGTCGGCCAGATCGCGGCGGACGGCAGCCTGCACGGCCACCGGGCCGACTTCGTGGACGGCACGGCGTTCAGCCTGGACGAGATCCACCTGACGGTCGGCGCCTACAGCGATGTCGCGCCCTGGCGCAGCGACTACACCGGCCAGCACATCTACTACCAGTCGGTCCGTGGCCCCCGGGAGGACTTCCTTACCATCCGCGACTACCTGTGGCGCTGGGACACCGACTGGTTCTGGTGCTCGCGGCCGTTTGGCGTGCAGCACCCGGTGATCCGCAGGCTCTGGCCACGCCGCTACCGGCGCTCCGACGTCTACCGCGCCCTTGTCGCGTTCGACCGGCGCCACCGCCTGTACGACACGTTCAACGCCAATCGCGGGCGCCCGCCGCGCGAGGCGGTGATCCAGGACGTGGAGATCCCGCTGGGCCGTTGTGCGGAGTTCCTGCGGTTCTTCTGCGCCGAGGTAGGCATGAGCCCGGTCTGGCTGTGCCCGCTGCGCCTGCGCAGCGCCAGCCCCTGGCCGCTGTACCCGCTGGAGCCGGGCACTCCGTACGTGAACTTCGGCTTCTGGGGAACGGTGCCCCTCCCGCCCGGGCGTGCGGACGGGTATCACAACCGCGTGGTCGAAGCGCAGGTGGCCGCCCTGGGCGGCAGCAAGGGCCTGTACTCGACGTCGTTCTACTCCGAGGACGAATTCTGGGCCGCTTACAACGGCCCGGCCTACGCCCGGCTCAAGCACGCCTACGACGGAGTGGGAAGGCTGGCCGGGCTGTACGACAAGTGCGTGCGCGGGCGGTAGAGGAAGGGGTGGCAGGCATGGCGCTGGCCGATGTGTTCGAGAGGTTCGCCGGGCCGGACGCCCCGGTGGAGTTCCGCGCCTACGACGGGAGCGCGTCCGGCACCGCCGGGGCACCGGTCCGGATCACCATCCGGTCTCCAGTCGCGGTGTCCTACCTTGCCCAGGCCCCCGGCTCGCTGGGCCTGGCCCGCGCCTACGTGTCCGGCCACATCGACCTCGACGGCGACATGTACACCGCGCTCGCGCGAATGTCCCAGGTGCACCAGCGGCAGCTGGACCTGGCCGAGCGGCGGCGCCTGCTGGCCGACCTTGGCGGCCCGAAGCTGCTCTTCCCCCGGCTGCCGCCACCGCCGCAGGAGGTCCGGGTGCGGCGCCGCTGGATGGGCGGGCAGCGGCACTCCAAGGGCCGGGACGCCAGCGCCATCTCGCATCACTACGACGTGTCGAACACCTTCTACGAGTGGGTGCTCGGCCCGTCGATGGCCTACACCTGCGCCTGCTACCCGGATGAGGACGCGTCGCTGGAGGAGGCACAGGCCTACAAGCACGAACTGGTCGCGAGGAAGCTGGGGCTCAAGCCGGGGATGCGGCTGCTCGACGTCGGCTGCGGCTGGGGCGGGATGGTCCGCCACGCCGCCCGCGAGCACGGGGTCAAGACGCTGGGGGTCACGCTGTCGGCGCAGCAGGCGGCGTGGGGACAGCGGGCAATCGAGCGGGAGGGGCTCGGCGGGCTCGCCGAGGTACGTCACCTCGACTACCGGGATGTGCCGGAGGCCGGGTTCGACGCCGTGAGCTCGATCGGGCTCACCGAGCACATCGGCAAGGCCCACCTGCCCGGGTACTTCGCGTTCCTGTTCGGCAAGCTGAAGCCGGGCGGGAGGCTGCTCAACCACTGCATCACCCGGCCGGACAACGGCGCGCCGGCGCGCGTGGCCGGCGGGTTCATCAACCGGTACGTGTTCCCCGACGGGGAGCTGGAAGGGCCCGGCCACCTGGTATCGGTGATGAACAGCGCGGGATTCGAGATCAGGCACGAAGAGAACCTGCGCGAGCACTACGCCCGGACGCTGACCGCATGGTGCGCGAACCTGGACGACCACTGGGACGAGGCCGTCGCCGAGGTCGGCGAGGGCACCGCCCGGGTGTGGCGGCTCTACATGGCGGGCTCGCGGCTCGGCTTCGACCGCAACGTCGTCGAACTGCACCAGATCCTCGGCGTGAAGCTCGACGTCGACGGGAACGCGTACATGCCCTTGCGTCCTGACTGGGAAGGCGCGCGCGAGCTGGCTCAGCCTGCTCGCTGAGGCTGACGGGTTGGCTCAGCATGGTCGCTGACCTTCGGTCAGCTTCCCCCTAGACCCGCCAGCGTGCTGGCCCGGGGGCCGAGCCCCCGGACCCACGCCCCGGTACAGGTCGCGGTTGTCTTTCCGCCTGTGGTCGGCGTGGTCATTGACCCGTCGGCTGGTCGGCATACGGGCGGTGTGGGCGGCTCTCGGTGCGGGCGGGCAGAATGGCGGGGTGGAATCGCCTTCCCGGCCACGTGATGTGGTGCTGCTCGGCTCGACCGGGTCCGTGGGAACCCAGGCTGCCGACGTCATCCGGCGCAATCCCGGCCGGTTCCGGGTGGCCGGGCTGGCGGCGGGGGGCGGCAACCCTGGGCTGCTGGCCGCGCAGGCGCTGGAGTTCGGGCCCGCAGTGGTCGCGGTGGACCGCGAGGATTCCGTCGGCGACGTGCGGGACGCCCTGGCGGCGCAGGCCAGCCGGGGGGCGGGGAGCGCGCCGCTGCCCACCGTCCTGGCGGGCCCGGACGCCGTCGCCGAGGTCGCGGCCTGGCCCGCGGACGTGGTGCTGAACGCCGTGACCGGGTTCAGCGGGCTGGCGGCCACGCTCGCCGCCCTGCGGGCGGGCCGGGTGCTCGCCCTGGCGAACAAGGAGTCCCTGATCGTCGGCGGGCCGCTGGTTGCCGGGCTGGCCGGCCCGGGCCAGATCGTCCCAGTGGATTCCGAGCACTCGGCGATCGCGCAGTGCCTGCGCGGCGGGAGCGCCGGTGAGGTCGCGCGGCTCGTGCTCACCGCCAGCGGCGGCCCGTTCCGCGGCCGCAGCCGCGCGGAGCTGGACGGGATCACCCCGCAGCAGGCGCTCGCCCACCCCACCTGGAACATGGGCCCGGTCATCACCGTCAACAGCGCCACCCTGGTCAACAAGGGTCTTGAGGTCATCGAGGCCCGCCTGCTGTTCGGCCTCGGATTCGACCAGATCTCGGTGGTCGTCCACCCGCAGTCGGTCATCCACTCGATGGTCGAGTTCACCGACGGCTCCACGATCGCCCAGGCCAGCCCGCCCGATATGCGGATCCCGATCGCGCTGGCCCTGGGCTGGCCGGACCGGGTTCCCGGCGCCGCGCCGGCCATCGACTGGTCCACCGCTCAGACCTGGACTTTCGAGCCGCTCGACGAGGAGGCGTTCCCCGCCGTCCGGATCGCCCGCGAGGCCGGGCAGGCGGGCGGGACCGCGCCCGCGGCTTACAACGCCGCCAACGAGGTTTGCGTGGACGCTTTTCTGGCGGGGAAGCTTCCCTTCGCCGGAATCGTGGACACGGTGGGGCGGGTAGTCTCGGAACAGGATGGCCGCGCGGGGGACGCGGTGACCCTGGCCGATGTGCGTGCCGCCGACGGATGGGCGCGGGCGCGGGCCTCAGAACTGGCTGCCACCTGGAGGGCGCGCGCGCATCACGTGGTGGGCGCGGCATTGAAGAGGGGAGGGTCGGGCGGGTGAGCTTTCTTCTGGGCGTCGCCATCTTCGTCGTGGCCCTGCTGCTGTCGGTCATGCTGCACGAGGCGGGGCACTTCGCGACGGCCAAGCTGTTCGGGATGAAAGTCACGCAGTTCTTCGTCGGGTTCGGGCAGACGATCTGGTCGCGCAAGAGGGGCGAGACCGAGTACGGCATCAAGGCGATCCCGGCCGGCGGGTTCGTGAAGATCGTCGGGATGACCGGCTTGGAGGACGTCGACCCGGCCGACGAGCCGCGGTCGTTCCGCGGCAAGCCCGGCTGGCAGCGGATCATCGTGCTCGGCGCCGGGTCGTTCATGCACTTCGTGCTCGCGCTGTTCCTGCTGTTCGTGGTGGCGGCCGGCGTGGGCCTGGAAACGGCCAGCGCCACGACCACGGTCGGCACGGTCGAGTCCTGCGTGCCCGCGAACGTGACCTCCGCCTGCGTCGCGGGCGATCCTGCATCCCCGGCGCGGAAGGCCGGCCTGCATGCGGGTGACAAGATCATCAGTATCGCCGGCCAGCCCGTGGGCAACTGGACCCAGATGGGCAAGGCAATCCGGAGCCAGCAGCCGGGGACCCCGGTGCCGGTCGTCGTGGACCGGCACGGACGGCGCGTGACGCTGCACCCGTCGTTCGCCAAGCTCACCGGCAAGGGGACCTACCTGGGGGTGTCCCCGCAGATCGTGTTTCAGCGGACCGGCCCGCTGGCCGCCGTCTCCTACGCGGCCGACGAGTGGTGGTCAATGCTGAAGGGTTCGGCCCAGGTGGCGGCCAGCCTGCCCAGGGCCATCCCCGACCTGTTCGCCAAGAACCGCGCCAACACGCCGGGCGGGCAGGTCACCAGCGTGGTCGGCGCCGGCAACGTGACCGGCCAGGTGCTGGAGGCCCACATCGGCTGGCAGCCGAAGGCGGACCTGGTCCTGCTGATCATCGCCTCGCTGAACATCTTCGTCGGCGCCTTCAACCTGCTTCCGCTGCTCCCCATGGACGGCGGGCACCTCGCCATCGTGATCTACGAGCGGGCCCGCGCCTGGCTCGCCAGGCTGCGCGGGAAGCCCGACCCCGGCCTGGTCGACTACCGGCGGCTTGTCCCGGTGAGCGTCGGGGTGTTCGCCTTGCTGGTCGGCATCGGCCTGCTCTTGATCATGGCTGATATCGTCAATCCGGTTCACATCCTCCAGTGAGGCAATGAGCACTATGACGACAGACCTAGGCATGCCAGGGCTGCCGGTGCAGCCGGTTGCCGAGCGCCGCAAGTCGCGCCAGATCATGGTGGGCAAGGGCAAGCACGCGGTGCCGGTGGGCGGCGGTGCCCCCGTGTCGGTCCAGTCGATGACCACGACGCTGACCGCCGACGTGAACGCGACGCTGCAGCAGATCGCCGAACTGACCGCGACCGGCTGCCAGATCGTGCGGGTGGCCGTCCCGTCCCAGGACGACGCGGACGCGCTGCCCGAGATCGCCCGCAAGTCGCAGATCCCGGTCATCGCCGATATCCACTTCCAGCCGAAGTACGTCTTCGCCGCGATCGACGCCGGCTGTGCCGCCGTCCGGGTGAACCCGGGGAACATCAAGGCGTTCGACGACAAGGTCGCCGAGATCGCGCGGGCCGCGTCAGCGGCTGGCGTGCCGATCAGGATCGGCGTCAACGCGGGCTCGCTGGACAAGCGCCTGCTGGCCAAGTATGGCCGGGCCACCGCCGAGGCGCTGGTCGAGTCCGCCCTGTGGGAATGCTCGCTGTTCGAGGAGCACGGCTTCACCGACATCAAGATCTCGGTCAAGCATCACGACCCGGTGGTGATGATCAACGCTTACCGCCAGCTGGCGCAGGCGTGCGACTACCCGCTGCACCTGGGCGTGACCGAGGCGGGCCCCGCCTTCCAGGGGACGGTCAAGTCGGCGGTCGCGTTCGGCGCCCTGCTCGCCGAGGGGATCGGGGACACGATCCGGGTGTCGCTGTCGGCCCCTCCGGTGGAGGAGGTGAAGGTCGGCATCGCGATCCTGGAGTCGCTCGGGCTCCGTGAGCGGGGCCTGGAGATCGTCTCCTGCCCGTCCTGCGGGCGGGCCCAGGTGGATGTCTACACGCTCGCCGACCGCGTGACGGCCGGGCTGGAAGGCCTCGAAGTTCCGCTGCGCGTCGCGGTGATGGGCTGCGTGGTCAACGGCCCGGGCGAGGCCAGGGAGGCGGACCTCGGGGTGGCGTCGGGGAACGGCAAGGGCCAGATCTTCGTCAAGGGCGAGGTCATCAAGACCGTGCCCGAGTCGCAGATCGTGGAGACGCTGATCGAAGAGGCGATGAAGCTCGCCGAGGCCGCGGGCGATACAGCGGCAGGCGCCCCTGAGGTGGTTGTCTCCTGAGAACGCTGACCGCCGTTACCCTTGCGGGTGCCGTTGCCCTGGCCGGGGTCGGCTGCTCGTCCGCCACGACGGCCCCACCTGCGCCGCCGGCCACCTCGCCCGGTTCCGCCGGAACCGGGCACCCGCCAGCCAGCGCGCCGGCGCCGCGGTTGCACTGGCACCCGTGCTCGGTCTCTGGCGTGGGGATGGACTGCGCCAGCCTGCCGGTGCCGCTCGATTACCGGCACCCCTCGGGCCGGAAGATCACGCTGGCGCTGTCGATGATCCGCGCCACCGCACCGCCGTCCCAGCAGCAGGGCGACCTCCTGGTCAACCCCGGCGGCCCGGGCGGCAGCGGCCGCTACCTCGCCGCGGTGGTCGCGTACGGCCTCGATCACACGGTGGCCTCGGAATACAACATCATCGGCTTCGACCCCCGTGGTGTCGGCGCCAGCGTCCCCGCGCTGCATTGCGACCAGGCCTTCTTCGCTGGCGTGCGGCCCGACTACATCCCGGCGAGCAACGCCGCCGAGCAGCGGCTCATCGCCCGGGCCAGGAGCTACGCGGCAGACTGCGAGCACCGCTACGGCTGGCTGCTGCCGTTCATGACCACGCAGGACGCCGCGCGGGACATGGACTCCATCCGTGCGGCGCTCGGGCAAAGCAAGATCAACTACTTCGCCTACTCCTACGGCACCTACCTGGGCCAGGTCTACGCGACGCTGTTCCCGCACCGGGTGCGGCGGATGGTGCTCGACAGCACGGTCGACCCGGCGGGCGCCTGGTACGCCGACAACATCGCCCAGGATTACGCCTTCGAGGCTCGGATGCAGGCGTTCTTCTCCTGGGTGGCCAGCCACGACGCCTCGTTCGGCCTCGGGTCCACCCGCGGCCAGGTCCAGGCGGCGTGGTACCGGGCCCGCGCGGACCTGACCGCCCACCCGATCAGCGGCGCGGGCGGCCCGATGATCGGTCCCGACGAGTACGATGACACGTTCCTGCAGGGCGGCTACGACGAGGCGCTCTGGCCCGGGCTGGCGTCCGCCCTCGCGTTCTACCTCCACGGCGGCGCCACCGACCGGGTCGTCAGCGAGTACCGGGCCCTCGGCGTGCAGAACGAGAACGAGTTCGCCGTCTACAACGCGGTGGAGTGCAGTGACGTCAACTGGCCGAGGACCTGGGGCAAGTGGAACGCCGACACGCGGCGCGTCTACGCCACGGCGCCGTTCGAGGCCTGGGACAACGCCTGGTTCAACGCGGCCTGCGCCTTCTGGCCGGTGCGCGGCCCGGCGCAACCTCTGCGGATCCGGGGCGCCGGTTTGCCCGGCATCCTGATGATCCAGGGCACGCTGGACGCCGCAACGCCGTACGCCGGCGCGCAGGTCGCGCACCGGCTTCTGCCCAGCGCGCGGATGGTGGTCGTCAAAGGCGGCGGGAACCACGGGCAGTCCCTGTCCGTGCCCCCCAACCCCTGCGTGAACCGGTACCTGAACGCCTACCTCGCGACGGGCGCCCTCCCGCACCGTCCCGGGCTGGTCAACGCCACGTGCCCGGCCCTGGCCGCCCCGTCGGCGACGGGATAAGGCGCCGGGGAGGGCTCCGGTGGGTGCCACCGTCCCAGCATCGGCGCATGTGGCGGCGGGGACGGCTAAGGTCGTTGTGCTGCCTCACGCCTGCTCATGTGAGGGCACCGCCGCCGATGGTGCCGGCGCCGACGGCCGATACGCTTGATAGGTGCTGCGCACCAAGGCGTGGCGATCGTCGGCGCTGCGCCTGCTCGATGATCGCGACCGCGATGAGGTCATCGCACTGTGCGACCGTGACCCGGTGGTCAACGTGTTCGTCAGCTCCCGCGTGCGCGAGGCCGGCCTGGACCCGGCCCGGCTGGGCGGGCAGGTGTGGGGTTACCACACCGGCGCGCAACTCACCTCGGTCTGCTACGTGGGCGCCAATCTGGTGCCCGTGGCCGCCACGCCCGCGGCGATCTCCGCGTTCGCCGACCGGGCCAGGCTGCTCGGCCGGCGCTGCTCGTCGATCGTAGGACTCGCTCCGGCCGTGCTGAGCCTGTGGGACTTGCTCCGGCCGTACTGGGGGGCGCCGCGGGAGGTCAGGGCAGCGCAGCCGGTCATGGCGATCTCCGGCGAGCCGAATGTGGCACCCGATCCGCTGGTCCGCCGGGTCCGGCCCGAAGAGCTGGACATCCTGCTGCCGGCCTCGATTGCCATGTTCACCGAGGAGGTGGGCGTCTCGCCGCTGGGTGCTGACGGCGGCGGCGCCTACCGGGCCCGGGTCCGCGAGCTGATCGTGGCGGGCCGCGCGTTCGCCCGGATCGAGGACGGCCGCGTGATCTTCAAGGCCGAGGTCGGCTCGGTGACCCCGCACGCCTGCCAGGTGCAGGGCGTCTGGGTGCGCCCGGAACTGCGCGGGCGTGGCCTGGCGGTGAGCGGCATGGCGGCCGTGGTGGCCGATGCGACGCGGCGCATCGCGCCCGTGGTCTCCTTGTACGTCAACGACTACAACCTGCCCGCCCGTGCCGCCTACCGCCGGGTGGGCTTCGGCGACACCGCGGTCTTCGCGTCGGTGCTGTTCTGACGCGCCATGCACGCCACTGACATCGCGGCCGAGGTGACCGCCTGCGGGGAGGCCGCGCGGGCCGGCGCCCGTGATCTCGCCGCCGCCCCGGGCGAGGCCATCGACGCGGCGCTGCGCGGGATGGCCACGCTGCTGGCCGGCCCGGCCACCGCGGTTCTGACGGCCAACGCCGCCGACCTCGCCGACGGCGAGGCGGCCGGGCTCGGCCGCGGGCTGCTGGACCGGCTCAGGCTCGACGAGGCGCGGATCGCCGAGATGGCCCGCCAGATCTCGCTGCTCGCCGCGGCTCCCTTCCCGCCCGCACGGCGCGAACTCCGCGGCTTGCCGGGCGGTCTTGTTCTTGCCGAACGGCGGGTGCCGGTGGGCGTCATTGGCGCCAACTACGAGGCCCGGCCCAACGTCACCGCGGACGTGGCATCGCAGCTGCTGAAGTCCCGCAACGCGGGCGTGCTGCGCACGGGCGCGGCCGCGTTGCGCTCCGCCGCCGCCCTGGTCGACCACGTCATCGCGCCCGCGCTGGCGGGCGCCGGGCTGGATCCCGGAGCGCTGCAACTGGTCCGCTCCGCTGGCCGGCAGGCCGCCACCGAACTGGTCAGCCGGCCCGGCCTCATCCCGCTGGTGATCCTGCGCGGCAGCGGGGAGATGACCCGCACCCTGGCCGCGGAGGCGGCCAGGAACGGGGTCCGCACGCTTGCCCACGCCGACGGCGGCGGCGTGCTTTACCTGGACCGCGCAGCGGACCCTGTGCTCGCGGCCGGTGTCATCACCGCCAGCTTGGACCGGCTGGGGGTGTGCAACCGGCTGAACCTCCTGCTCGTGCACGCCGCTGGCTGGGATTCCCTGCTCGGCGTGGCGGAGACGGCGTTTGCCGCCCGCGGGGTGGTGGCGTCCCTGCCTCCTCATGATCATCCGCTCGGTCATGAGTGGGCGCTGGACGCCGGCCACGAGGCAACCGTGACCGTGGCCCCCGTGGCCGGCCCCGAGGAGGCCGCCAGCATCGCGAACGAGCAGACCTCCGGCCTGGCGGCGAGCGTGGTGACCGCGGACGAGGGCGCCGCGCGCGCGTTCCTGGCCGCGTACACCGGGACGGGCGCGTTCTGGAACGCCAGCACGCGGCTGCTCGACGGGTTCAAGCTGCGGGGCGTCCCAGAAACCGGCATCAACGTGGATCACGTCCCCGGCCCCCGCGGCCCGGTCACGTTCGAAGACCTATGCCTGCGGCAGTACGTAGTCACCCCCGCCCACTCCTGAGCCTCGGCACGATTCGTGGTCATGGGGATCCGGCGGTTCCAACAGCCAAATCGCCATGACCACGCCGGTTATTGCCCCGGCGGGCGCGCCGTCCCAGCGTCGTGATCATAGGAATGCGGCCGTCCCAGGATGGCGTGCCAAATCCGAAAGATGATCTTGGGCGGCGAGGTCGGGGGTTTCGCTGGCGGCGATGATCGCGGCCGGCGCGGCTGGGGTGGCGGGGGTGATGGTGGCCCACAGGGTGACTTGGTTCTTGGCCTTGCTGTAGAGCGCCTGGATGCCGAAGGCGTCGAACAGCTTCTGCTTGATCCGGTCCCGTGCCTGGCCCAGCAGGTCGCCCAGTATGGGCAGCCGGTCCAGGAAGGCTGGGCATTATGCGCTCCCGCCAGGAGTACGTTCATGTTCGGTGGGTGCAGCGATGGGGGAGGGCCGATGCCGAGCGCCGATGAGATCCGAGACGGTCAGCGGGCGACGTGGGCCGGGCTTTCCGCGGGCTGGGAGAAGTGGGACTCGGTCATTATGGATCAGCTGGGCCTGGTCGGCGAGGCCGGGGTTTCGGATTTAACACTGCATGCCCTACTGGCGTTCTTCCATGATCACGTGAATCTGTTCGCAGATGCGACGAACAAAGTCCCGTGATCATGGTCGATGGAGCTGTCAGGGCCGTTTCGGATCTGGTGCGCCGTGCCCCGTTGGCGGGTACCGCCATGATCGGGTGCGCTTACGTGTCAGCGTTCCGTGGGACCTGTGGCCGGGTGCCTGGGATGACGGCGATCAGGCCGGTGAGCCCACCGCCGCGTACCGCAGCGGAAAACCAGGTGAGGTTCTGAGGGAACGCCGGTAGACTTCACCGCTCTTGTGTCGGCCCCCGAACCCATCGAGGTGATGACGCATGCCCTCGCCCAGCGGGACAGATGCGGCGCCCGCCAGGCCCGGGCCGCCCGGGACGGGCGGCGGACCCACCGACCACGTGCTCGCCGCCGAGCGCGAGCACCTCCGCCAGTCCCGCGAGTACCTGCGGCTCATGCGGGAAAACGTCCTCGCGCTGCGGCCGATGGGCGGCGACCGCGTTTCCCAGGAGTACCTCAAGAGAGATCTTTACCGCCGGGCGGAGGTTTTGCGGGATATCCCCGACGCCCCGCTCTTTTTCGGCAGGCTCGACTACACCGCTGGCAGCGTTTGGAGTGAGGAGGAACAGCAGAAGGAGGCCGCCGGTGAGCTAGCGGTGGCGCCCGGCCCGGCCGGGAGCGACCGCTTCCACATCGGCAGGCGGCACGTCCACGATCCGGACGGGCACCCGGTGGTGATCGACTGGCGGGCCCCGGTGTCGCGGGCGTTCTACCGGGCCAGCCAGGCCGACCCGATGGACCTGCTGCGGCGGCGCAGGTTCGGGTTCTCCGGCGGCGAACTCACCGCCTACGAGGACGAGGAGTTCGGCGGGCTGGGGCGGCCGGCCGAAGCGCAGACCAGCCGGATCATGCTGGAGGAGATCGAACGGCCCAGGTCTGGCCCGATGCGCGACATCGTGGCGACCATCCAGCCCGACCAGGACGACATCGTACGCGCCGACGCCGACGCGACCGTGTGCGTGCAGGGTGCGCCGGGCACTGGGAAGACCGCGGTTGGCCTGCACCGGGTCGCCTACCTGCTCTACGCGCACGCGAACCGGATGAAACGCGGCGGGGTGCTGGTGGTGGGGCCGAACCGGGCCTTCCTCGCCTACATCCGGAACGTGCTCCCCGCGCTCGGCGAGGTCGGCGTCGACCAGGTGACGATCCCCGACCTGGTCGGCACGGTCGGGGTCCGGGCGACCGACTCCGAGGTGGCGGCCCGGATCAAGGGGGACGCCCGGATGGCGGAGGTGCTGCGCAGGTCGCTGTGGGCGGGGGTGACCGAGCCGGCCGAGGGCCTGATGGTCACCCGCGGGTCCCGGCGGTGGCGGGTGCCGCGCGAGGAGATCGCCGGGCTGATCGCCGAACTGCGGGAGCGCGGGGTGCGGCACGGCGCGGGGCGGGACATGCTCGGCCACCGCATCGCGCACGTGGTCCTCACCCGAATGGAGGCGGCGGGGGAGTCGTGCGACGACCGGACCCACGACGCCGTGCGGCGGACCCGCGAGGTGCGCGGCGTGGTGGACGCGGTGTGGCCGGCCGCGGACCCGGTCCGGCTCGTGCTGCGGCTGCTGTCCGACCCGGACCGGCTGGCCCTGGCCGCCGAAGGCCTCCTCGAGGACGCCGAACAGCGGGCGATCCGGTGGGACCCGCCGCCGCGCGGGCCCGGTTCGGCGCGCTGGTCGGCCGCGGACGCGGTGCTGGTGGACGAGGCCCGCGACCTCATCGAGCGGATCCCGAGCCTGGCCCACGTGGTGGTGGACGAGGCGCAGGACCTGTCGCCCATGGAGTGCCGCGCGGTCGGCCGCCGCTGCGCCACCGGCTCGGCCACCGTGCTCGGCGACAACGCCCAGGCGACCACGCCCGCCGCGGTGGCGGACTGGGCGGAGTTGCTGCGCCACCTGGGCAAGCCCGGCGCCGGGCTGCGGCTGCTCGACACCGGCTACCGGGTGCCCCGGCAGATCCTGGACTACGCCAGCAGGCTGCTGCCGGCGATCGCGCCCGGGATTCCGGCGGCACGGTCCTTCC
>Ga0207684_10003380_pt1 | contig 15635 bp, 12 predicted proteins | sample KBSK5501metaG_FD_184342 | JGI IMG/M metagenome (GOLD analysis project Ga0207684, IMG submission 184342) | Corn, switchgrass and miscanthus rhizosphere microbial communities from Kellogg Biological Station, Michigan, USA - KBS K5-50-1 metaG... | ecosystem: Host-associated > Plants > Roots >...
AAGGACGCCTTCCTGCGCAAACGCTTCACGGATCGCCAGATCGAGGTCGCCTACCGTTACCTGACCCGGACCGATCACGACGTTCCTGGTGGGATGCTGGGTCTGGGCACCTACGGCGGACAGGTCAACACGGTGGCGCCGGACGCGACGGCCTCGGCCCAACGGGACTCGATTCTCACGACGTCGTGTACGGTCGGTTGGCTGGCACCGCCGGACGAAGCCCGCAATCTGGCCTGGGTTCGCGCGCTCTACCGCGATATGTTCGCCGACACCGGCGGCGTGCCCGTGCCGGGCGCGGTCTGCGACGGCGCCATGATCAACCATCCCGACGTCGACCTGGCCGACCCGGAGTGGAACACCTCCGGGGTCCCCTGGCACGCGCTGTACTACAAGGACAATTACCCCCGGCTGCAGCGGATCAAGGCCCGCTGGGACCCTCGCAACGTGTTCCACCACGCCCTATCCATCCGGCCCGCCTGAGGCGGCGACTACTCCTGTCGAAGCGCGACCATCGGATCGATCGATGCCGCGCGCCGGGCCGGCACCAGACACGCGACGAGGGCCGCGCCCAGCAGCGTGAGCGCGACGACGCTGAAGGCCGTCGGGTCCAGGGCGCCAACGCCGTACAGCATGCCCTGCATCGCCCGCCCGACGCCGTAGGCGCCCGCCGATCCCAGAGCGGTGCCGGCGAGCGCCGTCGTCATGCCCTCGCGCAGCACCTGGCCGACGACCCGGCCCCGGTCCGCGCCGAGCGCCATGCGCAGCCCGATCTCGTGCGTCCGCTGCGCGACGACGAACGACATCACGCCATAGATGCCAACGACCGCAAGCAGCAGCGCCACGACGGCGAAGCTCCCGAAGAGCACCGTGTTGAACCGATCGCTGGCCACCGACTCGTCGACGATCTGCTCCATCGTCTTGACATCGGCCATGGGCAGGTCGGGGTCGAGCGAGCGAACGGCGGCGGCGATGCTCTGCCGGACGCTCATCGGCTCTCCGACCGTGCGGACCGCCATGGTCGCGACGGGCCACGGGCTCTGCCAGAACGGCAGGAGGATCTCCGTGCGGGTCGTGCTCCTCGGATCGGCATTCCGCACGTCGCCGTGGACGCCGACGATCTGCCACTCGATCGCCGGCCCCAGCTTCAGGCCGGGCATCAACGGCCGGATCGCCAGGCGCTGGGCCAGCGGATCGACGTTGGGGAGATACCGCTTCACGAAGGCCTCGTTCACGATCGCGACGGGCAGGCTGCCCTCACGATCCTGCTCGGTCAACCCCCGGCCTCGCTTGAGCGGGATGCCGAACGTCTCGAGATAGCCGGGGCTGACGACGTTCAGGTCCGAGTGGGACGGCTTCGCCGCCGCGGCCGCGGGCTGGCCCACGACGTCGAACTTCATCACCGCAAACCCGAACTCCTGCACCGGCATGGTCGTCGAGACCGAGGCGAACCGCACGCCGGGGATGCCTCGAACCCCACCGATGAGCTGCCGGTAGAAGGCGTTGATCTCGTCCGTCCCCTTCAGCCGGCCCGCGGGCACGGGCAGCGAGAACGTCAGCAGGCGCTCGGTGCGGAACCCGGGATCGACGCTCGCGAGCTTGAAGAGGCTGTGGATCAAGAGGCCGCCGCCCGCCAGCAGCGTCAACGCGAGCGCGAACTCGAGCACGACCAGCGCGCGGCGCAGGCGGTCACGCCCGCTGCTCACGGAGCGGGCCCCGTCCTTCAGCGTTTCGTTCACGCTCGCGCGGGCGGCCCGCCACGCGGGCGCGCAACCGAAAAGGATGCCCGACAACACGGAGGCGACGAGCGTGAAGAGCAGCACGGGCACGCTCAGCCGGACGTCGGCCTCGGAGGGCAGTGTGGCGGGCGGCAGGATGGCCATGATGGCCCTGAGCAGCCCGGAGGCCACGGCCATGCCCAGTCCGCCTCCCATGAGCGCGAGGACCAGGCTCTCCGTCAGGAGCTGGCGCACGATCGCGGCGTGCGACGCGCCGAGGGAGGCGCGCACCGCCAGCTCGCGCCATCGGGCCGTCCCGCGCGCGAGGAGCAGGCTCGCCACGTTCGCGCATGCGATGAGCAGCACGAACGTCACCGCGCCGAGCAACAGCCACAGGGCCGTCTTCGTGTCGCCGCTGAGGAAGCTGTTCCGGTAGGGCTCGACGCTGGCGCTCCATGCGTACGACTCGGAAGGCTTCCGGGCGAGGTGCCGGTCGAGCGCGACCATGCTCGCGTCGGCCTGCGCGACCGTCACGCCCCGCTTCAATCGGCCCATCACAGTCAGTCGCAGATCGGGGATCTCCGGCTTCAGCTCCGCGGGGGTGAAGGCCAGCGGCAGCCAGAGCGGAAGCTGGACGCGATCCGCCGGACCCGCGCGCAGCACGCCCACGACGATGTGGGGCGTGCCATCGATGCGAATCGGCCGGCCGATCACGCCGGGGTCTCCGCCGAAGCGCGTCCGCCAGAGCCGATGGCTGAGGATGGCGACCCGTTCCCGGCCGACCTCGCCTTCCTCCTGGAGGAAATCGCGGCCGAGCGCGAGCGGATTGCGGTCGCCCATCATTCGCAGGAGGCCCGGCGTCACGACGGCGGCCTCGACATGCTCGGGCCGGTCGCCGGTCGCCAGGTTCACGCTCCGCGTGCTCCACGCGTTCAAGTCCTCGAAGACGGTGGCCTGCCGCTTCCACTCGGCGAAATCGCCGGCGTCGGTGTGCATCCGGTTGCCGTCGAGCCGCGTCCAGACCGTCACCAGCTTGTCCGGGTCGCGGTACGGGAGCGGAGCGAGGTACGTCGCGTAGATGACGCTGAAGATCGCGGTGTTGGCCGCGATGCCGACGGCGAGGGTCAGAACGGCGACGGCGGTGAATCCAGGCTTCTTGCGGAGGAGCCGGAAACCGAAGCGGGCGTCCCGCAGCAGATTGGTCACGACCTGTTCCTCTACCTCTTGAAGTCCTCCGGTGTATCGCGGAGCCGTCCCAGCATCTCGTAGACCCTGACGAGCGCGTGGTCGACGATGCGGGCGCCGGCGTCCGGCGGGACATAGGTTGCCGTGTTCGCCGCGCCATAGCCGCCGAGGGACGCCGCGCGGATGGTCGGGAAATAGCCGAGGGCGTCGTTGGCGTAGCCCATGAAGAAAGCGTCGCGGACCGGACAGCGGTTTCGCCAGTCGATCTGGTAATCGACGAACGGCTCGCCCGGCACCGTCATCAGCGCGATCCTCTTGTTGACGAGCACGGTCGCCACGGGCGCGTGCAGGCCCAGGGCGTATCGGCGGTCGAAGGCGGCGGCGGCCTTCGGCCCCCAGGACTGTCCGACGGCTTGCCGGAATCGTTCGGGGTTCCACCGCCACGCGAAGTCGAGCGTGTCTTCGGAGTAATCGAGGCTCGCGTCCGGCACGGACTCGGTCCGGATGGCCTTCGCGACGCGCGCCGCTTCCCGCCCCAGGCGCTCGCCCGTCCAATCGCGCATCTTGACCGCATCCTGATCGAGAGGATGCACCGCGTAGTACGGGTTGATGTCGCCGTCACCGCCTTGCAGGAACATGGCCAGCGGCTCGTCACCGAGTTCCCTCTCGACGGTCTTGACCATCACGCCCGGATAGTCCGCCGAGTACTGGAGGTTGTCGGAGCCGAAAACCACCGGATGGCAGGCGTAGTTCACGAGAATCGCAATCGGCTTCCCGGCGGCGGAGTCCACGCGTAACACCGAAACCGTGGGGTCGACCGGCGACGTCGGGACCATGGTGTTGTTGCGCTCGAACCAGGCGATCCGTCCGTCCGATTCCTGGCGCAATCGATTGTGGCCGATGAGGACGCTTCCGTAGCCGGTCCCGATCCGTGCATCGACGGCGTGCTGGTGCGCGTCGTCGATGGCCCGACCCACCTTCTCCAACACGCCCGACTCCCAGTCCGGAGCTTCCCTCGGCGGGTACTCATCGCGAATCTCGGGGCCCGAATGAGTGTGCGTGGCGGCCACCAGCGCATAGGAAATCCCGCTGCTCTTCGCGACGTCCTCACGCAACCGTTTGATCCATTCCGCCGCCGGCGGCTCGCCCAGATCCATCACCACGAGCGCCAGCCGCTTGTCGGCGGCCTCGAGCACGAGAACGCGCGCCATCAGCGGGTCCAGGACGCCCGTCGCGCCGCCCTTGCGGTGGCCATAGCCGTACATGCCGAGTCCGGTGGGCGGAGTGATCTCCACGCGCGACATGCCGGCCTTGAGCGGCGCGGCGGCCGCGCACGCCGGAAGAGCCAGGATCAGCAGACCGGCGAGCGCGAGACGTCCTGGATGGCGCATTCTTCACCTCTGCGGGGCGGCGCGCCGGGCCCGCGCTTCGCGCCCGCCGGATCGATCCGCTCCCAGCGCTTGGCTGCGATCAGGGAAACGGCGAGCACGTCGCCGCCTTCAGCGTCCTACGCTTGCCGGTGCGCTCATGCACGAGCACGCAATGCGAGCCGTTCCTCACCAACCGGAAATGCTCGGGCTTGCCCACCTCGCGCCCGCTCAGAGGCACGCCGCTGGCGTCGCGCGGCGGGGCGCGCTCGATGATCAGCGTGCTGTCGCGGGTCAGTGCATCGTCGGCGATCGTGATCGGTGCTCCGTGCAGCGCACCGCTCACCGCGCGGACCAGCTCGGCGCGGCTCTCGGCGGTCGGGTTCGTGAGCACGGCCGGCAGATCCCGCCGCCCTGACAGCCTCGCGCAAGCCGCCAAGGCGAGCATCCCGGCTACCGTCACCATCGTCGCCATGCGCGCGCTCCGGTCGATCAGCGGCGTAGGATCCGGTTCTCGTGCCACGGCGACTTGTGCACCAGGCCGTCGGCCGACGACAGCGCTCGGGCCGTGTCCGGCGCCGCGGAGCCGGACGTGGGCGCCGGGCAGCTCTGATCGACGCGATACCCCAACGCGGCGGCCAGCCGGCCTTCGGCGGGATCGCCGAGCGCGTGGTTGAAGTCATCGGCCACCGAGCAGCCCGGCAGGACGACGCCGGGGCTGCTCGCGGTGTTCGCCGGGGAGAAGCCGTCCGGATAGTCGCCGAACCCCTGGGCGTTCACGCCCTGGAACTCGATCGAGAAATACGTCGTGCCGCAATTGTCCGCGGGGTAGAAGCCGTAGGGCTTGCCGCAGGTGGTCGTGCCGATCTGGACGACCTGCACGCCGACACCCCGCAGGCCGTTGATGATCGATTCGCTCGCCGAGCATGTGTTCGGGCTGGTGAGAAGCAGGACGCGCGACAGATTCAGCGCCGGCAAGGCTTGACCTTTCGGCCCCGAAAAGCCCTGGGACGTGGTGTGGAAGGGCACGGGGGTCAAGGCCGAGCCGGTGACGGGATCCGTGTTCGGATACTTGTCGTTGAATACCGTCTTCTCGAATGCCCGGCCGGCCGTCGCGCCCGGCCCCGCGATCATGTAGGCCACCTCGCTCGCGATGTCGAGATAGCCGCCGCCGTTGTACCGCAGGTCGAGGACGAGCTCGTCCACGTTCGCCGCCGCCAGCTGGCCGAAGGCGCTGATCAGGAGCTGCTCGGAGGTCGCGATGTGGTCGTTGAAGAGCATGTAGCCGACCGTCCCCGAGCGCGTCCCGATCGTGCCGACGCTCTGCACCGGGGTCGACGTCACGTTGGCCGCGACCATCGTCACGGTGCGCGGCGTGCTGGCCCCGGCATCGAGGATCGAGAAGGAATGAGAGCCGCCGGGCGCGGACGGGAACAACCCCGCGTTCAGCTTGTCGACGCTCGCGCTGTCGGTGGCGTTCACCAGGTCCACGCCGTCGACGGTCAGCACTTGCGCGCCGCGCGCCAGGTTGGCGGACTCCGCCGTGGCCGGCGAGTTCGGCTCCGTGTACGCAACGACCACCTGGCGCGGCGGCCGGGACGAGATGAGCACCCACTGCGCGCCGTAGCCCGCCTCGACGCCGGATTGCGAAAGCGCCTCCCATTGGGTCGTCGGATACGTGAAATGGAACTTGTCTTTCGGGTTGCCGGACGCGGTGGTCGCCGACGTCTTCAGCGCGTTGAAGTAGTCGGCCGTTGCGTAGGAAGCAGGATTCAGGTCGGGCACCTCCCGGTACCAGAGGTAGAGCTCATGCGTCCAGGAGCGCAGCCAATTGTTCTCCGCCAGCGTCGAGCCGGGCTTGTCGGGGTACGCCTTGCCGGTGGCCGGGTCCGTGCCGGTACGGGGAGTCGCGCACTGGGCCGTGAACGTCGACGAAGGCTGGAACGCACCCGCGGTCCAGGCGGTCGATCCGCTGCTCCCGCTGCCGCTGCCCGCGCCGTTACTGCCGCAGCCCAGGGCGCCGGCCAGGGCCAGGGCGACGAGCCAGGGACGCCGCGCGCTCACGTATTGATGATACCGCCACCGCTTCGTTTCCATTTCGCTTGACACGAGCCGGCGATTCCCCGGCCGGAACGGGTGCGCAGAAAGCGTATACCGGCGCCGCCCGCAGATTTCACTTTTTTTGTAGCTCGACGACGCGGCGGCCGGGATATGATCCCGGCTTCCGGGCCCGTGGGTCCCCTCCCCGGGTCCAACCTCGGAGACAACGCAGAGGTGGCAGGTCAAGCCCGCGTCCCGCTTCCGAGCCCTGGCGACGGCGCGGCCGAGGTCCTGAGGTCCGCCACCCTGGACCTCACGCGGACGCTCGAGCTGGACGCCATCTTCAGCTCGCTGCTCGAGCACCTGGGACGCCTCGTCCCCTACGACACCGCGAACGTCATGCTTCTCGAAGGCGACTCGCGGCTGGCGGTGCGCGCGCTGCGGGGGTACGAGAAATGGGGCGACCCCGCGCTGACGCGGGGAGCCGTCTATGAGATCGCGTCTCATCCCATCCTCGGCGCCCTGCTCAGCACGCGCCGCAGCATCCTCATCCCCGACACCGCGCTCCACCCCGGCTGGCAGCGTCATCACGGGGCGGAGCACGTCCGCAACTGGATGGGAGTGCCGCTGCTCGCGGCCGACCGCGTCATCGGGCTCTACGCCGTCGACAAGGCCGTGCCGAGCTTCTTCACCTCCGAGCACCTCCGCTTCACGGAGGCGCTGGCCCCCCACGCCGCCCTCGCCATCCGCAACGCGCGGCTCTACGAGCAGATCCAGCGCAGCGAGGAGCGCTTCCGGGCCCTCGTCGACAACAGCAACGAGGTCGTCTCCCTCCTCGACCGGGAGGGCGTCACGCTCTATTCGAGCCAGTCCTCGGCCGCCATCCTGGGCGATCCGGTGGAAGAGATGGTCGGACGCACGCCGTTCGAGCGCGTGCACCCCGAGGACCAGGCCGAGGTGCGCGCCCTCTTCCAGACCTCGCTGCGCAGCCCCGGCTTCCCCCTCGTCTCCGAGTTCCGCATGCGCCACCGCGGCGGCGCGTGGCGGACGGTCGAGGCCGTGCTCGTCAACCGGCTGGACGACCCCAGCGTCGCCGCCGCCGTCCTCAACTATCGCGACGTGACCGAACGGAAGCGGGCCCAGCAGAAGATCGAGGACCTGAACCGCGACCTCCAGCGCCAGGTGGCCGAGTTCCAGACCCTGCTGGAGGTGATCCCGATCGGCATCGGTATCGCCCGCGACCCGGCCTGCCGGCGCATCGAAGGGAATCCCTACATGGCCCGGCTCATGGGCCTGACCCCCGCGGAGAACATCTCCCACAGCGCGCCCGACGGCGAGTCCGTGCCGAGCACGCGGCTCTTCCGCGACGGACGGCCCCTCGCGCCCGAGGAGCTGCCGATGCAGAGGGCCGGGGCCGAGGGCACGGAAGTCGTCGACATGGAGATGGACGTGGTGCGGGACGGGCAGAAGGTAGGGACGATCCTCGGCTACGCCGCGCCGCTCTTCGACGAGACCGGCCGGCCCCGCGGCGCCATCGGTGCCTCGCTCGACATCACCGAGCGCAAGCGGGCCGAGGAGCAGATCAAGAGCCTCGCCTACCACGACTCCCTCACCGGCCTGCCCAACCGGCGCCTGTTCCAGGACCGCCTCTCGGTGGCCGTGGCCCAGGCCCACCGCAACTCGCAACGCCTGGCGGTGCTCTTCCTGGACCTCGACCGCTTCAAGCCCGTGAACGACTCCTTCGGCCACGCGGCCGGCGACCGGCTCATCCAGGAGGTGGCGGAGCGCCTGCGCACCTGCCTGCGCGAAGGCGACACCGTGGCGCGGCTGGGCGGCGACGAGTTCACGCTCCTGCTCCCCGGCGTGGCGCAGGTGGTGGACGCAGCGCGCGTGGCGGAGAAGGTCCTCGACACGCTGCGGGTGCCGTTCCTCATCGAGGGCCGGGAGCTGTTCTCCACTGCGAGCATCGGCATCAGCCTCTACCCGGAGGACGGACGCGACGCGGACACGCTCGTCAAGAGCGCCGACGCCGCGATGTACCGGGCGAAGCAGCAGGGACGGGACAACTACCAGCTCTGCGCGCCCGCGCTCAACGCCACCGCGCTCGAGCGCCTGGCCCTGGAGAGCAGCCTCCGCCACGCCGTGGGGCAGGACGAGCTCGTGCTCCACTACCAGCCCGTGGTCGACCTGGTCTCCGGCCGGGTGCAGTCGATGGAGGCGCTGCTGCGCTGGCGCCATCCCGAGCTGGGTCTCGTTCCCCCCGCGGACTTCATCCCGCTCGCCGAGATGACGGGGCTCGTCATCGCGTTCAGCCCGTGGGTCCTGCGCACGGCGTGCGCCCAGGCCCGCGAATGGCAGGCGGCCGGACATCCCGGTCTGGGCGTCGCGGTGAACCTCTCGGCCCGCCAGTTCCAGCACCCCGACCTCGTGGGCCAGGTGAAGCGCGCGCTCGAGGAGACGAAGCTCGAGGCCCGCTTCCTCGAGCTGGAGATCTCGGAGACGAGCGCCATGCAGGGGCCGGAAGCGAACGTCCCCACGCTGCGGGCGCTGAAGGCCCTGGGGGTGCGGATCGCGATCGACGATTTCGGCACCGGATGCTCGTCGCTCAGCTACCTGAGGCGCTTCCCGATCGACGCGCTGAAGATCGACCGCTCGTTCACCGCGGAGATCACGCGCGATCCCGACGACGCGGCCATCGCGAACGTCGTGATCGCCCTCGCCCACACGCTGAAGCTGCGGGTGGTGGCCGAGGGCGTGGAGACCGACGACCAGCTCGCCTTCCTCAGCGCCCGGAGCTGCGACCAGGCCCAGGGGTACCTGTTCGGCTCGCCACGCCCCGCGGCGGACTGCGCCGGGCTGCTCGACGCTCCCGTCCCGGCCCGCGCCGCTCGCGCGTAGTCTCTCCCCGCCGCATCGCGCCGCCCACGTTTGCCTGCGGGACGGACCTTGCGTTACGGTTCAGTCCTCGACATGCCCCTGCGCACCGACCTCCTCTCCCTCGCCGGCCGCGCCGTCCTCGTCACCGGCGCCGCCCGCGGCATCGGCGCGGCCACCGCTCGCGCGATGGCGGAAGCGGGGGCGCGCGTCGCTCTCCTGGACCGTGACGGCGCCGGCGTCGAGCGCACGGCGGAGGAGATCGGCGCCGCGGGGGGCGAGGCGCTGGCGATCGCCGGCGACGTCGGCGACGCGTCGTCGGTGAGGAAGGCGGTCGCCGCGGTGGTCGCGGAGTGGCGGCGGCTCGACGTCCTCGTCAACAACGCGGGCGTGCTGCGCGACGCGACCCTGGGCAAGGTCACCGACGAGGACTGGGCCCTCACCCTGAACGTGAACCTGCGGGGCGCAATGCTGTGCGCGCGCGAGGCCCTTCCCCACATGCTCGCCGCGGGATCGGGCCGCATCCTCTCCGCCACGTCCATGGTGGCGCGCGCGGGTAACTACGGCCAGACCGCCTACGCCGCCAGCAAGGCCGGCATCATCGGGCTGACGCGGACGTGGGCGCGCGAGCTGGGGCCGAAGGGGATCACCGCCAACGCGGTGGCGCCGGGGTTCATCGATACCGACATGGTCCGTTCGGTCCCGCCCAAGGTCGTCGAGGCGGCGCGGGCGCGCACGCCGGCGGGGCGCCTCGGGCGGGCCGAGGAGGTGGCGAGCGTATACGTGTTCCTCGCCTCCGACCTCGCCACCTTCATCAACGGCGCGGTGGTGGGGGTGGACGGGGGACTGCTGCTTTGAAGGCGTGGGCGGTAGCGGTCTTCGGCGCCGCCCTCGTCGCCCGCCTGGCGTTCTGGTTCCTCGCCGACCAGCCGCTGCTCTACGCGCACCAGTACCACTACTTCACGAATGGCCTGCGCATCTTCGAGCACCAGCACCCCTGGCGCTATCTCCTCTTCAGCGACGAGTGGCGCACGTGGGCGGAGCACTGGACGATCGCCCCGCTCTACTACCCCTTCGAGGCCCTCGTCTTCTTTCTGTTCGGCGCGCATCTCGCTCCGCTCCGGTTCGTCCAGTGCGTGCTGGGAGCGGTGACGGCGGTGGCGGTGGGGGCCATGGGCCGGGAGGCGGCGGGTCCACGCGGATGGCTCGCCGGCCTCGCGTACGCCTTCTACGGCTACTCGGTGGAGCTGCCGTGCTGGACGCTCACCGAAAACCTCCACAACGCGATGCTCGCGGTGGCCTCGGCCCTGCTGCTGCGATCGGTGCCGCGGCGCAGCGTGGCCCTCACCGCGGCGGGAGGGGCGCTTCTCGGGCTGTCGGCCCTCGCCCGCTCGGTGTCATCCGCCTTCCTCCCCGTGGCCGCCCTGTGGCGCGGGTGGTACGGGACCGAGCGGGCTCGCGCGAAGGCGGGGGCGCTGCTGCTCCTCTCCGGGCTGACGATGATCCTGCCCTGGTCGGCGCGCAACGCGTTCGTCATCGGCGACCTCGTGCCCATCGAGACGACCGCCTACGAGAACATCTGGTACGCGAACCACTTCACCGATCCCGAGCGCTTCCAGCGCCAGCTCCAGATCATCGGGGAGCAGCCGACCCCGGCCGCGAAGCGCGCGACCGCGATGTACTTCGCCCTGAGGGGCATCCGCCGCTCGCCGGGGGCCTTCGTGGAGAAGGTGCGCTCGAACTTCTGGCACTTCTTCCGCCCCGAAGGCCTCCACAACCTCCTCACGATCGAGCGCACGCAGGAGCCGTGGCGGCACGCGTTCTACATCGTGCTGGAGGACGGGTTGATCGCGCTCGCGCTGCCGCTGTTCGTCGGGTACGTCGCGGGCTCGCGGCGGACGCCGGCGTGGGCGTTCATCGCGCTCTGGAGCGCGTACTACCTCTTCTTCGAGGTCGTGGTGTTCCTCAACGAGGTGCCGCGCCACCGGGCCGGCTTCATCCCGTTCTTCCTCGCCGGCGCGGCGGGCGGTGGCTCGCTGCTGGCCGATCCGTCGGCGCGGCGCCGCTGGCCGGTCGCGGCCGGGCTCCTGCTCGGCGTCGGGTTCTCCTTGTCGCTCGTGCTCCCCTACTTCGGGCCGGCCATGCGGGCCCTCGGTGCCCGGCGCGCCCTGCGTCCCGCCCGCGAGGCCATCGCCCGCGGCGACCTCGCCCAGGCGGATCGCCTCGCGGCGGCGGCGGCGCTGCGCGACCCGCGCTCACCCCGACCGTGGCTCGATCACGCGCGCGATCTGTACGCGGCCGGTCACCCGGGCGAGGCACTGGCCGGCTACGAGCGCGGCGCGAGCTTCGCCAGCATCTTCAACTGGCGTGCGGACGTCGCCCGCCCGCGTCTGCTGCGCGAGCGGGGGCGCGACGTCGAGGCGGCCGAGGCGCAACGCAAGCTCGACGAGATGTCGTGGACCGCGGATCCGTGGCTGGTGGAAGAGGCCGCATGGCGGGAGCTGCCCGCGGGCCGCGCCGGCGAGCTACGTCTCGGCGACGGAGACTATGGCTTCGTGCGCGGCTTCTTTCACCCGCGGGGCGGCGATCCGAGCCTGACCCGCAGCCGGCTCGAGTGGAACCGCTACGACGATCCGAGCCGGCCGCAGCCTCCGCCCGGGACCCACCGCTGGACCCGCGGGAGCGCTCGGCTCCGCATCGTGCCGGACGACCCGGCGCCGGCGCACGAGCTGACGCTCGTCATGGGCTCGCCGTTTCCCTCCCCGGTGTTCTCGCCGACCATCTCGATCCGGGTGAACGGGGGGCCGCCGCACCGCTTCACGCTCTCATCGGAGGTGAAGACGTACACGTTGCGGATCGAGACGCCTCCGGGCCGGCCGGTGCTCGTCGAGATCGACTCCCCCACCTGGTGCCGGGCGGGCGAGCCGGCCGACCAGGGCATTCGCCTGGACCGCGCCGTCCTCTCCGCCGTTCCCTGAGCGTTCCTTGCGCGCCCGCGCGGCGCTGAGGTATAAAGGAGGTTCCGCTCGGTGGCCCGCTAGCTCAATTGGTAGAGCAAGAGACTCTTAATCTCTGGGTTCATGGTTCGAGTCCATGGCGGGTCACCATCCTTCTTCCCTAGCTCCAGCCACTTACGGGGCCGTGGTACACGCGCCAGCCGCTGGCGTGCGCGGCGTGTACCACCGGTGTACCACCGAGCACGTCCGACAGAGGACCCTTGCACGTCGGTCGTATGCCTCCGCTCCCTTGCGCGAGCCGTTTCTGCGATGGGCTGGTTGCGAAAGTCGGGTTAACCCAGGTGATTTCGAGTAAGTCCTTTGTCTACCGCAGAGTGGACACAGAGCGGAAGGCGGGGGTTAACCCGCTTTATCTCGCAGTACTCTTCCGGCTCTTCGGTAGCTCAGGTGGACAAAGCGATCATCTCGCGCGGGCCCACCCGTGATCGCTGGCAGTGTTGCTGGGGCGCTAAAACCTCTGACGACGTCGGTGACTGCGGCGGAGGGGCCGTTAGGCCGCGTCAAGGCCTCGATGCGGGAGGGCGACAGGTCCTGGGTTCGGCCGCAATGCCCCGCATGCTATCTTTTTGGGGCTTAATGAGTCTGATCCGGACGTTGAAGCTCCATCGGAGCACCATGAGGCGCGCGTTGAAGTGTCGAGCGAAATCGCTCGGACTGGCCGTTCTGTTGCTGACGCTCAGTACAGCGTGCGATGCAATGCATCGCACTCGCATTATCGTGCCGCCTCCCGCGGCGGGCGTCGCCAATGCAGCGGGTTCAGAGCGGGTCCTGTCAGAGGCACGGGCGGTTCTTGTGGAGCAAGCATTCACCAAGGAAACAGCCGCACATCGGGCCCTCGTGGAGTACTGGTCGTGGCGTGATCCGGCGAAGCCGCCTGGGGTTCGGGTGGGCTTGGTTACATCCAGAGATGGCGTGGTCGTAGCTATCGCACAGGATCTAATGGGACCCATCGGTCGTACCGAGAAGTACGATGCCCTTGTCACCGCTGTCGTCTCCCGGCTGACTGCCTGCGTCGGTTCCGAGAACGTACGTGTAGAGTGAGGCCCGGCACTGCCGGACAACGATCCGCGGGCACCGGACCCTGACGCGCTCTCAATAGGCCAGCGATGAACGGCGCGAAGCCTAGATGGCAAGCAGTGCTGTCGCACTTCGGAAGTCCTGCTCGGCCAAACCCGCTGGCGGAAGAGCCCCTGTGGCTTCGCCGGTCCGCTTGGCTGTCCGCGTCCGTCTGGCTGCCTGCGTCGTCGTCCCTCGTAGTCTTATCCTCAAAGCGTGCGCCCCTAGAGTGGTGGTTGAGAGGCGATCAAGTTCCTAGCGACATGGGGCTCGTGCACACCCAGTCCGCGACAGATCCACGAGGATTACGGCTTCTCAACAGAGCCATTCCATCGCGGGTGCCGATCATCTTCGTGGACGACCTTGACCCGATAGGTATCGTTCGGTATCTGGAACTCCGGCGCAGGTGTCCTGCCTCAGTGAAGAGGCGGCTTCGGTTTGGCGGCGTGGACTCCACTTGGCTGGCGGCGATGCGACGTAAGCTACGGGCACACGTGCCGCTGGAGCGAGTCCTCATTCCGCTCTCCGTGCGCGAAGTGGGCCTACTGCGTCTCCTCGAGCAGGCAGTCCAATTGGAGCGACTCGTGGGACCTACGGCTGTTGCCATGCTCCAGGATGGCTCTAAGCTCGAGGTCGAAGGAGCGACGAATCCGAATTTATTTCGGGATGGTCGCACCCCATGGGTTTTCCAGCTCCTGCGCGATGCGGCAGCCGACGGGCGGCATAGAAGCTTGGGAGTCGACGAACTCCGCGCGCGATAGAATGCCGCGGGCTCGCGTACTCATCTCGGAGTTCGGCCGACACAGAGTGCCTAACGACCGCATGTCGGCGCACGCACATCTCGCGGCCACGGTCATGATGGGCGGTTTGCTCGAGGCGCTCCTCCTCGCGCGAATCAACCGCATGCCAAGCTTGGCGCCGGCCTTCCAAGCAAGGGCAGCGCCTCGTGACAAGGTGGGTAAGACCTTCCCACTGAAGGAATGGACGCTGAAGAACTACATCGACGTGTGCCACGAGCTTGGATGGATCGGCCAGTCGGCTAAAGACCTAGGAGCAGTGCTTCGGGACTGGAGGAATTACATTCATCCGGAGAAGGAGCTCTCTCACGGTATTACGATCGAGGCCCGGGACACAGAGACGTTTTGGGTCGTTTTCACGAGTCTCGCTGCCCAAGTGATCGCGAGCGCCTGAGCGTGCGAACATCGGTGTCCGAAAGAGGCCGGACCGCGACCAGATGCGTCGGCGCAGGTGATGGAGCGCCGCAGCTGATGCGGATGTTGGACGATCGTGACGGTGGGCGCCTGCGTATCCGTCGCGAAGTCTTCGCCGCGATGAGCGTGGTCTCAAACGTAGTACTTGAAGCGAGGCAAGCGCAGAGGCGTTGTGGCGTAACACCGGCGAAGAATTACCTTACGCAGCGTGAGCGCGCAGATACTCGATCGTGCCCGGTAGGTCGCGGATCAGCCGGAGCAGGGTGTCCATCGCTTCCGTCTGGACGTTCCGCCCGGCCTCCCAGCGCGAAAGCGTGTTTGCCCCGAGTCGAAGGAGGCGCGCGAACTCCGCCTGCGTAAGCTCGAACCGCTCTCTAATGCTGCGGATCTGATCGGCCGAGAGCAGGTCGTGTTTTCGGCGATAGATCGCGATCGCGTCCTGGCTTAGCCGCCGGGCGTCTTGCGATCGGAGCACCACTTCGTGGCACTTCGGGCACTTCAGGTGAGCGGCTGACGGTATCGCGATCTCTTCGCCGTTCACGGGCAGCCGCAGCCTTCCTCGCTTCTCCACCATCAATGTCCCGCATGCGGGGCAGGCCTCGTCCGGCAGTACCTTGCCACGCCGGCGCCGAACCGCGGCTCGGGGGTTAGCGGCCGTCTTCGTCATCTCCGCCCTCATCTTCATGGAACGACACCACGACGCAGCCGCGCCGTAGGATCAACTTCACATAGACCAGGATGCCGCCGACGTTCGGCTTGAACACGTACATCCACTCGCCGGTGGCCTCCGAGACAAGCCTCTCGACGAAGTCGGCTGCCTTCAGATCCTCGAGCGACTCGCACGCGTCCGTCGCGTCCAACCCGAGCCCGGCCAGCTCGCGAACAGCCTTCAGGGTAAAGCGGACCTTCTGGTCGGCCGCCAGGGCGCGGACGCGCCTCAGAACGTCGGCGAGCGCAGGTGGCATCCTGAATTGAGCGCATAACTGTTTGAGTAATTATGCATATGGTGAATCGTTCAGTCAAGCGTTGTCGGTGCCGAACAGGCTGGTCTGCCGCGATGCCAGCGCGGCGTTGCGCGTCTCGGAACCGTGTCGTGGCGGCTGCCGCGGTATCACTCCCCTATCCGCAGGCGCGAAGCTGGCGTTGAGCAGGGTCGCGAGATGGCGGCCC
>Ga0207684_10003383_pt1 | contig 15629 bp, 9 predicted proteins | sample KBSK5501metaG_FD_184342 | JGI IMG/M metagenome (GOLD analysis project Ga0207684, IMG submission 184342) | Corn, switchgrass and miscanthus rhizosphere microbial communities from Kellogg Biological Station, Michigan, USA - KBS K5-50-1 metaG... | ecosystem: Host-associated > Plants > Roots >...
CTGCCGAGAATTTTCTTAGCTCTGGCCATCTGAACGACACCTCGTGTCTGATCGTTGACGTCCAGATGCCGGGCATGAATGGACTGCAGCTGCAAAGTCGGCTAGCTGCCGCCGGTTGCCGCATTCCTATCATTTTTATCACTGCTTACGACGATAGAGAGTCGCGTCGGCGAGCCATGCAAGCCGGCGCTGTCGCGTTTCTGGCAAAACCTTTTACCGACGAGCAGTTACTCCAGTGGATTCGTTCAGCCCTACGTCACGAGAAAGGCGGTACGGAGACGACGTAAGCATGGACTGATAGAAGTAAATGCATCAATGGTTTTGTCTGAATGATGCTCAGCTTGCGATTTTAGGGAACTTCCCTGGGAGGTTGTCATGGAAAACGTCAACAAAGGCTCGCCAATTGATCAGGATTGTGCGGAGGACAAATTTGAAGAAATCATAGGCAACAGCACGGGGCTCAAGTTCGTGCTTACTGAAGTGCAGCGCGTAGCGCCGACCGATTCCACCGTGCTGGTTCTCGGAGAGACGGGTACGGGTAAGGAGCTGATCGCCCGTGCCATTCACAATATCAGCCCACGATGCGGGCGCCCTTTCATAAAGCTGAATTGCGCAGCCATTCCCTTTGACCTGTTGGAAAGCGAACTCTTCGGACACGAGAAGGGCGCCTTCACCGGAGCTGTGGCTCAGAAAGCGGGCCGCTTCGAAATGGCTGACACAGGGACATTGTTCCTGGATGAAATAGGGGATATTCCCCTTGCCTTGCAGCCTAAGCTGCTGCGGGTCCTGCAAGAGCAGGAGTTTGAGCGTTTGGGCAGCGGTCGGACCCATCGTATCAACGTTCGTCTAGTTGCGGCGACCCATAGCGATCTTGCGGAGATGGTCAAGCGGAACGAGTTCCGCAGTGACCTCTACTACCGTCTAAATGTGTTTCCCGTCGTGCTGCCACCACTGCGGGAGCGCCACCCGGATATCCCACAGTTGGTGTCGCATTTTGTCGGGCTGTTTGCCCGGCGCGTGGGCAAGCACATCAATCATATTCCCAAGGAAACGCTGGATGCGTTCAACTCGTATTCTTGGCCGGGGAACGTGCGGGAACTTCAGAACTTGATTGAACGAGCCGTGATCCGGTCGAACAACGGAATACTTCCGAACCCGCTGCCGAAATCTGACAAGAATGCGGCCACCAATCCCGTTTCCGCATCAGACAAGAATCCGGTGACAGTAACTCCTTCACAAGGCACATTCGACGGTTCTACACGAGCCCTGCTTTTGCGAGCCTTGCAGGCGACAGGGTGGATTATTGGAGGACCGAGTGGCGCCGCAGCCCGGTTAGGACTGAAGCGCACAACTTTGATTGCCAAAATGAAGAAGCTCGGGATCTCGAGACCAGTGCGGCGAGTGGAGGTGGCTGGGCTGAACCAGAAGCGCGAGCCGGACAGGCCGTGGCAACCCGTCGCTGATTGAGGTCGTGCGCTGACCACGAACTCTCAACCCTGAGCACGGAAACAAATAGCGGGGGTGAATGATGATCGCTTCGATTGGTACTTCGACGCATTCTCTGTCGAAAAGTAAGAGCGCGCTGTTCCTCTTTTTGTTAGCAGCACTAATTGCAGCGCCAGCGTGGGCGCAAACGCAACTTGGGACTCTGTTCGGTACGGTCACAGATACCAGCGGAGCTGTTGTTCCCGGAGCCGAGGTTTCGGTCGAGAACGTAACCACAGGATTGAAACGGGATGAGCGCACCGACAAAACGGGCGAATATCAGCTGGTGGGCTTGCCGACCGGAAGGTATACGCTTCGCGTACAGAAAGAAGGATTCCAGACCGAGGTTCGCGAAGGAATTGCCCTGAGCCCCGGTGCCGCAATCGGAATCAATTTGTCACTGGTTGTGGGCAAGCTATCCGTCCACGTTACGGTCGAGGCGGGTGTTCCAAGCGTCGACACCACCACCACCGTTGAAGGAATGATTGCGGAACGCAGCTTAACTGCGCTTCCTCTAGACGGCCGCGATCTGTTCAAAGCCGCAATCCTGGTCCCGGGAGTGGCCCCAACACCTAGCAGTGCTCCTTCGTTGTTGTCGAACGGCAAGGCGGGGCAGGTGTCCATTAACGGTATGCGCCCGAGCTGGACGAATGCTCTCATCGACGGCATGGATGCCAATGATCCCGTGTTTGGCTATTCGCCTGCCGGCGCTTCTGGGCTTTTTCTTGGGCTTGATGATTTCGTGGAGGTACGCGTCTTAACCCACACTTTTGGCAGCGAGTACGGTACAAATTCCGGTGGCGTCATCGAGGCCATCACCAAATCAGGTAGCAACCACTTCCATGGATCGCTTTTTGAATTCCATCGCGATGCCGCGCTGGAAGCCAGGAACTATTTCGATCTGAGTAGCCGTCCCATCCCACCCTTCGTCCGCAACCAATTTGGGGCCAGCGTCGGTGGGCCGTTGGCGCACGACCGCACCTTCTTTTTTGTCGACTACGAGGGCTTCCGTGAAGTGCAGGCATCCACGGCTATTGCAACCGTCCCAAATGCCCTTGCGCACGAGGGATTGCTGCCGTCTGCCAACGATCCAAGCGCCTGCACGAGTGCTTCACCCACGGGTTGTGTACCGGTGGTGATCGATCCGCGCGTGCAGCCATTTCTCGGCCTGCTGCCTCCCTCGAATGGTGCAGACAATGGGGACGGAACCGGCGACCTCATCACGGCCGATAAGGGTTACACGTACGAACACCACGGCATGGTTCGCGTGGACCACAATTTCTCCAGCACGCATTCGCTGTTCGCGCGTTACGTTGTGGATGACAGTTCTTCCCTAGTCCCTTATTTCGGAACGCCGCCCGGAACGTATGTCCCGGGGTTTCCGGTGAACCATGACGCGCGGAATCAGTATTTTACTGTGCAGGACCGCAGGAACCTCGGGAGAGAGCTGTTCAACGAACTGCGGTTCGGTATCAACCGAACGACCGCGTCGACGTTAACCATCGATACACATCAGGGTCTCTCCATTTCCCTGGTGCCTAACCGACAATTCGGAATGCTCAACATTGCGGGTGTGAGCTTGATTGGCAACAGCCCGGAAATGCCCTTGGGTGATTTTTCAACGGTCTATCAAGTTCAGGACCAACTCGCGCGTAACCGCGGCCGTCACAGCCTGAAATTCGGGGGTGAGTTTCGGAGGATCCAGCTGAATGGCTATTTGGATTACACCGTAAATGGCTTGTACACATTCCAGGATTTGCGGACTTTCGGGTTTCCGGCGCGCAGCGACAACCCGGCTCTGGAATTCTTCCTGCAGGCGCTGCCGTTATCGTACGTCGGTGCCAATCCTTCGATGGCGAGTTCCGACCGGGGATACCGGCAGAGCGTGTTTTCAGGCTTTGTGCAGGATTACGTGCGAGTCACACGCCGACTGACATTGAATGCCGGATTGCGCTATGACTTCTATTCGAACCCGACCGAGGTACAAGGGCGTCTCTCGGCGATCCGGAACCCGGTAACGGACTCTGGCCCAACCGTCGGAAAGGCATTTGCCGGGACTCCTACGGATCTGCTATCGCCCCAGGTCGGCTTGGCGTGGAACATTTTCGGCGATGGCAAGACCGTGCTGCGGGCCGGGGCCGGCATCTTTCGCGATCAGTTCCCCGGAATCCTCTTCGGTGCGGACCGGTTTCTGCCGCCTTTTTTCGGCATCGGCTCCTATGTCTTTCCCACTTTTCTTAACCCGCAGGATGCCGTCCTGACGCAGCCAATCTACCTCACCCAGACGAACTACCATGCGAAATTCCCGTACGCGCTGCAATACAATCTCAACCTGGAGCGCGAAGTCGCGCCAGGCACGATTCTGAGTGCCGGATACTTTGGCGCGCGCGGCGATCATCTCACCCGGGAAGGAGAACAAAACCCTTTCGAACCAGCTTTTGGGCACCGCTACAATCCAAACTTACCTTCGCCGCTTCAGGCAGTGTTGACCGACGCACAATCTTTCTACAATTCCTTCCAGCTGTCCGTCTCGAACCATTCCGGTAAGAACCTTTCTTGGGAGGCGTTCTACACGTTGGCCCATTCCATCGATGACGCTTCGAATAGCTTTCTCATAGAAGCTGTAAATGAACCGCCTGGGTCTCAGAACATCTTCGATCGTAAGGGAAGCAGAGGACGCTCCAGCTTCGATATCCGACACAATTTTGTCGGACACGTGGTTTACGAACTCCCGTTTGGCCGCGGGAGTTGGCTCGGCGGCTGGGAGATTTCCGGTATCGCCAGCGTTCACAGCAATGTGCCTTTTACTCCCGTGCTCGCTTTTGACAACGCAGACTCGCAGTCGCTAACCATTACCGAAAGACCCAACCTCGCCGGAAATCCGTACGTAGGCGTTTGTCCGGACGGCGCCAGGGTAGGCAGCCCGATCTGCTGGTTTAATCCGGGCGCATTTGCATTGCCGCCTCCCGGTCAGTTTGGCACTGCCGGACGCAATATCCTGCGCGGCCCGGGCTTTGCGCAATTCGATCTGGCGGTGCAGAAGAGTTTCTCGCTGACGGAGGGCCTGAAAATCATGTTACGCGCCGATGCGTTCAATCTTCTGAATCATCCGAATTTCGCCGTCCCAAGCAACACCCAAAGCCCTCTTACGCTCGGGGGCAACGGAGACGCTATTTTCAAGAATGGAGCCGGGGACTTCGCCGATAACGTGGGTCGGATATTCTCGACCGTCGACGCTGCGCGTCAGATTCAACTAGGGGTTCGCTTCGTTTTCTGAAGGCATTTATGCTTGGAAATTAGACGGGAAAGCGCACATTCCCTGGTGAGCTTCAGAACTGATTGTAAAGTCGCGCCTGCGTTCGCACCGCCGGGTCAGCTCGCTGACCGGCGATAACCTTCGAAAACACTCTTGCGAACCGGATGTGACGAGCGGACAATTTGGGTTCTGCCGGGATTCGAGACCTAACCGACCGCACATGTTCGCCATTTTTTTCAAGATCCGAGGTCTCGGGGAGCATCCATAAAGTGTCCCGGTCAAACGGTCAAACAGAGGCCTGACGTCGTGGAGATCTCACAATATGTGCGCGAATGTCTCCGTGAGGATGAGGAGTTCATCCTGTATCGAGGACGTGCGAGTGAGGCAGAGCTACCTGCGGTTCTCCTTCTGACGCCTGCCTCATCACGGCCCGCACCGGAAAGCCTCAAGAAGATAGACAACGAATATTCGTTCCGGGACGATTTGGATGCCACATGGGCGCTTCGCCCCCTCGTTCTTTCTCAGTACGACGGAAGGAAGGCGCTCGTTCTTGAAGACCCCGGTGGCGAGCCTCTCGATCGTCTGATTCAGGGGCCGATGGAGATACGGCAATTTTTGCGGATTGCTGTCGGTCTCGCAGCCGCGCTCAGGCAATTGCACAAGCGAAAACTGATCCACAAGGACGTAAAGCCCTCCAATGTCCTGGTTGAATCAGTGACCGGCCGGGTTTGGCTTACCGGTTTTGGTATCACCTCGCGCCTTCCGCGCGAGCGTCAATCGCCCCAACCTCCCGAGTTCATCGCGGGAACACTCAGCTACATGGCGCCCGAACAAACCGGACGAATGAATCGGTCCATTGATTCGCGGAGTGACCTTTATGCCTTAGGGGTAACCCTTTACGAAATATTAGCCGGTAGCCTGCCCTTTACGGCTTCGGATCCGATGGAATTGGTTCATTGTCACATCGCACGCCATCCGGTGCCGCCTCACGAGCGAGTAAAAACCGTACCGCGCTGTCTTTCCGCCATCGTGATGAAACTGATCGCTAAAACTCCTGAGGAACGCTACCAGACGGCGTCAGGCGCGGAGAGCGATCTTCGTCGCTGTCTCGGCGAGTGGGAAGCGCATGGGTCCATCGCCGAATTCTCACTAGGCGAACAAGACGCTCACGATCATCTGCTGATACCTGAGAAGTTGTATGGGCGGGCACGCGAAATCGACATGCTGCTCGGTGCGTTCGACCGTGTGGTAGCCGGCGACGGGCCGGGATTGGTGTCGGTTTCCGGATATTCCGGAATCGGCAAATCCGCGTTCGTCAACGAACTGCATAAGGCGCTGATTCCTCCGCGCGGTCTTTTTGCATCGGGCAAGTTCGATCAATACAAGCGGGACATCCCATACGCGACTTTGGCAAAAGCGTTTCACAGCCTGATCCGTCCCCTCTTGAGTAAGAGTGAAGAACAGTTGAGCAAGTGGCGGGACGCACTTCACGAGGCGTTAGATCCGAACGGACAGCTTGTCGTCGAGTTGGTCCCGGAATTGAAGTTGATCATCGGCGAGCAGCCGGCCGTTCCCGAACTTTCCGCGCGGGACGCGCAAAACCGCTTCCACCGAGTATTTCGTCGATTCATCGGTGTATTCGCGCGGCGGGAACATCCTCTCGCGCTGTTCCTCGACGATTTGCAGTGGCTGGACGCAGCGACGTTGGACTTGCTGGAGGATCTGCTGACGCAGCCCGACGCGAAGCACTTGCTGTTGATCGGCGCTTATCGGGACAACGAAGTAGACCCCGCTCATCCTCTGATGCGCAAGCTCGAAGCGATGCGTCGAGCAGGAGTGATGCGCCAGGACATCGTGCTTGCGCCTCTGACTCGAGAAGACTTGGAGCAACTTGTTGCGCATTCCCTTCATTGTGAGCCGGACGAAACGCGTGCCCTCGCAGAATTGGTCCATGAAAAAACGACAGGAAATCCATTTTTCGCAATCCAGTTCATTTCCGAGCTTGCCGATGAAGGATTGCTAGCTTTCAATCATGGCGAAGGGCGGTGGACCTGGGATCTGAGTCGAATCCGCGCGAAGAATTACACCGATAATGTAGTGGACTTGATGGTTGGCAAGTTGAACCGCATGTCCGCCAGCACCCAAAACGCATTAAAGCAACTGGCCTGTCTCGGTAACAGTGCGGACCTCGGCATGCTCGAGATGGTCTACCAGGACACGAGTGAGGAAATTGACCGTCAACTCTGGGAAGCTGTACTAGCAGGTCTTGTCTTCCGCTCGGAAGATTCCTATCGATTTCTCCATGACCGTGTGCAGGAAGCGGCGTATTCGTTGATACCCGTGCAATTTCGGTCCGAAGCTCATCTCCGCATAGGCAGGCTTCTTGTGGCACAGACGCCGGCCGAAAAGCTGGACGAGGAGATCTTTGAGATCGTAAATCAGCTGAATCGCGGATCCGACCTGATTACATCCGCTGCGGAACGTGGGCGTTTGGCTGAATTGAACTTAGTCGCCGCCAGGCGCGCGAAGAGTTCGGCCGCGTATGCGTCGGCGCTGAGCTACCTTATCGTTGCACGCGGACTCTTGCCGGAAAAGACGTCGGATGACAGTTACGATCTCACGTTCTCGATAGAAAGTCTCTTAGCGGAGTGCGAGCTACTGACCGGAAATCTGGCGGCGTCCGAAGATCGCCTCTTGAAACTGGCACAACAAGCCATGACCAGACACGATCTCGCGGTCGTCACGCGTCTTCAACTCACGGTTTATACGGCTTTGGATCGGAGCGACCGCGGCGTGGAAGTCTGTCTCGAATACTTGCGCCGGGACGGCAGGACATGGCCGCTGCATCCCACGATCGATGAAGTCCACAGCGAGTATGACCGAGTCTGGGCGTTGGTTGGAAGTCGTCAAATTGAGGACTTCCTGGACCTGCCCGTTATGACTGACCCGGAAGTCCTGGACGCCATGGACGTTCTGAGCGAGGTTGTGACGCCAGCAGTGTTCTTCGATGAGAAATTGTCGTCGTTTCTTCTTTGCCGGATGGTGCTGCTGAGCCTTGAGCATGGCAATACTGATGCCTCGTGCTTTGCTTATGTATGGTTCGCCATCATAGCTAGATCGCAGTTCGGCAACTACCAAGACGCATTTCGATTCGGTCGTTTAGGGTATGAACTCGTCGAAAAACGTGGGCTAAGAACCTATGAGGCCCGAACTTTGATGTCTTTCGGAAATATTGTCATTCCGTCTATAAAGCACGCCCAGGAAGGGCGTGATCTGGTACGCCGCGCGTTCAACGCTGCCTATCAAAACGGGGATCTGACATTTGCCGCCTATAGCTGGAACCAGTTGATCGCGAATTTCCTCGCGGTGGGGGATACCTTGAGTGAGGCGCTAGCAGAGGGCGAGAAAGGTCTTGCGTTCGCAGAGAAAGCGGGCTTCGGTCTTGTCGTTGACCTCCTGAAGGCACAGGTCCAACTGATCCGAACCCTCCGTGGGCTGACTCCGCAATTTGGATGCTTCAATGACGAACATTTTGATGAGCTTGAATTTGAACGGCACCTAGCAAGCAATCCACTTTTAGCGACTCCTGAATTCGGGTATTTGGGCCTTAAGGTAGAGTCTCGCTTCCTTGCTATGGATTATGCTGCGGCTGTTCATGCCTCAGCGAAGGCACAACCGCTCCTTTGGTCCGCACCAGCACTGTTGGAGACGGCACAGTTTCGCTTTTATTCTGCGCTTTCGCACGCGGCATCATGGGATTCCGCCTCTCGCCTGGAAAGAGAGAAGCATTTCGAGAGTCTAACGGCTCACCACAAACAGCTCGAAATATGGGCTGAGCACTCCTGCGCGAATTTTGAAAATAGTGCCGCACTGGTGGGTGCCGAAATCGCGCGAATAGAAAGCCGAGTGCTCGAAGCCGAACGCCTTTATGAAAAGGCGATTCGCTCGGCACACGCAAACGGATTCATCCACAATGAGGCGGTTGCGTACGAGGTTGCCGCTCGCTTCTACGCGGCACGAGGCTTCGACAAGATCGCAGATACGTATCTGCGGGAAGCCCGGTATTGCTATCTCTGTTGGGGAGCTGATGGCAAAGTAAGACAACTCGACCATTTCTATTCCCACCTCAGGAGGGAGCAGGCAGCTCAGGGCACCACGAGCACGATCGTGACGCCGGCCGCACTCTTGGATCTAGCGACAGTAGTCAAAGTCTCACAAGCAGTCTCGGGCGAGATGGTTTTGGAAAAACTGATCGAGAGGGTCATGCGCGCGGCCATCGAGCACGCGGGCGCCGAACGGGGCCTCCTGATCCTTGCGCGAAGTGATGAGCTGCAGATAGTGGCGGAGGCCGCGACCGGCGGAAACGATGTCACGGTGCATCTGCGAGATGCAGCCGTCACCGCGGTCGTGTTGCCCGAGTCCGTTATTCGCTACGTGATGCGCACTCGTGAGGACGTTATTCTCGATGATGCCACTGAAGGGAATCCGTTTTCAGCCGATCCCTATATTGTTCAGCACCGCGCGCGTTCCATTGTCTGCTTGCCGTTGGTTAACCAGGGCAGGCTCAATGGAGTCATTTACCTGGACAACAACCTGGCCCCTCACGTTTTCACTACCGACCGGATCACACTTCTCAAGGTGCTTGCGTCGCAAGCAGCCATCTCGCTCGAGAATACGCGACTTTACAGCGATCTCGAAAATCGTGAAGCGAAGATCCGGCGCCTGGTCGACGCCAACATTCTGGGAATCACGACCTGGAATGTCGAGGGTGCCATCCTCGCGTCCAATGAAGCCTTTCTCCGCATGGTGCAATACGATCATGAAGATGTCGCCGCGGGTCGCGTGCGCTGGAAGGACATGACACCTCCGGAATGGCGCGAGCGCACTGAGCGCGCGTTGGCAAAAGTAATGCAGACCGGGACCGTACAGCCCTTCGAGTCAGAACTGTTCCGGAAAGATGGCAGCCGCCTGCCTGCGCTGCTCGCCGGGGCGCTGTTCGAAGAAGGTGGCAACGAGGGCGTTGCTTTCGCGCTTGATTTGAGCGAACAAAAACAGGCCGAAGAAGCCTTACGCAAAAGCGAAAACTATCTCGCAGAAGCGCAGAGGGTGACCCATACGGGCAGTTGTGCCATTGATGGCACAAGCCGCGAGATCCTGTACTGGTCGGAGGAAATGTTCCGACTTTTCGGCTTTGATCCACAACAGGGCTTACCGATGTGGGACCAATGGCTACAGCGAATACACCCAGAAGACCGCGACAAGTTCAGGATGGCAGGTGATAGGACGTTCCTCGAAAAAGTACATTGCGACGTCGAGTTCAGAACCGTGGAACCCGATGGAACAGTCAAACACATTCATGGCATAGGCCATCCAGTTTTGAGTCCTGATGGAGAGCTTGTTCAAGTGGTCGGCACGATGGTGGATATCACGGAGCGCAGGCGTGCCGAAGAGGCTCTCCAGCGCAGTGAAGCCTATCTGGCAGAGGCCCAGAGGCTCACCCACACAGGTAGTTGGGCCTATAGAGCTGTAGTGAACGGCTACTGGGCTACGCGCTACTGGTCAGAGGAGAATTTTCGAATTTGGGCCTTCGATCCACAGCAAGGCCCGCCAACTCGAGAGATGGTGTTGCAACGCATCCTTCCCGACGATCGCGAAAGATTGCTCGAACATATCGAAAAGGCTCTGCGAGGCAGAACAGATTACACCTATGAGTTCAGAATCGTGCTGCCAGAAGGAATAGTTCGCCACATCCGAGTGTTAGGGCATCCGGTTTTCGACGCGAACGGAGAGCTGATCGAAGTGGTGGGAACCCACATCGACGTGACCGAACGCAAACGCGCAGAGAACGAGCGCGAAAGATTACAGCAGCTTCAGGCAGATCTCGCGCACATCAACCGTGTGAGCATGATGGGTGAACTGACCGCATCGCTGGCGCATGAAATTAAGCAGCCGATTTTCGCGGCGTCGGCGGATGCTGAAACCTGCCTGCGGTGGCTTGAGCGTGATCGGCCCGACCTGGTGGAGGCGAAAGAAGCAGCTTTAAGGCTCATGAAGGACGTAAGCCGTGCGTCTGACCTCATTAGTCGCATCGTTTCGCCTTTCAAGAAGGGCGTTCCACAGCGGGAGCTGGTTGACGTAAAGGGAATCATTCAAGAGATGATAGCGCTGCTGCGCGGCGAGGCAGGCCGGTACTCAATTTCGATCCAAGCCGAGCTTATGGAAGGTCTACCCAAAATCCTGGCGGACAGAGTGGCATTACAGCAGGTTTTGATGAACCTGATGCTGAATGCGATCGAAGCGATGAAGGAAACCGGTACTCCAGGCAGACTTACGATCACTACGCGGCAGGTCGAGAATCGTCAAATCCTCGTCTCAGTTTCGGATACTGGTATGGGCCTACCCCCTGAACGGACGGAGCAGATCTTCGATGCGTTCTTTACCTCAAAACCTCAAGGTACCGGTATGGGATTGCCGATTAGCCGGTCGATTATCGAATCGCACGGCGGTCGCTTGTCGGCCACCTCTAACTCTGGCCCAGGCGCAACCTTTCAATTCACCTTGCCCCTCGAGGCCGCTGCATTTCAGTCCGCGTAATCGGCCGACGTAGCAAACGGCAGTGAGCGGACAGCTGTCACTTACGTCCCAGTTGCCACTTCCTCGCCCTCGCCATTCTCAGTCAGGTCAATTGCCTCCCCTTGCTGCGCCGGCCGTGAGATCCCGAGCTTCTTCATTTTGGCAATCAAAGTTGTGCGCTTCAGTCCAAGCCGGGCGGCGGCGCCAGCGGCTCCTCCGATAACCCAACCCGTCGAGCGCAACGCGTGCAGAATCAGCGCTCGAGTGGAAGCCGTAAACGTATCCCGCGAAGGAGGTACCATCACGGGATTCTTGTCCGGCAACGGATTGGGAAGCACTCCGTTGTTCGACCGGATCACCGCTCGTTCAATCAGATTCTGAAGCTCTCGCACATTTCCGGGCCAGGAATATGAGGCGAACGCATTGAGCACGCCTTCCGGTATATGATCGATTCGCTTGCTCATCCGCCTGGCAAAGACTTCTACAAAATGCGTGGCCAACTGCGGAATATCTTCGCGGCGCTCGCGTAGGGGTGGTAACACAACAGGAAACACATTCAAACGGTAATACAGATCACCGCGGAACTCTTTCCGCGAAACCATCTCCCCCAAATCTCGATGCGTTGCCGCCACCAAGCGGACGTTGATGCGATGCGTACGGCCACTTCCCAGACGCTCAAACTCCTGCTCTTGCAAGACCCGCAGCAGCTTAGGCTGCAAAGCAAGGGGCAAATCTCCGATTTCATCCAGAAAGAGGGTCCCTGTATCGGCCATTTCGAAGCGGCCCATTTTCTGAGCGACAGCCCCAGTGAACGCGCCTTTCTCGTGTCCGAAGAGTTCGCTTTCCAAGAGGTCAAAAGGAATGGCGGAGCAATTCAGCTTTATGAAAGGACGTCCGCATCGTGCGCTGATGTTGTGAATGGCGCGGGCGATCAACTCCTTACCCGTACCCGTCTCCCCGAGGATTAGGACGGTGGAATCCGTTGGCGCCACCCGTTCCACCTCAGCGAGCGCGAATTCCAAGGCAGGGCTGTTACCTATGATTTCGTCAAATCCATTCTCGGGACGACCATCTTCATCTGACCGAACTGTCTTGGCGCCATCCACCGACGACCTTCCTACTTAAAGTGAGCAGCTTAGCTATCCAATGCTGCGCGTACGCTGTCGAGTAAGATTCCCCTGTCCAAGGGTTTTATCAGAAACTTCACTGCTCCGGTCCTTAAGGCTTGCATGCGCATTTTCTCGTCACCTTGTGCCGTAATAAAAATGACGGGAATTTTGTGATGGTCTTTACTTAGCTTGGATTGGAGTTCCAACCCTGACATTCCCGGCATTCGGATGTCTGCAATCAAACAGGCGGTCCGCTCCAGTTCGCCGCTGTTTAGGAATTCTTCGCCAGATGCGAACGCCAGAGCTGTGAAGCCAGCCGCTTTCATGAGGCCCTGTAGCGCGCTTCGGATCAACTCGTCATCGTCGACAATTGCAATCACGGTGGGTTTTTCCCCTGAGGCCACGCTGCAAAGATAATCCGTATGGAGCCGAGCGCAACCTATACCTTGGTCTAGGTGCCACACGGTCGCCGCGGATGAACATCTAGGAACACAACCCGTAAATCGGGGCATTTTTTTACGCGAGGGGGAGATGAGTTGGCTCGTGGAGATCAAGGCCGCCAACGGAATCGTCCGACGAGCCAGCAAAAGCAAGAAATTACGAGCATCGGATCGAACGGGCTACTATAAAATCGTTCCTGCCGTTATCGAACGATTCGAAGATGGAAACGCAAAAGGGTCGGTCCCGGCGTTTCTAAGTCGACGGGAAAAGCCGCAGCTTCTCTGCCATTCTCACTAGCTCGGCGAGAGATCTAGCCTGCATCTTACGCATCATTTGAGCGCGATGAAGCTTGACCGTGACCAGGGTAGTCCCAAGTTCCGATGCGATTTGTTTATTCAACAGACCGGACACCACTAGCGCCATGACTTGGTGCTGGCGCCGACTTAGCGTGTCGTAGCGTTTTTGTAAGAGAGCAATATCTGCCTGCCCTTGACGACGGACGGAATCGCGAGCTAGAGCTTGCTGAATGGCATCCAGGAGGACGTTGCGCTTGAGCGGTTTGGTCAGGAATTCTACCGCGCCTGACTTCATAGCCTTCACTGACATCGGAATATCGCCATGGCCTGTAACGAAGATGATCGGAATCTGCCGACCGGCTTTCGTAAGTTGCTGCTGAAATTCCAGTCCATTGATTCCAGGAAGGCTCACATCCAATACCAGGCAACTGGGATTATCCGAAACCTTTGTCTGCAGAAATTGTTCAGCCCTCTCGAAGCCTTCGGACCGCAAGCCCGCAGATTTCAGAAGGCCGCGTATCGATGCGCGTATGTCGGCATCATCATCGATGACGAACACCGTGGGAATATTCGCGGATTCCATTCGCAGCTCTCGTGAAAATGTTTCCATTTCGCTGGACAGAGTCGCGACTGCTCGATCCCCAGCGCCGTCATTTTGCTCTGCCACCGCATAGTGCCCCCATGCCTAGGCCATGGTATACGTCGACCCAACCCCAAGAACACGCAAAACCCTGATCACTTTGCAACAGCATCATAACTCACCTGCTTGTGTTCGTGCGATCTTGGCTGGGGTTGGCGCAACCGATGCCCATTCCTACTGCTCGAGTAGCACTGTTCGACAGACGATTCTCGATTGGGCTATCAGAATCCGGTGCCGGACTGGCTCCGGTTTAGGAGTGAGTTTCGGAAATAGCTAAGAAAATTCCTAACCTAATCTACACGCCAGGCCACCATCAGTCCCAGTGAGAACGTGTCTCTCTAGTCTTAACGGCAACGCGGACTTGCCAGGCTCCCAAGATCGTGGGATTCGACACTGGCTTAATCTCAAACTTCTGCAGTCACAAGGTGCGTCAAATACGGTGCTGCATGAGGCATCTGGGCACTCGCAGTCCGAAGTTCGGTGTCTCTCATGAATGCCAATCCTTTTTCGCCGGGATGCCGGTCGACGATCAACACGTCACCCGAACGCACTTGCTCCGTGGTTAGCAGCCTCGCAAGCGGGCCGACTAGAAAGCGCTCGATAGCGCGCTTTAGATGGCGGGCTCCATACCGCTGGTCGGTCCCCTCTTCAAGCAGGAACTGACGTCCTTTGTTCGTCATTCGAAACAAGAAAGGGAGCGCCGTCGAATCCGATATGCGCTTCTGCACTTGCCCCAACTCAATCGCCAGCACTTCATCCAGTTCTTCACGCTTCAATGGGCGAAAGACCACTACTGAGTCCAGCCGGTTCATAAACTCCGGCGAAAACTTCCTCCGCGCCGCTTCCACCGCCGTCCGCTCCACCTTCGCGTCCAACCCAATTGCTGGCTTGTCCTTCGGCTGGATAAATCCCATTCCTCCCTGCATCAACTCGCTGATTTCTCCCCCGCCAAGGTTGGACGTCAGGAAAATCACCGTCTGGGACAAATCCACTCTCCGGTTGTCCCCCAACGTCAACGTCGCCTTGTCCAACATTCCTAGCAACAACTGCCACAGCGAATCGCTGGCTTTCTCAATCTCGTCAAACAAGAGAAACGACAGCTTCAGCTTTTCCGTGTGCGAGGCCGCCAACGCCTCCTGTGTAATCACCGGATGCGTTTCTCGATGCCCCAGGTACCCTGGAGGCGAGCCAATCAGCTTCGAGATCTCATGGGAGTGCTGAAACTCAGCGCAATCCACCTTGATTACCGCGCGGCTATCTCCGAAGAGAATCTCCGCTGCTGCTTCGAACAATGCGCGTCTTGCCTGAGCCTGTCGGCCCCAGAAACAGAAGATTCCTGACTGGACGGCCTGGGGAGCGCAGCCCCGCACAGAACATTTGATGGAGTTCGATAAGCGCTTGCACAGCCTCGTTCTGTCCTACGATTTTCTCCCGCAGCGCATCCTCAAAATGACGCGACGTGGAACTCCTGAGTCTTGGGTCTAATTCCTTCTTATGTGCCGGTTGCGTTGCAGTTGCCATAACGTCTCCTTCTGACAGCGTCTTGTGTCCCGTTCCCCCCTTACGAAATGATGTTGACTATCTTCCACTACTGAAGTGCCTTCCTGTTGTCAGTGCAGTTCGGCTGTCTCTTCTTGTTCCATCTGTGAATAAACTTCTTTCAGTTGTTTGCTGACGTCAAATCTCTTCGCGGCCTGGGTGAACAATAGAAGGGACTTTTTTAGGTCTTTAGGTAAGCGTTGGCTTCTGGCCGTCTTGTGTCGAAAGGATGCAGCTGCTAGGGGCGCTGCGATTTTGCCGGCGGGTTAATCTCGTCGGTGAAAATGTCG
>Ga0207684_10003386_pt1 | contig 15618 bp, 17 predicted proteins | sample KBSK5501metaG_FD_184342 | JGI IMG/M metagenome (GOLD analysis project Ga0207684, IMG submission 184342) | Corn, switchgrass and miscanthus rhizosphere microbial communities from Kellogg Biological Station, Michigan, USA - KBS K5-50-1 metaG... | ecosystem: Host-associated > Plants > Roots >...
ATGAGCGCGCCTTGGCGCAAGCGGCGGCGCCGACGAGCCTGACCTAAGGGACCTGCGCGCGTCGGCTGCTGTGTCCAGAGGCTCATCGCTGATCCTCCGGACGAGGAGCGGTCTCGAACTGGGCCGCAGTTACGCGCCGTGGCGTCCGCGGCGGCAGATCCGGTCCTGCCCAATCGCGTTTCGGTTGCCCATTCCAGCTCGGGCGTCCGGCTGTCTTGGCGCGTTCGGCGGCTGAGAGCCGTCGCGAGGGCTTGCGTGGCGGCTTGGGCGGCTCGGGCTTGCCTTTCTCCTCGCTCGGCGTGTAGCGCACAATAGCGCGGATGGCCCAGGCGAGCGCTTTGAGATCGCGATCCACCGCATAGTCGTAGGCGGTATGGCGTCCCTCCCGTTTGCGACGGTCGAGGTAGTCGCGATCGCGGTACATGCGGTTGACGAGCTGACGCAGCACGCTGGTGTAGACCCAGCGCTCACGTAGCGCCTTGCCCAGGAACCAGGCTTGCAGCTCATCGAGCACGCCATCGAGCTCATCCACGGTTGGGGTCAGTATCACTTCCATTGGCTCTTGGCCCTCCACTGCTCCTGATTGCTTATGTCTGGTCACTGGTGTAGCCTCCTCCGCCCTCGCGATTGGCGCCGGGGTATAGTGTCTGGGGACCACCGTGCTGGTCCTGTTTCTTCATCCCCCCGCGAGGTGTCTCCATGGCGACTCCGTCCTCTCCCGATGAGCTCCCGGCGCCTGCCCCCTGCCCCGAATGCGGCGGCATGTGCGTTCACGCCTATGCGGCTCCCTTTACGCTAGGGCTGTTGCGGTCCGGCTCGGTGTTTCGCGGACGCTCGCGCTTGCGCGCCGTCGCCTGCACCGCCTGCGGTCTGACCCGCTTGTACGCCCAGAAGCCGAGTGAGCTTATGCCCAAGCGCTAACCTGCCGAAGCGACGATCCCGACTCCGAGGCGCGACAAGATGCTGTGGCGCACCGAGCCATCTCACTCTGCTCCCTCCCTCATCACCTCGGGCCAGCGCACGAGCGCAGCGCCGATCGCACCGACCACGTCGAGTTGCAGCAGCTCCTGGAAGAGGCGGAAGCTGTGGCCCATCGGTCCGTCGCTGTGCGCACAGTTGGCCGACAGGCACCGCCAGCTCCAGCCATAGCAGGCGTTGTGGACGACATAGAACGAGGGTGTGCCAGGGCTGCCGTCAGCGCCGGGGGCCTCGTCATCATGGAAGGGACACCAGCCCAGATACCCGTGTCCTGCCAGGCGCATGTCTGTTGCAGGAGCCAACTCCTCGAGCAGATCCAGTGGGTTGACCTGTCCATCCACCCAGCGAATCACCGCGGAGGTCGTGGAAGTCGACGCGAGAATGGAGGGTACAGCCTCAGCCGTTGGCGGTGTGCGCTCTGCCTGACCAGAAGGTGCGAGTTGGGCTGCGACTGCACGCACCTGCTCAGGCTGAATCGCTGGCTGAGCGAGGGCAAACGCCATCACCGCAGGCAGATCCTCTAGCGGGATGGACGCGCCATTGCGATCCACGAACGGGTAGCGCAGCCCTGTACGGCGGTGGATCCCGAGTGGCATCCGCACCGCATGTCCCAACTGCCCTGGCTCGATGCTGTCTGGATAGACCTCCAGCACCCGTTGGAGATGACCCGACGCATAGAGCGGATCTAGTATGCCGCGGACAACGCCTAGTGCCAGAGGTACTGGTTGTGGCAGCGTGTAGAACAGCCACAGATGCCCGCCACGTCGACTGCTTTCCAGCAGACTAGGCAATCTATGCTCCTCCAAAGTTCGTTGCACTATACTCAGCTGATCGAGGCCGTCAGCCGCATCGGCATCCACACAGACCCAGTGGCGCTGGCCCAACTCGTCGGTGGAGGAGAGCGCGAGCGTCTCCTTGCCCTGCAGATGGGCGAGAAGCGCAAGTCGATCCAGGCGCTGGAAGACCCAGCGATAGGAACCATCTTCCTGCTGGCGCGCGTAAGGCCGACGACGCGTCAGAAATCGTCGCTCCCACTCCAGCAGGAGCAACTGGGCGTCAGGACGAGACCAGACTTCCTGCCCTGTCGCGTTGGCGCAAGTGGATGAGGTATTGGCTCGTGTCATCGGGTGGCCGCCAATCGATCATCCAGCCGTTTGGCGTTGTAGCGCCCCACCGGCATGAGGTCATCTGGAATCTCCTCCAGCGTTGCGCCAGGTGATGCCGCACTCCGCGACGCAGGTGTCGTCTCGAGGGCATCATCCGCATCGGGGGACTGTTGCCCGCCGTGGAGCCGATTGCGCAGGTGACGCAGCTCGCCGAGCGCCTTGAGTAGATCATTTTCAAAACGGTCCATCTCCTCATCGCTGTGCGCCCGGCTGGCGCGGTCCACTAACACCTGCATGCGCCACAGGGGCTCGATGAGGCGTTCATCGGCGGCAAACTGCAGACTCTCGATGATCTGCTGGATCGCGCCCCCGATCGTGAGGAGGAGATTGCCGTACATCTCTCGGCGCACCATCGCGCGCTTCCCAAGTGTGGCCAGATACATCGCGCAGATGGGCGCAATGAGCGCGCGGGCGACGATGAACGTCCACGCCACCAGACAGGCCCACGGATCCTGGATGAAGCTGGGTGGTTGATCGAGCTGATAGGCGACACTCATGAAGGTGGCCGCCTCGACGATCGACACGAGCCAGACGCGCAGCCTGGCTCCACGAGTGTAGGGATCCTTAGCCGGATCCACGCCACGGAGGCGCGCATCTCTGAGCTCCACCGCACTATTGAGCAGGGTCAGATCCATGCCGCCGACGATCACGAAGGTGATCGCGAGGAGCGCCATGGTGACGAAGTTAGGGACCTGGTGGTGTTGGATAGCGGTAAAGACCTCACCTAGCTGCTTTTGGCCCAGGGTAATCAGGGCCCCAGAACTGAAGACCAACGTCATAGGGATGGCCCAGGCCCGACCGAAGGCGCGCATGAACGCACCATGGTCTGAGACACGAGCCTGTTTGATGCGATCACCCCACAGCAGTCGGCGCAGGGCGGCGAACAGTCCCAGCCGCGGCGATGCGGAGGCGCGCTGAAGCAAGACATTCATACGGGAAGGATCCTTTCATTTGAGGATGGGTGAGGCCCAGAGCGCTATCGAAGCAGCCTGCGACTACTCTGGGCTCACCCCTGCCCCACTACCGGCGACGCCCGTTGGAACCGACCGCTTCAGCTGCGGCAGCCTTCTCGACGTCTGCCTGTGCGCGGCGTTCCTGCATCTGGCGGACGCGCTCTTCGAGCTGCGCTTCCATCTGCTGGACACGGGCAGCATTGCGCTGATCGCGGTACGCCCGCTGACTGCGCTTGTAGACCGCACGTGCCAGCTTGACTTGCTCCTCAAGCGGTGAGCCCGGTTCGAACACCGCCATCGCCGAGCCCGCGAAGACGACGAAGGCATCGAGCTCAGCGGTCTGGTCTCCTAGTTGGACCTGCCGTCCTCTACGCTGATAGGTCTTGTCCTTGGCGTGGACAAAGGGGCGGGCAGCCAGCCCTGCGCAGTAGGCCTGCACCAACTCGCCGGACTCGAGCCATTTCGTGAGAACCTCTGTCGAGGGGGCTTGTGACTCGTCGCCGAGGCGGAACTCGACGGTGTACTGCTGGCGCTCGTTGGCAGCAAGCTTGAGGGTGACCTGCAGCCGTTGCTCGATGCGGTACCCTTTGGGGTCTGCGTCATCGAGGACGGGAGAGGGCAGGATGGTGTAGTTGTCGACGGTCCCAATCACAGCAAACATTGGATGGTTCTCCTTGTGACTATCACACTTGCCTGAATTCACCTGTAGCGGATACACTTGACACGCAGCAGCCCTCTGCCCGTGTCATCCGACATGGGTTGCGAATGTCACTGATGCCTGTTGACCGCACGCATCAGTAGACTGGGGGTTGGTGAAATACCGCCTGAGAGTGTGTCTGACGAAGGTCTGCTCTCAGGCATTTTTCTGGGCGGCGCTCGCGCCTTTCTGATCCGGCACGCCTTCATGCTTAGCGCTCCCTCTTCGCCTTGATCCTGCCGCGACGATTGATCTCCAGTGCGCACAGGTCCAGCGCATCGACGATCGAGACGGCGTCGGCGCGGACGGTCTCTAACTGCTGGACCGCCTCACAGTAGTGATTAGTCATCGTCAGCGTGGTGTGGCCTAACAGGGTCTTGAGGGCAAACGGGTCGTGGTGACGCATGAGGCGCATGCACGCAAAGGTATGCCGGAGTAGGTGTGGGTGCAGCCGTGGAACGTCTGCAAGCCGCCGGAGCCGCCGAAAGATCAGCCCCAGGGCATTGACCGATAGCGGCATGCCACCATCGCTTTGGAGCGCATCGGACTCGTTTGCGACTCCGCGGCAGGTGACGAAGACATGCTCGATGTGGGGAAGCGCCGGCCGCCGCCAGTGCAGGACATAGAAGCGCAACGCCTTGGCGGCGCGAGCGCCGATCTTTACGGGACGCTGCTTCTTGCCTTTGCCCATGACCATGGCATATCCCTGCTCCAGGTGCAGGTCAGTGAGCGTCAGCTTGCACAGTTCGCCTGCTCGCACCCCCGTGTCTAGCATCAGGATGAAGAGCGCCTGATTGCGAGCGCCGATCTCGGTACGCGGGTTGAGTTCGCTCACAATGCGGCCGATCTCCTCTTCAGTCAGGATGTTTTGGACCTTCTTCGTGATCCGCGGCGCTTTCAAGCGCGCCAGAAGCGGCTCACCCGTGTAGCCCTCCTCGAACAGCCAGGTCGAGAACCCACGCAAGGCGCGCACGTAGCAGTTGACGGTCGAATCGGCGAGCGGCCGCGTTTGCGTGGGCATGTAGGGGTGATAGGTGTCAGCTGGCTGAGGCTAGAGCTCAGTGACATAGCGCCGAACCAGATCAAGGGTAAAGAGCTGCAACGTCGCGGCTGCTCCTTGACGCTCGAGCCAGTCTCCATAGCGTTGGATCGCCCCGGCGTACCAGTGAATCGTCTGGCTGGATCGTCCGGACGCTTGTTTGTCCGCCAGCAGCAGTTCGCTCAGTTCTCGAAGCTCTAATGCTGACTTTTGCATCGCTTCCCACCTCGTCCGCGCAAGGCGGACTTGAAGCGGGTCCGGCGAGCCCTCCAGAGGCCCCGTTCCCGCCATCACGAGTGATCCGTGTGATCTGTGCGCCATGGTACCTGCTGTGCTCCTTCGTGTTCAAAAAACAGTGATCGCCTCGTGATTGCCCTATGACCGCGGTATGATCGTCGTGTGACCTTGCTGTGACCGGCCTGTGACCACTAAAATGGCCTCAGGCAATCGCTGCGCGAAATGTGGACACGAAAAAAGCCGCAATTTCTGCGGCCTTCGACCATCCTCGATTGTCCGTCGCCTCTGGCCACTTCCCAAGCAATGGGTCGCGGGTTCGAATCCCGTCTCCCGCTCCAACATCGGGCCAGGGGCTTTATGCTTCTGGCCTTTTTGTTTCCATGAGACGAAGGGTGGCGCCTATGACCATCGCGCATTACGATGCCATCGCCGGCTGGTACGACGAATTCGTGCGCGGCGCGGGCGCATGGTTCCATGAGCTGGCGATCGGCGCGCTGCTCGATTTGGCGGGCGAGACAGCGGGGCTGGAGGTCTGCGACCTGGCGTGTGGGGAGGGTGTGCTCGCGCGCACCTTGGCCCAGCGTGGCGCGCGCATCACGGGGATTGACATCTCGCGTCCGTTGATCGAGCTGGCGCGGCGCAAAGAGTCCGAGGAGCCGTTGGGTGTGAGCTACCAACTCGACGACGCGCAGACACTGGCGACGATCCCTGACGAGCGCTTTGACGGCGTCGCGTGCGCCTTCTCGCTAACCGACATTGACGACCTGCGCGCGACGCTCATGGCGGTACGGCGCACGCTCAGGCCCGGCGGCTGGTTCATTTTCGCCATCCCACACCCCTGCTTCATCACGCGCGCGTCACGCTGGACGACTCCGCCAGATGCGCCGGGGCGTGAGGTCAGCGGCTATTTCTCTGAGGGGCAGTTCGTGATCGCGAACGCGCCAGGTGTGCGTGGGAAAGTCAGCACGTACCACCGCACGCTGGCGACCTATCTCAATACCCTGGTCGAAGCTGGCCTGACGCTCGAACGCATCGCCGAGCCACGCGCGACCGGCGACATGGCCGAGCAGCTTCCCGGCGCGACCGAGGCTCCAGCAATCCTCGCCATGCGCTATATACGGTGAGCGTAGGAAGGTCGAGAGGAACCACCGTGAAGCAGCATGAGATACGGGCAGATTATGATACGACGAGCATCATAGTCTATCAAGCCTACCGTAAGGAGATCGCGCTTCCCGCGCTCGCCAGCCAGCGCTTCGTCCCGCCTTTCTCGCTCAACCGCATGACGTGGATCAAGCCCTCATTCTTGTGGATGATGGAGCGCAGCAATTGGGGGCGCAAAGCGGGGCAGGAGTATGTGCTGGCGGTGCGGATTACCCGCGCGGGCTGGGATGAAGCGCTCTCCAGCGCCATCCTGACCTCCCCAGAGCACGGTATCTATCCCGACGCCGAGGCGTGGCGGCGACAGTTCGAGCGCGCGCCCGTGATTGTTCAGTGGGATCCCGAGCGCAGCCTGCGCGGCGCCGCGCTGCAAGTTGATAGCATCCAGGTGGGGCTGAGCCGCCATATCATCGAACGCTTTGTGAACGAGTGGACGGTAGAGATACGCGACTGCACTTCCCTCGTACGCAAGCTGCGCGACCTGGTCGCGAACGGACGCGCAGATCAGGCGAAGGATCTGTTGCCACGCGAGCGGCTTTATCCTGTTGAGGCGGCGGTCGCGCGGCGGCTAGGACTGGAGGCGTGAGGCATGGCGGCTGGAGATACGACCGAAAACATCAAGGATAGCGTTGAATGCTGGAGTTGCCCATCGCTCACCGGCGAGCGGCGCATCTCGCCTGGACCCTTCATTCATGAGGGGCGCTACTGGGTCGTGGACCACGCCTACCCGGCGCGGCTGCCCGGCTGGCTCGTGCTCGTCCTAAAGCGGCACGCCGAGGCGCTGCATGATCTCTCATCTGAGGAGATGGCCGAGATGGGCGACCTGATCCGTCGCTCGTGCGTGGTACTGCGCGAGGTAACCGGCTGCCAGAAAGAATACGTCTCGCTCTACGCTGAGGCGCCGCACTTCGCGCATCTTCACGTCCACATCGTTCCGCGCGCCGCTGATCTGCCAGCCGATCTGCGCGGCCCGCGTGTCTTCGGCCTCCTCACGGCGGAGGACGCCGTCCCGCCAGAGGCGATTCGCGCGCTCTCCGAGGAATTGCGCGCGCGATTCCCAGCGTAGCTCAACCGGAAACGGCTGGCTATACTAGCCATGCCAGGTCGCCATGCCAGGTCGCCGTGACGGGCCGCCAGGCTTGCTCGTTTACGCGAAGAAGCGCATAGTGTAATAGAACATCTCATGCGTTCGCGAGTGAAGCGGCGCAGGATGAGCGCTTGGTAGAGAGGAAGGGCATGCGTATGAGCGCAGCAGCGCGCGCGGGCTCGCCGCAACAGCGGAGGGCGTCTGGGCAGTTCGCCCAGTGGTGGTGGCTTTGGCTGATCGGCGGCGCCATCTGGATTCTGGCGGGCATATTCATCCTGCAACTTGACCGCCGTTCGATCACGGTGGCTGGTCTCGCCATCGGGATATTGTTGCTGGTCGCCGGCGCCGAAGAATTCGTGATGGCCTATGTGGTCGATGGCCTGAAGTGGCTCTGGTACATCTTCGGCGCCATCCTTCTCATCTCCGGTATCTGGGTCCTTTTCAACCCGACGAAGACAGTGGCCGCTGTGGCGCAGTCGCTCGGCTTCATCTTCGCGCTGGTCGGCATCTTCTGGATCATCGAGGCGATCATGACCAAGGACGCCAACCAACTCTGGGTCCTCGGCCTGATCTCCGGGATCATCTTGGTCGGCTTGGGCTTCTGGGCCGGCGGGCAAATCTTCCCCGTCCAGGTCTATACCCTGCTGATCTTCGCCGGAATCTGGGCGCTGCTGCACGGCATCACCGACATCTTCAAGGCGTTCACGATTCGCCGCCTGGGCAAGATGACCGCTGCGGTAGTGTAGAGCGGCGACAATTCAACGCACTGGCGACGTCCGCATAATCGCTGGCGTCGCCTGAAGGCATGCCGCAATGGACGAAGCCGCGCTCGATCTGCAGGACAAACTCGACTGGTCGGCGCGGCTTTTCGTCTATCGGTTTCTCGTCGAGAACGAGCGTCCGCCCACGCCGGAGGAGACGGCCCTGGCGCTGGGGATCGACGCCGAGCAGGCGCGCGAGGCCTATGTGCGCCTGCATCGTCGCCATGCGCTCTTCCTGGAGCCAGGAACGTCCACGATTCGCATGGCGCACCCATTCTCGGTCCGTCCAACGCCGTTTCGGGTTCATGCCGGGGGGCGCGCCTACTGGGCGAACTGTGCGTGGGATATGCTCGGCGTTCCGGCCGCGCTGCATGCGGACGCACAGATAGAGGGCGTCTACGCGGATACTGGCGAGGCTGCCCAGCTCAGTGTCGCTGGCGGCCAGGTTCAAGGCAGCGGCGTCGTGTATTTTGCCCTGCCCTATCGCCAGTGGTACGACGATCTTATCTACACCTGAGCGCATATCCTGCTCTTCCGGTCGGAAGTAGATGCGCACGCGTGGCGGCGAGACCACGGTCAAGCTGGCGGGACGCTCTCGCTGGCACAGACGTGGCGCCTGGCGCAATTCTGGTACGGCGACCGGTTGAATCCTGACTTCCGCGGCAGGAGCGCAGAGGAGGCGCAAGACATCTTTCGTCGTCTCGGCTTGCAGACGCCGTTCTGGTATCTGGACGCCGAACCAGGCGACTAACCTCTCATAAAGAGCTGCCTACCCAGCGCCAGGAAGCGCCCTTCCACCTTCTTGACGTATGCTTTTCTAAGCAACAGCGTATGATGTCTTGCGCAAGACGCCACGACAGCGCTACAGTCTCCCACAGCGCTTCCGTTTGTATAGTATTGGCGTGGGTAGCGGATGCGACCTGAGCGCGCCTCATGCGTGTGCGATATTCTTTGGCGCCACCTAGATGGAGAGGGACCATGGCCTCGATACCTGCGAACCCGGTGACACGCGAGCGCTTCGAGCAGGGCATGACGTACGACGAGTTCAAGGCGCAGATGACACGCAACCAGGAGCGGTTCACCTCGAACGAGAGCAACCTTGCGCTCGGCCACGACGATCTCGAGACGTTCAGACGCCTGCCGCGCCCGCTGCAGGTCCTCGTGCTGGCCGAAGACTGGTGCGGCGATGTCGTCGACAACCTGCCCATCCTTGGTCGGCTCGCGGCGGAGAGTAGCAAACTCGATCTACGCATCTTCCTGCGCGACCAGCATCCTGAGCTGATGGACAACTATCTGAACCGCGGCGAGTTTCGCTCGATTCCCGTCTTCGTCTTCTTCGACGAGGATTTCAACGAGATCGGCCGGTTCATCGAGCGCCCAGAGAGCGTCACCGCGCGACGCGCCGACCAGCGGCGCGCGCTCTCCGAGCAGTATCCCGACTTGGGCGATCCCACGACGCCGGTGGGTCAGTTGCCTGAGGAGGCGCGTGTCCGGCTAACGGAGCTACTGGCCGAGCGACGAGCGCAATCCAAACCGCTCGATAACCAGGAAGTCGTGCGCGCGCTGCGCGACATTGTCGAGCGCGCAGATTCGTAGCCTCAGCGCCCCAGCACCCGCCGGAAACGGCCAAGGAGTTGCGTTTTCAGTCGGAACTGCTCTGGGGTGATGGGGCGCACGAGGAAGTCATCTGCCCCCGCCGTCAGCGCGGCGATCTTGTCGCGTACAGAGGTGCGATTCGTCACGACCATGATGAGCACATGCCGCATGACCGGATCATTGTGGACGCGGCTGATGAACTCGACACCGTTCATGTCTGGCAGATCAAGCTCGGTGACGATCAGGTCAGGCAGACGCTGGCGCAGCGCATCTAGCGCGATGAGCGCCGAGGGCGCCATACCGACGACACAGGTGGCGCGCACCGCGTCGGCCAGTCGCTCACTGCGCGGGCGATCAGGATCGACAAAAAGTATGGTCAATGGGGGACGCGACGCCATTGACGGCCTGAGCGCTGTGCCCGGCATCCGATCGGGGTCATCACGACTCATACCGCTTGACCTCTCGGCGCGCACTCCTGGCGCATGACGCGACAGAAGCGCGAGATGACACGCACACGTCGGTGGACGAAAGCGTCAGGCTGCCGGAGAAGTCTGACGCGCCCGTGTGCAAGCCATTGTCGGAGCTTTCTGCCGCCTTGTCAAGAGGGTAGGTTAACAGATGGGTACGGTCTGCCCCTGCGAGCGCCAGTGCTGAGGGCTCAACTTTCAGCGGCGGTTCGCGTTCTGGCCAGGGCGATGACCTTGTTGATTGATTCAGGATGCAGCGCTGCTGAGGTCAGATTGCCGCCGCCCCCGCGTCTCGGCGGTCGCTCACTGCCATGCGTGACGCCGCCTCTATGCGACAGGTAGCGCCCGCTCGGGCGCCTTCCGACTAAAACGCCACGAAACGCGGCGCTGAAGAAGCGCAATGGGCGCTAACCCTTCGCCGCTGCGCTCTCTAACCCAGGGAGAATAAACGACAGGCGGAGCTGCCGTCAAACGCGAGCCGCGGGAGGAGCGCCATGGAGACGGCGCAGATCGGGATCCCATGTGACTCGGTGTGGCCGCGCGATAGACCTCTTGGCTGATCCAGTGCGTGGCGGGGAAAGTCTGTAATAAGGAGACTCCCCCGACCCGCGTATGGCGAGCCAGGGGAGGTTGTAGGTGTACTCAGCGCGTCTGGTCGCGCTCACACATCCCATGGACAGCTGGGTGTGAAGACCCTAGAGGATCGCGGCTAGGCGCACGGTTGCGCGAACTGCCTAAAGTTGTTGAGATAGGTGTAGCCAGGGACCGCGGCGCTGGCGGACGAGGAGATCGAGGGGTTCTCTCGCGCGAACCAGGAGAAGAAGACCTCGTCCTCCGGGTGATAGTTCACGCCACCAATCGTGACCACGAAGCCGAGACCCACGACGGGGTCGCCGGTCTCCAGGATGTTGGTGCACCCGTATTGCGGCGCGCTCGCGACTGCCCACGGTTGAACGAAGTTGTGCACAAAGGGATCGTCATACCACTCCATGACCTCATGGCTGAGCGCATGGATGTCCTGGATGAAGGATGCACTGAAGATCCCCGGCTCCGTCCAGGAGGCGAACATGAACGTCTGGAGCGGCTGGTTCCCGTTGCCGCTGGCGCCGCCCGAGCCGAGGCCAACCGGCGAGAAGGCGCCGTGGTAGCCGATGATGCAGCAGCTGGCCGGGTTGTTGCCCGTGCGCAACACGATGTCATACGTCGCGAAGAGCACGAGCGACGTGGGATCCGTGTGCGACTTCCCCATCGCCTCCTTGAGGCGCGAGGAGAACCAGTTCACATCGATGCGGCCCAGATCGGCGTGCGAGACACTGCCATGTGTCTCTAGGCCCTGGTTCTGCGGCGCCGTGATCGACTGGGTGGGTGTGATCGTCACATTGGTCCCCACCGCATTGCCGAGGAGCACGTGGTAGCTGGAGCCGCTCTTCCCAAACTGGGAGCGGTAGATGGCGTCGGAGACCTGGGTGGTGTCGCTGGGCTCATTAAAGAGCCGTGGGGACGGGGCGACCCCGCCTCCTGGCGCGGCGTTCGCGGTGGTGTTGGCCGCCGTGCCAATATCCGCGCTGGGGTTGAAGATCGGCGACGCCAGCATATTGGCGACCTTGGTGCTCCCGTCGAGCGGATTATACACCACGCCTGCCCCCACAGTGGTAAAGGTGAACGAGATGGGGATAATTGTGACAGGGACTGTGGTGGTGACATCCCCCTGCGAGGGGTTGGCGCCAACCATCGTGAAGTTGTAGCTCTGGCCGTTGGTCGGGTCGGTGAATGCCGAGCTCCAATAAGGGATGGTTCGCGTGGTCCTCAGGCCCGGAGGGGCGCTGTCGGCGGTCGTGAACGTCGGCGTGCCAACGCCATCATCCGCAGGTGTGCTCGCGTGCGCTTGGCGCGCGCCAAAGACCAAGGTGAGCGCGACGGCGGCGATCCCCAGTGCGGAGAGCGCCTAGCCGATACCGACGAAAAGTCGCTTCTTGCCGTGGAACATGTTCTCTCCTGATCCTCCTGCTGGTCAGCGGTGACAAGCCGTAGCGTCCACAGAGCGCGTGGGAAGGACTGTTCGAGAGGTAGTCATAATGCTGACGGCGCGGTAACTGCTGCCGTGTCGTCTCGGGCAGCCGTGACATGCGGTCTCGCTCCAGTTTGATACCAGGGTGATACCGACTCTTCCTCCTCCTAGCCGGCTGCTCGGCGATTCCGGCGACCCTGCGGAGCCTACCATCGGGAGTGACCGATAACCAGTGACTCCAGGCGGCCCGATCGGATGCGCCTGATACGCCAGCTACAAGCGAACGCGCCGAGAAGAGGGTCGAGATGTCGGCGCGCAATTCTTGCCCGCTACGTGTAACGAAGAGAGCAAGCGCAAGTAACGGACAAATGGGGGCAGCGTGTACAGTTACGCAAGAGGATAGTGGGCGTCCCAGATGGCGCTACCGATTGTGGCCGAGCGGCCACAATCGAATTTGCACACGCCTGTACACAAGCGGAGCATGGGATAAATAGCGGTACTTCTGGTGGTCTGGCGCGTTTCAATAATCAATAAACAGCGAAGCGGATACACAATCCTGTACACAAGCAAAGTGGTGGACCCGATGAGCGACCGGCAGGTCTACGGGGTGACGCTCCTGTTGATCGGTGTGGCTGTGCTGATCGTGAGCGCGGGCATCGCCTGGACGCTGTCGCTGCGCTCCCGGACGAGACGTGTTGAAGGCGCGTGGGTGATCACCTTGGTGAGTTTTGCGTTGTTCGTCGTTGGCGTCTTGATTTGCTGGCTGGGAGTGAGCGCTCTCGTGGAGGGGTAGGGCGGTGGCGGATGAAACGCTGTACCTGACCCACCAGGAAATACAGGACATTCGCGCCAAAGCTGACCACCGCGACGAACCCGACGTGCTCTAACGCGGCCAACGCATTGTTGGCTCCCGCGAGTGGATGGAAGGCGATGTGTATACGGGCGCTGTCTGGCGCGGCGTGTGTGCTGGCGGATGGCATGCGGTTGGCTGGCGGATGGCATGCGGTTGGCATGCGGTTGGACCTGCTAGCAAAGCGCGAGTAGGAGGCGCTCATGCCAGACAAACGGGGCAATGGCGAGGACAGTATCCGGCGCACGCCGGAGCATCGCCGCTACCCTCCTGCTTTTCTGGCCAGCCTGCCACGCTGCCCACCAGTCAATTCGCGCATGCTAACTCAATCACCTTGTTGACCGGACCTGACCCCATCACGACCACGACATCCCCTGCGTGACGTATCTCGCACAGCAGCGCCGCGGTCTCGGCGAAGTCGCCACCGTAGCGCGCGGCGTCGGGCCGTCCGGCGAAGGCAGGGCGCTGCGCGATCCTCGCGACGAGATCGCTCCCGTGAATCAGGCCGGTATCGCGCTCGCGCGAGGGCTGGATCTCGACGATCACCGCGACATCGGCGGCGTCGAACGCCTCGGAGAAGGGCGTCAGGAAGCGGTAGAGACGTGTATAGAGAGTGGGCTGGAAGACCGCGACGATGCGCCGGCCGGGAAAGCGCCGCCGAGTCGCCTCCAGCATCAGCGCGACGGCATGGGGGTGATGCGCGTAGTCGTCAATAAACGTCACATCGCCATCCTCGATAACCTGGAAGCGGCGGCGCAACCCACCGAATGCGTTGAGCGCGGGTACAAAGGTCTCCAGATCGGCGCCGAGCAGTTCGGCCGTCGTGGCTGCGGCCAGCGCGTTGGCGATGTTATGCCGTCCTGGCATACTGAGCGTGACACGACCGAACCTGCGCTCGCCCAGCCGCAGCGTGAAGCTTGTCTCGGTGTCGTCGCGCACGTCCTCGGCGCGCGCATAAGCCTCGGGCGCTTCCAGCGCGAAGGCGCGGACCTCTCCTGGCCACTCACCCAACTGGCGCAGCGTGTCCAGGCAGCCGGGGCTGTCCGCGTTCAGCGCCAGCGCTGGCGGCGGGAGGCTGCTGTCGGCGCTCAGGTCCATTCCGCGCAGGAAGCGCACGAAGGCGTCGCGTATCGCCGTGTAGTCTTCGAAGAACTCCGGGTGGTCGAACTCGACGGCAGTGAGCGTCACCACACGCGGGTGGTAGCTCAGGAAGTTGTAGTTGAACTCATCCGCCTCGTTGATGAAGTACGGCCCCGCCCCGATCCGTAGGTTGGCCCCCCAGTCAGCGACGACCGCGCCGACCTCGACGGTGGGATCCAGCCCGCCAGCGATGGCCAGCGCGCCCAGCAACGCCGTCGTCGAGCCCTTGCCATGCACACCGGCCACAGAGACGCCGACCGAGTCGCGCATCAGATAGCCGAGCAGCTCCTGCCACTGGATGACACGAATACCCTGTTCCCGCGCTGCCAGCAATTCAGGATGCTGGTCGTCCAGAAAGGTCACCGCTGGCGTCGTGACGACCAGATCGCAGCCCGCCACATGCGCCGGATCGTGGCCGAGGGCGATCGTCACGCCCTGCGTGTTCAGCAATTTAGACATTGTCGTCTCGGCGACATCGCACCCCGTCACGAGCGCGCCCTGCTCCGCGGCGAGCCGCAGCACGGCTGAGATGCCGCTGCCACCCGCGCCGACGGCGTGGATGCGCTTGCCACGCAGGCCAGCGGGAAAGAGAGTGACCAGGGAAAATGTGTCCGTATCTGTGTGCGAACGCCTCATCATGACGTCATGGCTCCATGTGCGGCGCAACTTGAGAGAGTGGAAGAAAGCACGAGCATTGTATCATGAGGTTTCTCGTGAGAATCCAGATCGCACATATGCCCCGCCTATGCCTCTTGCCTCGCCATGCCCTGACGGCGTACCATACGACCATCCGTTCTTCCAGTCAGATGCGAAGGAGCGATCCCTGTGCGTGTGATCTCCCTGGGCAGCGGCAGCAGTGGCAATGCGCTCCTCGTGCAGTCTGGCGAGACAGTAGTGCTGGTGGACGCTGGCTTCTCGGCGAGGTTGCTGAGCGGGCGGCTGCGGAGTCTGGGCGTCTCACCCACTGCGCTGAGCGCGATCCTGCTGACGCACGAGCATGGGGATCACGCCTGTGGCGCGCTGAGTCTCGCCTGCCAGTATTGCGTCCCCCTTGTGTCCGATCCACGCACAATCGACGCCGTCATGAAGCAGCCGGCGCGCGAGGCGCGTCCTGCGGGCTGGCGGCCGGAGCGCGTGGAACTGCCGGTTGGCCGGTCGTTGCGCCTGGGAACCCTGGAGATACGCAGCTTCGTGATCTCGCACGACGCGGTCGCCCCCTGTGGCTTCACGCTCTCGACCGCTGCGTGGCGTGTCGGCGTGATGACCGACACGGGCATGGTCGGCGCGCAGGCAGTCGAGGCGTTGCGTGGCGCGCATCTGTTGGTGATCGAGGCGAATCACGATCGCGCGCGCCTGCTGGATGGCCCGTATCCCTGGTATCTCAAGCAACGTATCCTCAGCCCCACCGGACATCTCTCCAACGAGCAGACGGGCGAGGCGCTGACACAGATGCTGGACGACGGCCCGCGCTGGATTTGGCT
>Ga0207684_10003388_pt1 | contig 15613 bp, 13 predicted proteins | sample KBSK5501metaG_FD_184342 | JGI IMG/M metagenome (GOLD analysis project Ga0207684, IMG submission 184342) | Corn, switchgrass and miscanthus rhizosphere microbial communities from Kellogg Biological Station, Michigan, USA - KBS K5-50-1 metaG... | ecosystem: Host-associated > Plants > Roots >...
TCCACCAGGCTTACTAACTCCGCCGGCACCGCCCGGTTTCCCAACTCCGCCAGCGCCGCCAGGTTTTCCAACTCCGCCAGCACCGCCAGGTTTTCCAACTCCACCGGCGCCGCCAGGTTTTCCAACGCCGCCCACACCGCCGGGTCCGCCAGGTTTTCCGACACCGCCGACGCCACCAACGCCGCCGGGTTTTCCAGCACCGCCGGCGCCACCCGGACCGCGTCCCCCGAATTTGTCGGCGGTTCGTCGATCTCCATACGGAGCGTTTCCGCGATGCTCCGGGCGGTGTTGCCATTGTCCGCCTTGGCCGCGGATGTTGTTGACCTGATTATAATGATTCACGTACCTGTTGCCGTAATTGACGTTGACGTCGCCGCGACCCCAGCCGCAGCCCCAGCCCCAACCTCCGCCCCAGGCCGCTCCAAGGGCGAGTCCGGCGCCCCAGGCCAAACCCATTCCGGGGTAGTAACCCGGATATTCATATGGGTAGTACGGATACTCGGGCTCGCCATAAATCACTACGGGATCGTACGAGGGGACATAGACCACTTGAGGATCGGCCTGCTCGACCACGATCACCTGCTTGCCACCCTCTGTCTTGGTCTCGACTTTTTGTTGCGTGCTGGTTTTTAACGTGCCCTTGCCTTCGGCTTTGGCGCGCATCCGCTGAACTGCATCCATCACGTCGGATTGTTGGGCCAGGAACGCGTTCCCGAGATCGGTTGTCCATTGGATATTGCCGGCCAACCGCTGAACCACATCGGGAAAAGCCGCCATTGCCTGGACGCTTGGGTCCCAAGGCTGTTTAGTCACTGCGTCGGCCAGCGCCTTGTCTTTTAGGTTTTTGTTTCTCTCCATCCATTGTTGAAGCTGGATGATCTCCAATGGATAAGTCGCCGCTGCGAGCGTTTGAGCGAGGAGTTCGTCGGAATAAAGAGCGATCGGCGCAACAAGCGAATCCAACTGAGCATTCGAAATCTTTGGCGCTTCTTGGGTAGCAGGAGCAGTGGTCGCCGGAGGTTGCTGCGCTACGGCCGAAGCTTGGCCTAACGAGAGCGTGCCGATAGTACATAAAATCGCGATCATCTGGGAACATGATTCGTTTAAAGATTTCGAGATAACGTGTTTCGCCTTCATAGCTTTTGTGTGATTACTGGAAGTATCGGAGCAGCGGCGACTGCGCCGCCATAAGACTTTGGTCCCACAGGTTAGCAAACGGCCTAACCTGCGGTCAGGGCGCGTGTGAAGCCTTTGGACCGAGATCATCGATCGCATCAGCCAGCGTAGTAAAGCGATCGATGCGTCCTACTTTTTCTTCCACGCCTTCGAGCCGGAGCATGTCGCGCACTCTTGAACGTGCTTCGACCAGGCGCAAACCGATGCCGCGTTTCGCGAGCTCTGCGTACAGACTGAGGAATAAGCGCGCGCCAGCCATGTCGATATTGGGCGAAGTGGAAAGATCGCAGATCACGACGCTGGGTGGAGGATGCATTGAGCGTACACGCGCCAGCACCGTGTCCGAAATGTGCTCGACATTGAAATAGACAATTCCGGCCTCGACCCGAAAGGCGAGCACGTCCGGAATCGGCTCGTTCGTGTCGTGACGCGCGAGATCGGAATAACGTCGTGTTCCGGGAATGCGGCCGAGAAAAGCCACGTGCGGAGAGGAGACGCGCCGGATCAACATCACTATCGATATGACCGCGCCGATCAGAACGCCCTTGAGCAATCCGGCCCAGAGCACGCCGAGCAAAGCAAGGATAGCAACGAAAAATTCTCCGCGATGGTGATTCCAAAGCCGCCGCAGGTCGGCAAACTTAAACAGACTGGCAACCGCAATGAGGATGATGGCGGCAAGAACCGGCTGCGGCAGATTGCGAAGCGTGTCCGAGAAAAACAGCGCGACGACTAAAATCAGAATCGCGGAGATGAATCCAGACGCGGGCGTTCGCGCGCCGCCGCTTTCGTTGACAAGCGATTGGGACATTCCACCACTGACCGGAAAACCGTGGCCGAGCCCGGCGGCAAAGTTGGCGCCGGCGATTGCGAGAAGTTCCTGGTTCCCGTCGAATCGATAACCATGTTTCTCGGCAAACATGCGCCCGATCGCGGCCGTCTCGACCGCGGCGAGAAGAAAACAGGCGAGCGCGAGTGGAAAAAGATCGGTCACGTCGTCCCAGCTCACAGCTGGCAACGTTGGTAAGGGCAATCCACGCGGCACTTCTCCGAGCAGCTTTATCCCGTAGCTGCCAAGATTCATCAACGATGTAGCCGCAATCCCGCCGATGACGACAAAGATTGCAACGGGTTTGTTAGGCAAGAATTTCTTGCCGAGAAGGAGCAACGCCAGAGCGGAAAGACCCAGCACAACCGAGGGAACATTGGTTTCGCCGATGTGCCGGACAAAATCGGCGATGCGATGCCAAAAATTACCGTGCGCCCCTTTGAACCCGAAGAACTTTGGCAACTGCGTGCTGATGAGCCAAAGCGCCACGCCAGCTTTGAAGCCGAGCATGACCGTTTCGGAAATAAACTTTACAATCGCACCCGCGCGCAGGAGCCACGCGATGAACGCCGCGGCGGCCACGAGCAATGCGGCGCATGAAGCGAGCGCGGCGAAACGACCGGTATCACCGCCGGCGATTTCGCCGAGGCTCGAGCCAATCAGGAGCGAGATGGCCGACGTAACGCTAACCGCCGTGTGTCGCGAACTGCAAAAAAGCCAGAACACCAATCCGGAAAAGAGGACCGCATAAAGCCCGGCCTGGACGGGCAAGCCGGCGAGCGAAGCATCAGCAAGTGCGCTTGGCAGCAGATAGGCCGCCAGCGTAACACCTGCGGCGACATCCGGACGAAACCAGCTGCGCTCGTAATCGCGCAACCAGGTAACGGATGGAAATACTTTCCCCCACCACGTGTCGCCTCTCGCCCTGATAGCTAAGTCTTCCCGCGGTGGCGTGTCTTGTATTGCAATGCCCATGCGCGAGCTGATTCTAACGGGTCGCCGTTTTTCTGGCGTTCGATCCAAGCTTTGAGTCCCGCTTCGTCGATTGGAAGATCGACAACCTGAGGCCGGCCCATCAATCTGCCGAATGTTTTCATCACCTCAGGCAGGGACGAAAAGACAATCTCGTCCATTGCTTCCGGATTTCCCTGGCAGGCGTAAGCGTTGAAGTCGGCCCATCGTCCGTCCGGACGAAGCATGAACATTCGAGTCTTTGGAACCGGATCACTCGGCGCGACACCGGTTTGTGTCACAAGATAAGGTCCGCGGTCGCCGCCACCACCGAGATTTAGAATCTGTGCGTCTCGATAGTTGTTCGTGATCGTTCGCATCAGCCGATCCTCCGATGTCGATCTTCCGGAAACGTACTCATTATATATAGGGCAGACTAGGGAACCTCCATCGGCTTCCCAGCGCTCCTCCATTCATTCTATTAGTGGCCGTCCCCGAAAATGAAGTTTGTCCACGACTTCATCCGGAGGAGCACCTTCCGCAGGATGTCCAGGTGATGCATGTGATGCGTGTAAACCGCCACTTGGGCGGTGCTGCCCGGAACAATCAGATATTTTGAAAGATCATCTTCCGGTTCAATCGAGACGAGGATGCGTCCTTCGCCTTTGATTTGTTCCGGATCTATAAGGTTGCCACTGGGTTGGAGCTGGCCTTGAGGGATGAATGCACCGACGGCCGCTACCCTCGCTTTGAAGAATCGACCTGGTACGGCGGGCAGGATAAATTCAGCTTTCGAGTCCTGCTCGATCCGCTGGGCGCTGTTTTGCAAAAAAGCGGCCGTGAATTTCGGTTTTTCATCGTGCAGAAAAATCATGACCGGCCGTAATGGCAGGGACGCCGCATACATCCCGGGGCGCAAGAAATTCTGCTGGACTGTGCCTTCGGTCGGCGCGCGCACAGTGGATTGTTCGAGATTAAACTTCGCGGTATCGAGTTCGGCTTGGAGACGGGCGACGTCCGTGTTAACTCCCTTTACGACGGCTTCCGCTTCCAACAGCGCCCGTTCTGCTTCGGACTTGGCGCTTTGCGCGGTCGCTTCGGCGGCATTATAAGTATTTTTCGCTTTCTCGAATTGCACCTGGGCGATGACGCCCTTTTCGATCAGCTGCTTCGAGCGTTCGAAGATATCCTTCGCGCTATCGCGGTCGGCGATAGCCGATTCCAATTTCTTCTGGGCCGCATCTGCAGTTGCTCGCAACTGCTTGGTTGTCTGGACGGCATTGGCGAGCGCAGCCTCCTTCGCCTTCACTGCGTTTTTGAACGGCTCCGGATCAATGCGAAAGAGAACGTCGCCTTTTTTCAGAGCGGTGTTCGCCTGGACGGGAACTTCGATCACCACTCCGCTGACAGCGGGGACAATCGGTGTGGTATGAAAGTAGAATCGCGCCTGACTCGTGAACGGATGATTGTAGTTCATCCCTAGCAGCAGGGCGCCGATCAAGGCGGCGCCACCGAGCGTGGCCGTGAGCAGGGTGAAGCCGTTGACCGGGATCTTGAATAAACGAAACGCTGCATAAGCGATTGCGGCATAAGTAAGAATGAGGAGTAAATCCATAGCGAGCTAGTGCCGTTTTGGTTGTGGGTGGCCGTTGGAAGCGTTCGCTTCGAGAGCCGCAATTTTCTTTTCCAGCGCGGCGACTCGTGAGGTTGCATCGTCGGATTCATCGCCGTTCGTTTCATTGGTTTTTCCCCGAGGCTTTCCGCTATAACCATGCACTGGGTGATACGCGGTAGCCCAAATCCAGAGAAACGGCCAGATCGCATGAAGAGTGAAGAGACTGATCCAACCGCCTGCGTGAATGGCATCCTGATGGGGGTGATCGCGTTTCTTGGCGATGTGATACGGGATGTCGTGAATCGCGATCATTCCGTAGGCGAGGGTCAAGACAACAAAGAAGAGGATGGCGAGCGCGAAATAGCTTAGAAAGTCCATGGCGGTTGGTTAAAGATGAAGTGGTTGGGCGAGACGAAATTCCAATCTTGTTCCTGCGGGAAAAATCTTTTCGCCGACGGTGAAACTGCCCCGCGACTGGCGAGTGGTTTTTACCTGGTTGTGGGGTTGCACTCCGGCGGTCGTTTTGATCGGCACCATTCGCCCGTTCGAGGACAAAGCGGTTAAATCCAGCGTGAGCGGTGCGGAGGAAGTCGTGGAACGGGAGCCGCGTGAGCTTTCGATTACTCCTGAAACAGGCGTTCCGGCGCGAAGCACTACATCTCCACTAATGACAACATCCTGATCGATTTTTGCCGTGAAGGCTCGACCGGGTGTCGCATGGGAGGAAATTCCACCGGCCGTTCGAACAACGAGTGGCGTGTCGGCTGGGATTGTGGCGGCCAGCAAGGATGACTGAGTTGCCGTACCACCGCAGATCAAGATCAAAGTGAGTAGTTTGTTGAATTCATTTCTCATAGAGCTCTCCGTTTTTATTTGGCGTCATAAATTTGCGGCCGAGCAAGTCGATCCGGTATTGGACTTTAGACCTACGTCAGGAGATCGGCTGCCAGGCTGCAGGTTGGAATTGCGTGAGGCTACTTGCTCAACAACTTTCTTTTTGCGGCCGCCAGTTCCTTGAGCTTTTCCTCGCCAACTTCCGGATACGCCAAATCGAGATCGGCGAGCGCTTCGATCACTGCGGCCGCGACCACGACGCGGGTAAACCATTTGTTATCCGCCGGGACCACATACCATGGCGCATCTTTTGTCGCCGTTTCCTGAATCATCTCTTCGTACGCGTCCATGTAATCGTCCCAATAGTCACGCTCGGCCGCGTCGTTGGTGGAAAACTTCCAATTCTTCAGCGGATCGTCGATCCGTTCCAGGAACCGTCGCTTTTGTTCCTTCTTTGAAACATGGAGAAAGAATTTTCTCACGATTACACCGTTCCTTGTCAGATATTGTTCGAAATTGCGGATCTCTTCGAAGCGCTCTTCCCAGATTTCTTTGCTGACGAGTTTCGGCGGGAGTTTTTGTTTCGCCAAAAATTCCGGATGCACTCGGACGACCAGTACTTCTTCGTAGTAGCTGCGATTGAAAATTCCGATGTGCCCGCGATTCGGCAGGCATTTCATGCAACGCCAGAGATAATCGTGGTCGAGATCTTCAGCCGAAGGAGATTTGAAGGAATAAACCTCGCAACCCTGAGGATTGACGCCTGACATGACGTGTTTGATCGCGCCGTCCTTGCCGGCCGCGTCCATCGCCTGGAACATCAGGAGCACCGCCCATTTGTCCTGCGCGTAGAGTTTGTCCTGGAGCTCGGCCAAAGCCATCACTCCGTTAGCGAGCGCTTCTTTCGCTCGCGGCTTGTCTTCTTCTTTGGTGAACTCAAGTGTGTCGTTTGGATCGACATCTTTGAGACGAAAGTCCTTTCCCTTGCTGACGCGGAATGGCTTGGCAAGTTTGCGGGCTCGTTTGATGATTTCTTTTGTTTTCATAAGGCTCTCTGGTTGCTGGCGAAGGGAATCTTCATAATTCAAAAATCCGTAGTCATAGTGAAAATAAAGGTCGCATCGCGCGTACGAATGGGGCCTAAGCGATGGGAAGCATGAGCGTGCGCACTGCGGCGAAGAAAAACGCTGCGACAGCGAAGAAGAAACAACTCTGTCGCACGTAGCGGTGATCGAATTTTGCGGAGGTGCCTGCGAAAAACAGGACGGCGGCGAACAAGACGGTGTTGCTCAGATATTGGGCCGCAATGTGGCTCGTCCGTTTTGCTTCAGCGTCATTTCGACTGGCGTTAGCATTGGCTTGGCGCGCCTCCTGGACGAACCGGGGTTGATAAAGACTCGGGACAAACGGATGCGGGTCCGCGTTTGGATTCTCGAACGGCTTTTCCGCCAACCAAGCGTTGTAAGCTTTGCGCAGCTCCGGCGGGAAACGGTCCAGATAAAAACGCGCTAGCTTTTCCTTGTCGGACATCTGCGCGTCCATAAACTCAGTAAACATTTTCGCCTGGAGCGCTGTCACCTGGTTGCCTTCTAAATGTAAAAGTGCGGCTTGCTGATTCGACCGGCCGGCTTCAGTAGCGAAGCTGCTGCTTTGCCCATTCCATTTCGAAGATTCATACGAACACCACGCTGTGCCGAGCGTGGCCAATGCCATGAGAATCGCGGACGCAGGCTCGAACCAGCGCCGCTCGGCTTCGGTTGGGTTTAGATCAGCCATATTGCGGAATCATTCCCGCTCCGCGCGGCGGCCGACTATTGGACTTTGGTCCAATACCCAGCACGACGTTCCGGAGGTAATTCCAGTCAAAACCTGGTGCGCGACTTCATTGAGTGCCGCTATGATGCAGCCAATCAGAAGGATTCCGCCTGATGCATCGAGTTTTACGAACCCCTGGAACAGCCTAACGAGTCGTTGTATTTGGGTAGCATCTTCGAGCGGCCACCCTCTGTTCATCGCGAGCCGTCCAACTATTTGCTATCGTCCGCTACAACGCCGTCGCGTTTCAGCAATGCCTCGTAGGTGGCTAACTTATAAAGTTCACCAAGCGTCGGGTAGTTGAAACAAACTCGGTTAAACACGCTGGCGCTTACTCCGGCCAGCATTGCGATGAGACCGATATGCACCAATTCGGTAGCCTGTTCGCCGACAACGTGCACACCGAGCAGACGCATGTCCTCGGGGCGAAAGATCAACTTTAGAAGACCACTTTCGTCGCCAATGATCTGACCGCGCGGATTATCGACATACCGCGCACGGCCGACGACATACGGGATGTTGTGCTCCTTTAAAGATTCCTCGGTCTCCCCAGCCATGCTTGCCTCCGGAATTGTATAAATGCCGGTCGGCAGAATTGGTGCCGCTGATTCCTTCTGCCGGATATCGAACGCGACACACGCCGCCAGTCGTGCCTGTTCCATGCCAGTAGCGGCCAGCGCCGGTGCGCCGATGACGTCACCCGCGGCAAAAATGTGCCGAACCTCGCTGCGACCTTGCGCATCTACTTGCACCAGTCCGCGTTTGCCCGGAGTCAGGCCTGCGGCGGTGAGATTCAAGTCGGCTGTGTTGCTCTGCCGACCCGCCGCGACCAGCACATCATTCACCGCCAGCGTCGCGCCGGATGTAAGCGTGAGCGTGACATCGCCGGTGGGCGGTGCATCACAACGCGTCACTTTTTCTTTCCAGATAAAATGCACGCCGGCCGCGGTCATCGCGCGCTGGATGTTTTCAGAAATCTCGCGATCGAGAAAACCGAGGAGCGAATCGCGTCCGTCGATCAGATGCACTTCGACCCCGAGAGCAGCAAAAGTGCTGGCATACTCCGCGCCGATCACGCCCGCGCCTACAATCGCCAGGGTTTTTGGCAGCACACCGATCTCGAGAATTTGGTCCGAATCGTGAACGCGAGCATGTTCGAATGGAAATTCCGCCGGACGCACAGGCGATGAACCGGTGGCGATAAGAATTTTCTCGCCGCGCAACAATGTATCAGGCGCCACCCGTACGGTGTTCGGATCGACGAAACTCGCCGCCCCATGAAACGTCTCGACTTTGTATGTTCGCAGTTGCTCTTCTCTGCGCCGGCGTTCTTGGGCTGCGACGTTTTCTTTGTGGCGCATGAAATCGGCTACGGTCGCTTCTCGCCGAAGCGAAAGATCCACCCCAAAGAGTTTGCGCGAGCGCAGGCCTGAGAGGGCCAGCGCGGTTTCGCGCAAAGTCTTGCTGGGGAGCGTGCCGGTGTTGATCCCGGCGCCTCCGACCTCGCGAAGTTTTTCGACGAGCGCGACGCGCTTGCCAAAAATCCCCGCAGTGTTTGCCCCGCAAATACCAGCCGGGCCACCACCGATCACTACTAAGTCGAACTCCTTAGTCATGGACACTCATCGCGGCGAGTAATAGCCGAATTCATCACCGTCAGGCTATGGGCCTAAAGTCCTATATTCAATGCCTTCCCGGTACGGACAAGATCGCCGAACCTCTGGATACTGCGCCGCTGCCCACTCGTTACGCGAATTCACCGGTTTGAAACATGACATGCTAAACTCACGACATGAGTGCGACAGCCGAACAGCAACGGATCGAAGCTGACACTGCTCGAAGCGCCTACTGGAAGCGCTGGGGTCCCTATCTCTCCGAACGCCAATGGGCCACCGTCCGCGAAGATTATTCGGAAAAAGGTAAATCCTGGGAATCTTTTCCCCACGATCATGCACGCAGTCGCGCTTATCGCTGGGGAGAGGATGGATTGTTAGGCTTGTGCGATCGTGCGTGCCGTCTCTGCTTCGCCCTTGCGCTCTGGAATGAGAAAGATCCAATTCTGAAAGAGCGACTTTTTGGGCTGACCGGGCCCGAAGGCAACCACGGTGAAGACGTAAAGGAACAATATTTCTATCTCGCCGCCACGCCGACCTACTCCTATGCGAAAGCGCTCTACAAATATCCGCAGGCAGAATTTCCCTACACGGCGCTGGAGGAAGAAAACAGACGGCGCGGCAAGGGCGATCCGGAGTTTGAGTTAATCGATACCGGCGTCTTTAAGGAGAACCGTTATTTCGATGTCTTTGCCGAATACGCCAAAAATTCGCCTAACGACATTCTCATCCGCCTGACCGTCGCCAACCGCGGACCGGATGCCGCGACTCTGCATCTGCTACCTAATATTTGGTTTCGCAACGACTGGTCGTGGGGAAAGATCAACGAAGGTTCGAGTCTCAGACCCGGCGTTACCCTGGAAAAGGAGGGTCGTCTCGCCCTCAACCAGGAACGCCTTGGCCGCTTTTTTCTGGAGGCAGGCGCCGATCCCGCGGGCCAACTTCCTACCGCACTCTTCACCGAAAATGAAACGAACGTGCACCGCCTATGGGGCACCGGTGATGAGAAGGCATTCGTGAAGGACGCCTTCCACGAATATGTGGTTCGTGGCAATCACAAAGCGGTGAATCCGGCAAAGACTGGAACCAAAGCGGCGCTCCATTATGTGCTCAACATTCCGGCTGGCGCCACTCGGGCAATCTCGTTGCGCCTCTTCTCGGAAAAGGAAGCGCCCGTCGATCCGCTCGGATCGTCATTCGAGCAAACATTTGTCGTGCGTGCGAAGGAGGCTCAGGAGTTTTACGACTCAATCATCCGTGCGAAACTTAACGACCAGGAACGCGAGGTGATTCTCCAAGCCGCGGCGGGACTGCTTTGGAGCAAGCAGTTTTATCACTACGTTGTCAAAGATTGGCTGCACGGAGATCTCGCCGGTCCAATACCGCCCGCCAGTCGACTGGGCGGGCGCAATCATGATTGGTCGCATCTGCACAGCCGCGACGTCATATCGATGCCTGATAAGTGGGAGTATCCGTGGTTTGCATCCTGGGATTTAGCCTTCCATGTGATGCCTCTTTCTTATGTGGACCCCACATATGCCAAGGAACAGCTCCTCCTCTTCCTGCGCGAGTGGTACATGCACCCTAACGGACAGATTCCCGCCTACGAGTTCGGCTTTGGTGACGTGAACCCGCCGGTGCACGCCTGGGCGGCGTGGCGAATTTACAAAGTCACCGCCGCGCGTGACGCACGCGACCGGGAATTTCTCGAGCGGGTCTTTCAAAAACTTCTTCTGAACTTCACCTGGTGGGTCAATCGCAAAGATGCCACTGGCGAGAATCTCTTTTCCGGCGGTTTCCTCGGCCTGGATAACATCGGTGTGTTCGACCGTTCGCAACCACTCCCCGACGGTGGCACACTTCGCCAGGCCGACGGCACGGCGTGGATGGCCTTTTATTGCGGCACGATGCTGAGCATGGCACTCGAGTTAGCGAAAGACGACGGGACGAGAACTCATCTCGCTTACGAAGACATGGCGTCGAAGTTCTTCGAACATTTCGTGCAAATCACAGACGCCATGAATCATCTCGGCGGTACCGGGCTTTGGAATGAGGAAGATGGCTTTTACTACGATCAAGTGAGAACCGATCGACGAATCATCCCGCTACCAACACGATCGGCGGTCGGTTTACTTCCATTGATTGCCGTCGAGGTGCTGGAGCAGGCAACCATCGAAAAACTACCCGGTTTCTACCGGCGCTTCGAGTGGTTCATGGAACATCGTCCCGACCTCGCCAGGAACATCAGCGGCTCCGCGGCAGGTAACCAGCGCCGCCTCCTCGCAATCCCAACGCATAACCGGCTCAAACGCGTCCTTCACTACATGCTCGATGAAAATGAGTTCTTCTCTCCCTACGGCCTACGTTCCGTCTCGAAATTCCACGAGAAGAATCCGTGTGTCTTTCACGCCGGCGGTTGCGAACATCGCGTCGACTATGAGCCGGGGGAATCCAAAAGTTATCTCTTCGGCGGCAACTCTAACTGGCGCGGTCCGGTGTGGTTCCCGATCAACTTCCTTATTATCGAAGCGCTCGAACGCTACCACCATTTCTATGGCGACACTCTCCAAGTAGAGTGCCCAACTGGCTCGGGTCGCATGATGAACCTGCGCGAGGTCGCACACGAACTGAATTCGCGCCTTGCCGGAATTTTTCTGCCCGACACCTCAGGCCGTCGCCCCTGCCACGGCGACGACACGCGATTCGCTACGGACGCACATTGGAGCGACCTCGTCCTTTTCCATGAATACTTCCACGGAGAAACAGGGCGCGGCCTCGGCGCCAGTCATCAAACGGGCTGGACGGCGCTTGCGATCGGCAGCATCGCCGACGTTGCCAGGCAGAGAAACAGCGCCGAGTAGCAGCTTGACCAGATAACCGCCCGACCAGGGCACAGGCGCAGCGGTGAGGAGAAGCAAATATTTCTAATGCACGGCGCCGCCCACAGGCACAGTAGGCTCGATCGGTGGACTCGCTGGCGGCGCACGATGTTTTTCGCCGCCGAGTTTTTCGACGACATAAAAGAGGGCCGGGATAAGAAAAATGGCGAGGAAACTTGCGGCGAGCATGCCACCGATGACGCATGTGCCCATGACCTGGCGCGAGACGGCGCCGGAACCGGTGGCGCGCCAGAGCGGAACGCATCCAAGAATAAATGCTAAGGAAGTCATTAGAATCGGACGCAGGCGAAGCCTCGCCCCCTCCAATGCAGCGTCGATCAGCGGTTTGCCTTTTTCGTATTCGAGTTTGGCGAACTCGACGATCAGGATCGCGTTTTTTGCGGCAAGACCGATGAGCATGACGAGACCGATTTGTGCGAAGACATTATTCTCCATCTGTCGCAACCAAAGGGTGGCGAAGGCGCCGAAGACCGCGACGGGAACACTGAACAGCACACTGAAAGGCAGAGACCAACTCTCATACATGGCCGCGAGAATCAGGAAAACGAAGAGCAGCGACATGCCAAAGATGACCATGGGCGAGACGCCTTGCTGTGCTTTCTTTTCCTGGTACGACATACCCATGTAATCGAAGCCCATTTCGTTAGGCATGGTTTGGGCGAACACTTCTTCGAGTGCCTTCATGGCCTGAGCCGTACTGTAGCCGGGTGCGGCTGCGGCGTTGATCTGCGCGCTGCGGTAAAGATTGAAACGCATGGTGAATTCCGGACCGACCGTGCTCGTAATGCTCGTCAGCGCACTCAAGGGCACCGACTCGCCTTTGCTGTTGCGGACAAAGAACTGGCCCAGGTTTTCCGCATTGGTGCGGTACTCGCCTTCCGCCTGGACGAAGACCTGCCATTGCCGGCCGAAGCGAATGGAAAGGTCGTTACCAAAAAATCCACGACCTGGCGATTATTTCTCCGTCCACTCGACCTTGCCAGTATCGAGACTGTAATAGCCTTCGACTATCCGAACCTGAGAGGCGTGCTCGCCGAGTTGGGCTTGCTTTCGAATCTTCGTCGCGACCTGAGCGTCATTTTCATGAATTGCGTTCGTTAGCGCATCGCCCTCTTTTCCTTTGCTCGCGGCCACCGCGGGTTGAATATCGCGGACTAATGAATTGACGTGTCCGGGAGCGGAAGCGCTGCTCAGCGCAGCTGTTACGGCACCACACCGCTGGTGTCCAAGAACGACGATGAGTCGCGTTCCATGGTCAACTGCGTACTCGATGCTCCCCAACGCATAATCATCGACCAGGTTGCCGGCTGTGCGGATGACGAAGAGGTCCCCGATGGTTTGATCGAAAATGATTTCAGGTGCTGACCGCGAATCAGCGCATGCAACGACGACGGCAAATGGATGCTGTGCGTGCGCGGTTTCCGCGCGGCGCGCTGCGACAGGTTTGCCCGCGCTTACCGTACTCTTCGCGAACCGCTCGTTGCCGGCCTTCAGCCGACTGAGAGCCTCATCGGGCGGAACGGATGGGGTCGTCGGATCAGCGGCCATCGCCCAGCGACTGAGCGCAATGACCACTACGAAAGTGAGATTGCAAAAATTTACCTTCATAATTGAGGAGGTGTTGGCGGCGGACTTCTACAGATTGAGCGGCTGCACGAGTTTGACTGTTGAGATAAATAAGCCACGGCTGCGGTCTCGCTGACTATAGGACTTTAGGCCTAGGGATAATGCCCGTCTTCGTTTATATATTTTAGTCCGTTCGATGATTTTTGTTTGTTTGTAAATATGCTGGCCGCCGCCGCAGATGAATTCACAGATTATTTTTTTGATCAGCGCCGGATGCATCTTCGGAGGGGCTTTGCTGGGCTTGTCGCTAAGCGGCCGGCTACCGGAGCCGCATCTGCGCGACAAATCCAAGGATACGGTGAAGGTCGTTGCCGGCATGATCGCCACGCTGGCCGCCTTGGTTCTGGGTTTGCTCGTTGCCTCGGCCAAGAATTCGTTCGACACCATGAACGCTGCGATCACGCAAGGCGGCGCGAAAGTGATCCTGCTGGATCGCGTGCTAGCGACCTATGGCCCGGAAACAAAAGACGTTCGCCAGCAGTTGCGTCGCGCGGTTGCCGCGGGGATCGAAATGTTCTGGCCCGAGGAAAAACCCACGGGATCGGGATTGGCTGGCTTTGAGCGGGCGAATGCGATGGAGATGATTCAGGCAAAGCTACACGAACTCACGCCGGCGACCGAACCGCAGCGTCAGTTACTCTCGCAGACGGAGCAGATCAGCAGCGATATGCTGCAAGCCCGCTGGCTATTGATCGAGCAAGCGCAGAGCGCGCTTCCAGTGCCGTTCCTCGTCGTGCTGCTTTTCTGGCTCACGATGCTGCATATGAGCTTCGGCTTGTTCGCAGCTCGCAATGCGACCGTGGTCACTGTGCTGCTCATTAGCGCGTTGTCGGTATCGGGCGCGATCTTTATTATCCTGGAGATGAGCCATCCGCTCCAAGGCACGATCAAAGTTTCCAGGGCGCCGATGCGCAAAGCCTTGGAACATCTGGGCCAATAAGGAAATTTCCCGTTGCCGTCCCGCGCGGCGATTACTCATCGCTCGCGCCTTGCGTTAGCTTCTCCAGCACCTGGTCACTACCAAAGCCGGGAATATCCGGATCTAAAACGGCGCCCTTTTTGCTTCCCATGTTTTCCATTAGGCGCTCGCTTTTTCTCGAACTCTGCGGCCATGAAGTTTTCTGTGCGGGTGGTCTTTATTGTCATCCGTTGTTCGTGCTGATCGTCCTGCTGATCAGTCCTCGATAAAGGCTGCCGTTTCTCCCGCTTCTTCCACTTTCTTCTCATCTGCACCACTTAACTTCGAAGCACTTAAGTCGATCGTTACTTTGTCGATCTTGCCGGTGAATTTGTTATCACCCTGCTTGTAATCATCTGAAACCGCCGTTTCGCCATCCATTCCGACATCGGCCCCTTCATCTCCAGAGAAAGCGAACGGTTGTGTCTTGGGAATATGACCTTCCGCAACTTTCTTGTCGTCAACCAACAACATGCATTTGCCTCCCGTACCCGGCTTCGGTTGATCGATTTCAAACTGGAATTTGATCACGTGTTTTCCTGCCGGGAGGGAAGTAGTTGAGACAATTTTGGTTCTTTCCACTCCGAAGAAATTGTATTCGTAGTGCACCTTTCCCTGCTTCATATAGAGCGTCCAACCGCCAAACCTGCCGGCCTGTGCGATGATCACACCGTTGGTGTTGGCGTTGGCTAACTCCACATTGGCAGTGATGGTGTGCGAACGGTTCTTCACGTTGATGAAAGCGTTTTCTGTCATCCCGACCATCCCGGGGTAGACGGTGAGTGAAGTGCGCGAACCCATGATGTCCGGTCTTCCGGCAATGGCGGGATTAAATCGCTCGGCTCTGCGGTCATCAATCGGCAGGACAGAATTCCTGACCGATTCCTTCATAAACAAATCTTGAAGTTCCTTGAGCTTTCCCGGATTTTTTTCCGCAAGATTGTTGGCTTCGCTGAAATCTTCATCCACATGATAGAGTTCCCACACATCTTTTGTGAGCGGCGGGTTCTCTACCATCAACCAAGGAATGGAATGGCGAGTACACGCCACCCAACCATCGTTATAGATTCCTCTGTTGCCGAACATTTCAAAATACTGTGTCGTATGCGTTGCCTTTGCCTTTGCATCGTCAAATGTGTAAACGAGTGAAGTTCCATCGAACGGCCGCTGTTCCGTTCCGTTTACCATTTTCGGGAAAGGAAGGCCGGCGGCTTCCAGCGCGGTCGGCGCGATATCTGTGACATGCGAAAACTGGGAACGGATTTCACTTTTGGCTTTGATCCGCTTGGGCCAGTG
>Ga0207684_10003390_pt1 | contig 15607 bp, 13 predicted proteins | sample KBSK5501metaG_FD_184342 | JGI IMG/M metagenome (GOLD analysis project Ga0207684, IMG submission 184342) | Corn, switchgrass and miscanthus rhizosphere microbial communities from Kellogg Biological Station, Michigan, USA - KBS K5-50-1 metaG... | ecosystem: Host-associated > Plants > Roots >...
CCCTCCACACCTTCGCGCGCTCCAATCGGCGACGATCGCGTGCGCGGAGCGAGCGTCCGGCGCGGTTGACGTAGAGGTTCAGCATCGACATCGCCGACTGGAACTTCGTGCCCTTCGTCCGACGGGCGTGCCCTTGAAAATCCGCGCGGATCCATGGCGTCCGACCGCTCGGCGATCGTCCGCACCCAGCTGCCGCGCCGTTTCGCCGCGGCCCCGCTCGATCGATGACGACGCGTCTCTTTCTTGGCCATGACGTGCGCGAGCGCAAGCGACATCCCCATGAAACCGTCAAGGAGACTGCTGCGGCACTCCGGGCACGCGACCGCGCTCGCGCAGCTCGAACAGCATCGTGCGGGCGCGCGGCAGGTCGCTCATGACCCAGCGCGGGCGATCGGTGGGCGCCTCGTCTGCGATGATCGTTTGGAGCTCGCGCGCGGCGTCGCCCCACCGGCGCTGCGCAACGTAGAGTCGCGCAAGCTCGAGCCGGCCACCCGTCTGATGCGGGTCGAGCGCGAGCGCACGAGTGAAGAGCGCCTCGGCTTTCGCGCGATCGCCACCCATGAGCGCCGGCATCTCAGCGGCCAGGCCGGCGGCCAGGATGAGGCCATCGACGCTCGACGGATTGAGCCGCAGCACCGTCTCCGACTCGCCACGAATCGTCCCCACCAGGCCGAGCGCGTGCATCACGCCCGTGATCTGCGCCGAGCGGCCGTTGTTGAAGGCGAACAGGAGATGGGCGCGCTCGCTGCGGGGCTCGATGGCGATCGCGCGTTGCGCGGCGCGTGCGCCCTGCTCATACGCGGCCTGCCGCTCGCCATCGGAGCGCGCGCGAAAATCGCCGGTGAGGAACCACGCACCCGAGAGCTCCAGGAGCGCATCGACGGTCGGACGGTCGGCGACCTCCGCTTCGAGCAACGCTCGTGCATGATCGATCCGCGCCGGCTCCTCGTTCCACGCCGCGAGCAGCGCGCGGGCCGTCTCCAGCCGGGTCTCCGCAGCCATCACGGCGCCGGCGAGCGCCGCGAGCACGAGCAGCGCCAGCCTCAAAGGCGCGCGCATGACGTCGCACTCTACGGGACGGTTGGCGGAGCGTCAACGAGACCGACCGGTTGAAGCCGGGCCGTGACCCGTGCATGCTTGAGCCGGCTATGAGCGTCCTCGTCACCGGCGGCAGTGGTCACCTCGGTGCCAATCTCGTGCGCCGCCTGCTCGACGAAGGCCAGACTGTGCGCGTGCTCCTCCGCCGCGGCAGCGACCACGCGGCGCTCGATGGGCTGGACGTCGAGCGCGTCTGGGGCGACCTGCGCGACGCTCACGCGACGCGGGAGGCCGTCCGCGGCTGCCGGCGCGTCTATCACTGCGCGGCGAAAGTCTCCAGCGGCGAGGGCCAGGCGCGCGACATTCATGACTCCAACGTCGTCGGTACGCGTCACCTGTTGCGCGCCGCGCTCGATACAAGCACCGAGCGGGTCGTCGTTACCGGCTCGTTCAGCGCGGTCGGCTGGGCGCCCGGCCGCCCCAGCGACGAGCGCATGCCCGTCGATCCCTTCGAGCGCCTGCTGCCGTACGCACGCAGCAAGGTGGCCGCCGAGCACGAGTGCCTGCGCGCCGCCGCCGACGGACTCGATGTCGTCATCGCGACCTCGTGCGCCATCGTCGGCCCTCACGATTTCAAGCCCTCCCGGATGGGCCGCGTGCTGCTCGATTTTGCGCACGGCCGGTTGCGCGCGTATATCCCCGGCGGCTTCGAGTTCGTCGCCGCGCGTGACATCGTCGAGGGTCATCGGCTCGCGATGGACAAGGGACGCGCCGGCCAGAAGTACATCTTCTCGACGGCGTTCGAGACGGTCGACGGGCTCATGGCGATCTTCGAGCGCGTCACCGGACGGGCACGCCCGCGGCTACGCCTGCCCTCGGGCCTGATGCTCGCTGTCGCCGTCGCCGTCGCCGCCGTCGCGCGCCGCCTCGCTCCGCGGAGTGAGCCTCGCTTTACACCGGGGGCGGTGCGGCTGCTCCGCTCCCGGCGGCGTGCGGACATTACGAAGGCCCGAACGGAGCTCGGCTATCAGCCGACGTCGATCGAGGACGCCATCCGCGACGCCTATGCAGACTTCGTGCGGCGCGGGCTGGCGCCGGCGCCCCGGTGACGACCGCGACGCGTCGCGCGCCGCCGATGCTGCCGGGCGGCTTGCCCGCCTTGGGCCACGCACTGGCGCTGCGGCGCGATCCGGTGGGACTGCTGCTGGATGGCCACGCGCGGTTCGGGGAGGTCTTTTCGCTGCGCCTGCCTCGCGCGCGCGCGACGGCCCTCATCGGCCCCCGCGCTCAGGCGGCCTTCTTCGGCGCGACCGAGGATCACCTGAGCGCGCGTCACGTCTATCAGTTCACGGTTCCGATCTTCGGCCGCGGCGTGGTCTACGACACCACGCCTGCCGTGATGGACGAGCAGATGGGCTTCCTCTTTCCCGCGCTGCGCGACGCACGGCTGCGTGTCTATGCGCGGATCATGCAGGACGAGGCAGAGCGCTATGTCGCGGCCTGGGGCGAGGAGGGGGAGATCGATCTCCTCACGGCGCTCAACGAGCTCACCGTGTTCATCGCCAGCCGCTGTCTCGTCGGTGCCGAGTTCCGCTCGCGCCTGTCACGCGACCTCGCGCACCTGTTCCACGATCTCGAGCGCGGCATCAACCTGGTCGCGATGGTGAACCCGTACCTCCCGCTGCCGGCGTTTCGTCGTCGCGACCGCGCGCGGGCGCGCATGGCCGCGCTGATCACGCGCGTCATCGCCGAGCGGCGGGCGGGCGCCGACGCCGGCGAGGACTTCCTGGAAGTGCTGATGGGCGCGCGCTATGCGGACGGCCGGGCGCTGAGCGACGACGAGATCGTCGGCATGCTGATCTCGACGATCTTCGCCGGCCAGCACACGAGCACCGTCATGGGCGCGTGGACGGGCATTCTCCTCCTGGAGCATTCGAGCTGGCTGCCGGGCGTTCTCGACGAGCTGGCCAGCGAGCTCGGCGACGGCGAGATCACCCTCGAAGCGCTGCGGCGGCTGGTCGTGCTCGAGCGCTGCATCAAGGAGGCCGAGCGCATGCACCCGCCGCTCATCATCCTCATGCGGCGAATCGTGCGTGACTTCGAGTACGACGGGTGGACGCTCCCTGCCGGCGAGCTGGCGATGGTGGCTCCCGCGGCCGCGCACCGGCTGCGGGACGTGTTCGCGGATCCTGACCGCTACGATCCCGATCGCTTCGCTCCACCGCGAGAGGAGGACCGGCGCACCAAGCACGGCCTCATCGGATTCGGCGGCGGACACCATCGGTGCATCGGTACCACGTTCGCCCAGCAGCAGATCAAGGTGATCTGGTCGGTGATCCTGCGCCGCTTCGACGTCTCGCTCGCGCATACCGGTCACCGCCCGGACTACACCACCTTCGTCGTGGGACCTCGACCGCCCTGCACCATGCGCTATCGGCGACGGCGCGTGCCGGTGCCGGCGGCGGCGCCCGTCCTGGCGGACGGCCCGAGCCATCGGCGGGAGGTTTAGGTGAGCGCGCCGCCGACGTTCGCCGAGGCGCGTCAGCGGCGGCACAAGGCGCGCGTCGCGGGCCTCGATCCGGACTACTGGTACGCGGTGGAGCGCGAGGACGCGCTGCCGCGCGGCCGCGCGGTCGAGGTGAAGTTCTGGCATCGGGCGATCGCGCTCTACCGCGGCGACGACGGCCGCGTGCGCGCGCTCGAGAACCGCTGCGCGCATCGACATCTGCCCCTCACGCTCGGCAGCGTCGAGGGCTGCCGCCTCACGTGCATGTACCACGGCTGGTCGTATGACGAGTCGGGCCGGCTGGCCGGCGTGCCCCACGATCTCTTCGGCCATCCGATGCCCTCGGTCGGCGTGCGGGCCTACCCCGTGCAGGTGCGCTATGGCCTCGTCTGGATCTTTCCCGGCGATCCCGCGCGCGCCGCCGAGCGGCGCCTGCCCGACATTCCCGAGCTGGAAGGGCCCGACCGATGGGCGTGCGTGCCGCTGGACTTCACGTGGCACGCGCATCATTCGCTCATCGTGGACAACGTGAGCGACTTCAGCCACGCCTGGCTGCACCGCGCGTACCGGCCGTTCACCGACGCGCGGCTCACACGGTGCGAGGCGGTCGGCGACCGGGTGTATGTCTCGTACGAGACGAAGGTCGGGCGCGGCAAGATCTCCGGCCTCTTCGTCGATCGCCGGCGCGTCAACACCGACGCCATGGAACTCTGTTACGACTATCCGTACCAGTGGTCGAACACCGACGGCAAGATCAAGCACTGGTGTTTCTTCCTGCCGATCGACGAGCAGACGACGCGGACGTTCTTTCTTTTCTACTTCGAATCGCTGCGCGTGCCGCTCACGCGCGTGCGCATTCCGCGCGTGCTCATGACGCCGCTGCTGCGCGCGGCCAATCGCCTGCTCGTGGCGCCGCTCCTGCGGCAGGACGGCGAGGCCGTCGAGGCCGAGCAACAGGCCTACGAGCGACACCACGCGCTGCCGGTGCCGGACCTCAACCCCGCCGTGGCGCTCTTCCAGCAGCTCACCGTGCGCAAGTGGGAGGAGCACCTCGAGCGCGCCGGCGGCGTATGAGCGCGCCCTCGATCATCTGCTGAGCCTGCAGTCGCCTGGCGGTGGCTGGGAAGGCGAGATGGTCTGGTGTCCGATGATCACGGCTCAGTACGTGATCGTGCGCCACGCCGTCGGACGCCCGGCGGATGCCGCGGCCCGCGCGGGGATCGTGCGCTACTTCCACGTCTCACGCGCGGCCGACGGCGCCTGGGGGCTCCATCCCGAGTCGAGCGGTTATGTGTTCGTCACCGCTCTCGTGTACGTCGCGCTGCGCGTGCTGGGCGTCGCCCGTGACGAGCCGATCGCGAAGGAGGCACGGCGCTGGCTGGGCAGCCAGCCCGGCGGTGTGCTCGCCATCCCGACGTGGGGCAAGTTCTGGCTCGCGCTGCTCGATCTCTACGACTGGCGCGGCGTCAATCCCTGCCCACCCGAGCTGTTCCTGCTGCCGCGCGCGCTGCCGCTGCATCCGTCGCGCTACTACTGCCACACGCGCTACATCTATCTCGCGATGGCCTGTCTCTACGGGGCGCGCGTCCGCGCGCGGCTCGGGCCGATCACCGACGAGCTGCGCGAGGAGCTCTACCCCGCGCCGTGGGCGACGCTCGACTTCCCGGCTCACCGCGACGACGTCGCACCGTCCGACCTGTACGTGTCACCGACCCCGGCGTTACGCCGAGTGTCGCGCACGCTGCACGCTCTCGAGCGCATCGTTCCGTCCGCCGTGCGCCGTCGCGCACTCGACGCCTGTGTCGAGCGCGTCGTCTACGAGCAGCGGGTGACCAACCATCACGCGCTGTCACCGGTGAACGGGCTCCTGAACTGCCTGGTCCTCTGGTCCCGCGGCCATGGCGATCTCGACGCCAGCCTCGCCGGGCTCGAGGACTGGCGCTGGCACGACGGCGAGCAGGGTCTTCGATACGCGGGCGCGCGCTCGACCGCGTGGGACACCGCATTTGCGTTGCGGGCGCTCACGGCGGCGCCGTCATACGCGTCGCGGGCGGGCGGCGCCGTGGGCCGCGGCGCGGCGTTCCTGCGCGGCGCGCAGATCATCGCCGAGCTTCCCGACGCCGGCGCCCAGGATCGCGATGCGATCCTCGGCGGCTGGTGTTTCTCCGACGGCGCGCACCGCTGGCCCGTGAGCGACTGCACCGCCGAGGCGGTCAGCGCGCTGCTCCAGGCGCGCGCGCCGCTCGCGTCCGAGCGCCTGGCCGCCGCGCGCGACTTCATCCTCGCCCGTCAGAATGCCGATGGCGGCTTCGCGACGTACGAGCGGCGGCGCGGCGGAGCATGGCTCGAGCGTCTCAATCCGTCGGAGATGTTCGGCCGCTGCATGACCGAGCGCTCGTACGTCGAGTGCACGGCCTCCGCGCTCGGCGCGCTGTCGCGGCTGCGCGCGGGGCGGCCCGAGCTCGCCGGCGCGCGGGTGGACGACGCGATCGAGCGCGCCGTGCGCTTTCTGCGCGCCGCGCAGCGTCCCGACGGCTCGGTACCGGGATTCTGGGGCATCAACTTCACCTACGGCATCTTCCACTTCGTCGAGGGCCTGCGCGCGGCCGGTGTCGGCGCGGACGATCCCGCCCTCGTCCGCGCAGCCGCGTGGCTCGTCATGCGCCAGCGCGCCGACGGCGGCTGGGGCGAGCATCATTCCGGCTGTCGCGAGGATCGCTATGTCGAGCACCCCGAGAGCCAGCCGGTGATGACGGCATGGGCACTGCTGGCGTTGCTCGAGGTCGCGGGCGCGAGGGCGCCGGCGGTACGCCGCGGCGTCGACTGGCTCGTGGCGCGCCAGCGCGCCGACGGCGGCTGGGAGCCCGGCGCCGTCAATGGCGTCTTCTTCGGCTCCGCGATGCTGCACTACCGGCTCTACCCAGCGTACTTCCCCGCGTGGGCGCTGGCGCGTCATGCGGCGGCGAGCGCCGACGTCACATCGCGGCCATGAGGCGAGCGAGCGCGGTCTTGACCACGGGCCGCTGCACGGCGGCGACGACGCGGTCCAGCGCCGACGACGTGACGGCCGCGCGCCACAGCCGCGCGGCGGCGAAGGACGCACCGAACGCGCGCCGACAGCGCGCCTCGTAGCGCGCGCGCGCGGCGCGCTCGCTCACACGGCCGTCGAGCGCGGCCGCCACTGCCTCCGCCGCGAAGATCCCGGAGCGCATGCCCTGCGCAATTCCTTCCGCCGTGGCGGGGTGGACCATGCGTCCGGCTTCGCCGGCCACGAGGCGGCCGGGCGAGGTCAAGCGTCCCACGCGAAACGTGTACGCGATCGGGTGGCCCTTGAATCCGCCAATCTGCTCGGCCGCGTGCAGCCGCCGCGCATAGTGCCTGTCGAGAAACGCCTCGAAGACGCGCCGGCCGTTGCGTCGGTGCTCGGGGTCTTCGTAGCAGATCCCGATGTTGACGCGCGTGGGGCTTTCCGGAAACAGCCAGCCATACCCGGGCGTGACGAGCCGATCGAAGACCATCTCGACGTGGTGCGCACGGAACGGCGCACCCTCCCACCACCCCATGATCGCCTGCATCTGCCGCGGCGGCCGCGCGTCCACCGCCAGGCGCGAATGCGCGCCGTCGGCGACGATCGTCCACAGCGCGGCGATCTCGCGGCCGTCGCGACCGACCACGCCTGCGACGCGATCGCCCTCGCGGCGCAGCGTCTCGACGGCGAAGCCGGCGACGAACTCGACACCGACCGCGCGCGCTCGCGCCAGCAGCGCCGAGTCGAGCGTGCGCCGCAGGCAGACGACGGCGGCGGCAGAGTCGCCGCCGGAGATGACGACCTCGCGATCGCCCGGCGTCACGAGCCGCAATCCGGTCACGCGGTAGGCGTGAGGCGCGATCGCGTCCCAGACCTCCAGCTCGCGCAGCGTGCGGATGCCGCGCGGGGACACGCCGCTGCCGCACGTCTTGTCGCGCGGGAAATCGGCGCGGTCGAGCAGCACGACGTCCCGAACCCCGAGCTGGCCCAGCCGCAACGCCGCCGCTGTTCCCGCCGGCCCGGCGCCGACGATGGCGACGGCGGCGTGGGTCACGACAGCCGCCCGCGCAACGCGCCGCCGGCGTAGCGCAGGGTCGCGAGCGACAGCGCCACGGCCACGCGCGTGCGTGCGGTCAGCGGCCGCCGCTCGCTGCCGCGACGCAGCAGACCGGGCAGGGCGTGACGCACCACACGCATGTACTCGCGCACCATGATCGACATGCGGCCTTCCTGCGTGGACAAGAGCGCCATCGAGGCGGCGCGGCCGCGCGCGCTGTGCTTCCAATAATGCAGGAGCGCGGCGCGCAGCACGCGGGTCTCGGGTGTGCGAGCGACGAACACCGTGTAGAGCGCCTCGGCGAGCGCCAGGCGGGTGCGCTGGGGTCCGGCGCGGCCGGCCGCGTAGCGGCGCAGGGCGGCCGCGACGTCGCCGTCGGCGGCGAGCGCGTTGCGCAGGCGGATCGCATCGCGCGTGCACACGCTGAGCCCGGTTGCCGTCAGCGGATGGCAGCATCCTGCGGCGTCGCCCACCAGCACCACGCGCCCACGTACGACGGTCTCGGGGACGACGGAGTAGTTCGCGGACACCAGGCCGCGCTGGGCTTCCATCGCCTCGCGGACCGCCTCGCGCAGCGGCGCCGGCAGGGTCGTGAGATGCGCTCGGCTGCGCGCCAGCACGTCGTGGCCGTCGAGATCGCCCGGCACATCGAACATCACCCGCGCGGTGTCGGACGAGATCTGGTACGCGAGCGCCGGCGCGGGGCCGCCGAGAAAGATGGTACCGAAGCCGGGATGCGGCAGCCGATCGGCCGGCAGCACGAAGCCGAGCATGGACGAGATGCGCCGCCGCTGTGCGGTGATGTCGGCCAGCCGACGGATGGTCGAGGTCGCGCCGTCGGCGCCTACGAGTAGTCGTGCAGAGAGCTGCGTGTGGTCGCCACGCGTGGCGACCGTGACGCGGACGACGTCGCGGGCGCTCGTGTCGAGGGCAACGACGCGCGCGCCCACCCACACCGTGATGCGTGATCGCCGCGCGAGTGCGTCGCGCAGCGTCGTGGCGATGGCCCCGTGCTCCATCGCGAGCCCGCTGGGATGCAAGCCTGCGACACGCGCGTACGGAAGCAGGTGCGCGTGGCCGTCGGCGAGGACGGCGAAGCCGCGAACCGGCGCGCCCCCGACGGCCTCGAGCGCGCCGAGCAGGCCGAGCTCCGCCAGATCGGTGGTCCCCGGTGGATGGATCAGCTCGCCGGCGAGACGCTTGGAGGCGTCCAGCCCAGGCTCGACCACGAGCGTGCGCAGCCCCACCCCGTCGAGTGCGGCAGCCACGGCGGCGCCTGCGGTGCCGCCGCCGGCGATGACGACGTCGAACGCGCGCGCGTCGCTCACGTCAATACACCCCCGGTACGATCCGCCAGCGAACCTTGCGACAGTAAGCGTCCCAGTCCGTCCCGTACTTAGCGCGGCAGACCTCGTGGTCGCGCCGTTCACGGTGGACCAGCAGCACGATCATGTAGGCGAAGTAGAAATACGGCAAGGGCCGGGCGAGCCCGGTGGGCAGACACCAGGCGAGCGCCATGACCAGATCGCCCAGGTAGTTCAGATGGCGTGCGATGCCCCACCACCCCGAGGTGAGCAGCAGGGAGCCGGCGGCGGTGCGGATGTATTCGGGCGGCCGCCCCCAGACGGGACGCCCCGGATCACGGCGAAAGCGGTGCTTCTGGATGTTCGAGGCGCGGAAGATCGCGTAGCCCGCCAGGTTGAGGGCCACGATGCCGATCGTCGCCGCCGGCGGCAGCGCGTGCGTGTGGTCCACCAGGTAATAGGCCTGGATCGTGTAGGTGAAGGGGACCCACACGAGGTCGCCCCAGGCGAGCATCCAGCCGAACTTCTCGTGCTTGATGTCCCAGGTGGTGAGGATCGCCCCCTCGTGAAAGAAATAATCCGCGACGTAGAGGAGCTGAAAGGCGTTGACCAGCAGCATCGCCGTGGTCACCGTGCCGTGGCGCTCGTACTGCGCGGCCGCGAGCGACATATCGAAGAGAACCCAGAGGATGAGGCCGGGGCGGCTCTCGCAGAAATACTTCAGGTCGAGGCCGCCAACCCGGGGGTTGAGCGTCGTGCCTATGAAGTAGTCGCGGATCGGATCGCCCGTGGTCGATCCGGCCCGTCGCCCCTGGAGGTAGAGGCCGAGTGCCAGTGCAAACGCGACGAGGTTCACCGTCGTGAGGAGCGCGCCGAACTCGTCGAAGACGATGCCGGCGGGAACCAGGCCAGCCAGGACAGCGGCGACCGCGAGCGCGAGCGAGACCCAGAATGAGACCCAGCCGTTCAGCTGGTACTGCAGCCGCGTGCCGTCGGCCAGCGGCACGCCGGCCTGCACGCGCCCGGGCGCCCACAGCTGCAGCGCGATCTGCACCGCGAGCCACGCGCCGTAGAGCGCGAGCGCCCGGGGCGTCGCGATGGGCACCGCGCGCGCGAGCTCTATCGAGGGCACCACAAGCGTGCCGCCGTGGTCGCGCAGACACACCCAGAAGTAGTAGGTCAGAGGCGGAAGCCCGACCATCAGCGCGAGCGGCCCGATCGTGCGCCGCGACACGTTCAGAGCTTGCCTTGCAGCAGCTCGCGGACGACGAGACGGCCGTAGACACCGATGGTGCGGGCGATCGTGCGGAGCTCGAGCGATGCGATGGCTCCGCTCAGTGCGAACGGCAGCGCGGTGGGCACCGGTCCGCGGCCGTACTCGAGCATCCACGCCCCCTCGAAGATCCTCACGCCCTTCGCCTCGCGCCGTGCCAGCACGGCGGCGTCGCCCGCACGGTAGACGTGGCGCTCGGCGAACTCGGACTCCGTGTAGGTCCACATCTCGCCCGCGAGCATGAAGTCGTGGATCTCGAGGCGGTAGCGACCGGAGAATCCTTCGCTGCCCACCGGGGTGCCGAAGATCAGGACGTACTCCGACAGCGAGCCATGCAGCACCGTCATGATCCCCATCACCCCGCCGGCCAGGCTCAGCATCCAGTTCGGGCGGGTCTCGATGTGACCGGGATAGCGACGCTCGAGCTCGTCGCTCACTTGCCGGACCATCTTGTCGTGTGGTAGGCCGACGGCGGCGCGGGCGACCTCGTGGAGCACCTGCGGCTCGAAGAGCGGAGCCGTGCGGGGATGCCACTTCACGTCGACCCTTTCTACAGGCCGTGTCCGACGAGGTCAAGAGCGTCACCGCTGACAGAGCGTCACCGCTGACGCATCTGCCCTCGCGCAGCGCTGATCAGGCCTGGGGCACCAGGGGGCTCGGGACGTTCGGCTGATTCGTGGCCTCGCGCAGCCGCTCGCCGAGCATGCGAGCGACGTTGCGGAAGAGCTTTGCGGCCGTGTACGGCGACCAGCGGCGAATCCGCTCGAGCGCCGCCACATCGAGGCGCAATAGCTCAGCGCGCGTCTCCGCGACGACCGAGGCGCTGCGCACCTGGCGCGTGAGCACGCCGATCTCCCCCACGATGGCACCGGGGCCCAGCACGGTCAGCGTCCGCTCGTGGCCATCGGTCAGCGGATCGAACACGCGCACGCGGCCGGTGACCACCATGTACATCTCGCTGCCGACCTCGCCCTTGGCGATCACCGGCGCGCCCGCCTCGTACTCGCGCAGGCCACCGAGCAGGACGACCTTGCGCGCTTCCCAGCGGGAGAGGCCGGCGAAGAGCGGCGCGCGCCGAACGTCGCCGCTCATACGGACCATCACGACGTCCCACACGGTCAGCAGCGGGATCGAGACCATCAGGATCGGCGTCAGCGTCAGCTCCGCCACCATCGCCACGATCATGACGAACGCCGCCAGCACGCCGAAGTACACCGTGGCCACGAAGTTCGAGACGGCCACGGTCAGGAAGCCGGCCGCCAGCGCGATCGAGACGTAGATGATGGGGCGTCCCTCGGCGCGCAGCGTATCGAACATCGCCAGGCGCTGGTCGTGACGCTCGTTGAGCCGCCGGCTGTAGGTCACCATGTAGTGCACGGTGTCGTCGACGGCGATGCCGATGGCGATGGTGGCGATCATCGCGGTGCTGGTGTTCAGCGGGATGCCGACCACCCCCATGAAGCCGTAGAGGAGGATGATCGGCACCAGGTTGGGGATCAGCGACAGGATCCCGGCCTTGAGCGACATGAACAGCAGGGCGTGGATGATGCCGATGATGACGAAGGTGGAGCCAAAGCTCGTCAGCTCGTTGACGGCCATGTAATCCGAGGCGTTGTTGAAGAGCACCGCCTCGCCGGTGGCGCGCACGCTCACGTGGCGAGGGAAGCCGCGCTTCACCTGCCGGTCGATGTCGGCGAGCAGCGCCGACAGGTCACCGGAGCCGGTGAGATGATGCCGCACGACGATGTTGGCGGCCGCCGCCTTGAAATCGACGAATTTCTCGAGCTCGCGGCCCTCGAGCATCAAGAGGTATTGCGCGACCTGGTCCGACGTGTCGGGAATCGTTTCGAACGCGGGGTCGCGCCGCCGTGCATCTCGCGGTGCATCTTGCGGACGTAGTCGGCGACGGAGATGGTCTTGTCCACGCGGCCGCCGGCGACGAGATGATCTTGCAGCGCGGCGATCCGCCGCAGCACGTCCGGATCCTTGATGCCGTCGTCGCGGCCGGTGTCCACGACGACATAGAAGACGAGGCCACCCGAGAGCGAGCGGGAGAGGTCGGCCATCCGCTGCCGGATGGCCGAACGCTCGGGAAAGAATGAGATCAGATCCGTGTTGACGCGTAACGCGAACCAGCCGGCCACCGAGCCGAGCGTGAGCGCGCCCCACACGACGAGGATCGGCACGCGGTAGCGCAGATTGAACTCGCCCAGCCACTGCATGAGCCCCGGGATGCCTGTGTGCTGCGACGCGTCGGCGGGCGACTCGTGACGACGCAGGCGGCGCGGCACCGGCCACCAGCGCAGCATCGGCGGCAGGAGCAGCATGGTGACCACGTAGTTGCCGGTCAGGGCCATGGCCGACGCGTAGCCGAACTGGATCAGCATCGTGATGTCGGTGGTGATGAGGCTGCCGAAGCCGAGGACGGTGGTGGCGGTCGTCACGAGGATCGGCATGGCGGATTCGCTCAGCATCGTGCGCAGCGCGGTGAGCTTGTCGTCGCCGTGCTCGAGCCGGTGGTGGTACTCCGAGATCATGTGGACGTCTTCGGTGAAGCCGATCGCAAGCATCAGCGAAGGAATGATCGCGGTCAGGATCGTGAGCGGGATGCCGGTGAGCGCCATGAGCCCAACCGCCCACACGATGCTGACCACCGCGGTCACCACGGGGATGACCACACCCTGCAGCACGCGGATCGCGAGAAACAGCGTCACGATCAGCACGAGCGTGGAGAGCGGCACGATCGTGCGCTGATCGCCCTTCAGATATTGCGCGTAGGTCGCCTTGGTCATCGGCGCGCCGACCTGGTAGATCGTGAGCCCGGGCCTCGACTCACGCGCGATGAGGGCATCCATCTCGGCGGTGAAGCGGTGGTTGAACTCGGTCTCGCCCGGGCGCGCCTCGGCGTAGACGACGAGCGCGGTGGTGCGGCCGTCGGCGGCCACGAGATTGCCGACGAGCAGACGGCTGCCGAGCGCGTCGGCGCGCAGCCGTACCAGGTCGGCAGGGGCGGTGGGAATGGCCCCGGCGATCAGCGGATCGGTGTCGAGGGAATCGCCCGTGCCCTTGATGTTCTTCACGGTCGTGAGGCTTTCGACGCGGGCCACGCCGCGCAGCCGCTCTGCCGCCTCGGTCAGGCGCTTCACCGTCGTCAGCACCGGCGCCGTGAAGACGTCGTCGGCCTTCACGAGCACGACGGTGAGCGTGTCGCTGCCGAAGCGCTTCTTGGCCTGCTCGTAGAACTCGCGGGCCGGGTCGTGCTCGACCATCAGGCCTTCGGCGGAGTCGTCGATGCGCAGCCGCGGGATCTGACGCCGCGAGGAGGAGGGTGAGGACGATGGTGAGCGCGACGGCGGTGACCGGGTGGTCGAGCACCCAGAGCAGCGGCCGCCTCAACGGATCAGCTCGGCCTCACTGAAAAAGTCGTCGCGCAAGCCGCGATTGATCGCCCGGGACTCCACCGTCACGATCGTCCGCGTCTCGTTCTGGACGTCGTGCATCTCGATTTCTTCGGCCCGCCACACGGTGCCGGTGACGTTGACGAGCTTACGGTGGACCTCGACCTTGTCCAGCCGGTTCTGCCGGTCATAGAACTCACGCTTGACGGTGACGTGGTTGTCCTCGCGGATCCAGAGCTTGCGATGCGAGTAGCCGCTGTCGGCCGCCTGCCGCTCCGTGGAGGGCTTCGCGTCGATGACCCAGCACGCGGCGCCGTCGATGGCCGCGCGGCCGAGCAGCGTATAGGTGTGAACAGCGAGCGGCTCCGCGCGGAGGTCCTCGTACGCGAAATCGGTGCCCATGAAGCGATTCTTCTTGTTGCTGGCGGCGATGCGCTTGGGCTTCTTCACCGATGGCAGGTAGAGCCACTGATCGTCGTTGCCGTCCTTCGCCTCCCACGTGAGGAGCGCGGTGTTCTCGACGTCCCGCGGCGCCTGGAAGCGCACGAGAATCTTGTCGAGGTCGTCCGGACCGCTGAGCACCCAGCGGGTCACCCGCCGCTCCTTCGTCGCGCCCGATTTGCTCACGAGCCGCAGGATCTGGCGTTCTTCCTCGTCCCTGACGCGCTGCAGCTCGTGCTGGCGCTTCATGACGTCGAGCCCCGATTGCGCGCCGGCCGGCGCGGGCAGCGCCGCCGTGGTTGCGAGAGCGAGGAGAGCGCCGAGCCATCGCCGGCGGGTGAGGCGGCCGGCGTCAGAAGAGATAGCGCAGCACGGCGAAGAAGCGATCGTTGTCCCCCCAGCGGCCCCAGAAAGTGTCGGGCTTTCCCGTCAGGAAGTCCAGCCCGGCCTCCAGGTACAGGGCGTCCGTGATGCGATGGGCGGCCTTGAGCTGGATGTAATGGCTCGGCGATCCGCCGAGATCGGCGATGCCGCTGAGCCTGAGCACGGTGTCCTCGGTGAGCTTGGCCTGGATGCGACCGACCACGGCGTCCCGAAAGGCGTTGTTCGCCAGCCGGCCGCCCACCAGCGGCACGCGATCGCTGTCCACGATGTCGGAGTGACGGTGATGCCGCAGCACCGTCTCGCGCGCGTATTCGACGAGAAAGACCACCTGGTCGAGCGCGCGGTGGCCGACGTCCAGCGTGTAGTTCACGCCCGCGATGGCCTGGAAGCGATCGTCGCGCCCGTTCTCGTCCACGATCCGCGCCACCGCCTCGGCGTGCACCTCGAAGCGGCCGAACGTCGTCGAGAAGTCGGCGCCCGGCACGCGCTCGCGCGTGAAGACAGGCGTGAGTCGGGGCAGGACGACGCCGGGCGCGGTCGTGATCGTCGAGCCGCGAAACACCGGGGTGTGCTCGAAGCCGTCGTAGTAGCTCACCGAGAGATCCCATCCGGCCACGGTGCCCTTCAGTCGCGCCGCGTATTGCGTCGCGCTCGCGTTCTGCGTCGGCAGCTCGGCGTGATCCACGACGGCGACGAACGTCGACGGCACCGCCGGCGTCCAGCGGCTGTGCGGGAGCGGCAGCCGGCTGGGTGTGAAGAACGGCACCGCGGCCACGACGAGATTGACCCGCGGTGCGCTGACGCGCACGGCCGCCGACCATACGCCGATCTTCTTGTTGTCGAGCGGGTCCAGATAGTCGTAGGGATTCAGTCGATCCGTCGGGTTGTAGGCGTCCGCGGTACCCCACGCAAAGATCTGCTTGCCGACCGTGACTTCCAGCGGTCCGCGCTGAGCGGTCAGCGTCGCCTCCTTCACGCTCAGATAGGAACGCTGCGGATCCGTCTCGGGAATCTGGAAGTGCAGCCCGCGCGTGTAACCGAAGTCGTCGTCACGAACTCCACCACCGCCTTGGCCGCTCCCCAGCTCGCGAATCGCCGCGACCATTCGAGCTGCAGCAGGAAGAGATCCACGAACGTCTGGTCGTCGTTGGGCGCGTCGGAGAACTGCGAGAAGTTCT
>Ga0207684_10003392_pt1 | contig 15605 bp, 15 predicted proteins | sample KBSK5501metaG_FD_184342 | JGI IMG/M metagenome (GOLD analysis project Ga0207684, IMG submission 184342) | Corn, switchgrass and miscanthus rhizosphere microbial communities from Kellogg Biological Station, Michigan, USA - KBS K5-50-1 metaG... | ecosystem: Host-associated > Plants > Roots >...
TCTACGCCGACAACGCCTACGGCCGGGCGCCCATCGAGGCCGGGCGCCTCTACGCCAAGGAGATCGGGATTGACCTGGTGGACGAGGAGATCATCCCGACCGTGCTCACCGACGCGACGTCGCAGCTGCTGACCATGAAGAAGAAGGACCCGGACTACGCCTACATCAACACGAACACCCAGTGGGTCCCGGTGGTGCTGAAGGACTCCTACAAGCTCGGGCTCAAGACGAAGTACGTCGTCAATAACTACGGGATCGACGAGCGGACGCCGAAGCTGGCCGCGGAGGCGGCCGAGGGCGTGATGGGCATCCAGGACGTCGCGTACTGGGGCGAGAACGTGCCGGGCATGAAGACCCTCATGGACTTCCACGCCAAGCACCACGGCGGGGACACTCACGCCTCGCCCTACATGCGCGGGTGGCTCTGGGTGATCGTGTCGGTCGAGGCGATCAAGCGGGCCGGCGACAACCCGACCGGGGAGTCGATCAAGAAGGCGCTGGAGAGCCTGAAGGATTTCGACACCTGGGGGATCACCCCGCCGTTCACCTACACCAACGAGGACCATCGCCCCACCAACCGGGCGCGCCTCGTGATGGTCAAGGGCGGCAAGATCGTGCAGATGAAGGAGGTCTCGGTCGAGCGCGACATGAAGTGGATCGGGAAGTAGATGCTGCGACTCAACAACGTCCAGGTCATCTACAGCGAGGTCATCCTCGTCCTGAAGGGGCTGTCGCTCGACGTGGAGGCGGGCAAGATCGTCGCCCTCCTCGGCGCCAACGGGGCGGGCAAGACCACGACGCTGAAGGCGATCTCGGGCCTGTTGAAGACCGAGGACGGCGCGGTCACCGACGGCACCATCGAGTTCCTGGGCCGCCGCATCGACGGGCGCGATCCCGAGGCGATCTGCCGCCTCGGGATCGTGCAGGTCATGGAGGGGCGCAAGGTCCTGGAGAGCATGACGGTGGAGGAAAATCTCAGGATCGGCGGCTACTCGCGGCGGGATCCGGACGGGGTCCGCAGCGACATGCAGCTGATCTACGAGTACTTCCCGCGGCTGGTGGAGCGGCGGGGGCAGCTCGCCGGCTACCTGTCGGGGGGCGAGCAGCAGATGCTGGTGATCGGACGCGCCCTGATGGCCAAGCCGCGCCTGCTGCTGCTGGACGAGCCGTCGCTCGGCCTGGCGCCCCTGCTGGTGCGCGAGATCTTCGCGATCATCCAGAAGATCAATCGGGAGCGCGGCACCACGTTCCTGCTCGTCGAGCAGAACGCCCAGATCGCGCTCGGCATCGCCGACCACGGCTACATCATGGAGAACGGCCGGATCGTCTTCGAGGGTCCGGCCGACAAGCTGCGGGGCAACGATGACGTCCGGGAGTTCTACCTCGGGCTCAGCGCGGCGGGTCGTCGGAAGAGCTTTCGGGAGGTGAAGTTCTACAAGCGTCGCAAGCGCTGGGCGTTCTAGTCCAGCCAGTCTTCCTCTTTGAGCTTCCGCGGCAGGTAGGTCTTGGTCAGGTAGCGGAAGTCCTTGTTCGCCAGCGCGTCGAGCTCGTACTTGAGGCCGGACGCGAGCATGCGCTTGATCTCTTCCTGCCAGGGCTTCTTCTGGAACCAGCGGTACTTGATCAGCTCCTTGGCCCGGCCGATGTCCTTGTCGTTGAGCTTGATGCCGACGTTGCGAGGGAGGCCGTAGTGGTCCGGATCGGCGCTGGAGAGGCCGATGAACTTGGCCTTGGGAATCGCCATCCGCTCGCTCTCGAACGCGAGATTGATCGAGCCCTGCTTGACGACCGAGTAGATGTAGTAGCCCCACGGGTCGTTGTCCACGAGGACGTACACCGGGATCTTGTATTCCTCGTGCAGGCGACGCGCGAGGCGCCGGACGCCGCGGGGCGGCTGGCCATTGCCGGTGAGGAGGACACAGTTGTACCGGCGCCAGAACTTGTCCTCCGAGAGGCGGTTCCACTGGGTGCCCTTCTCGACGAGCAGGACGAAGTCCGCGGTGCACCGCCGGATCTCGATGTACTCGGGCTCGACGATGGAGGGGACGGAATAGCCACCCTTGCCGAGGCGGGCGCAGTCCACCCGGTCGCCGTCGTCGGCGAGCACGAGCGGCCCCACCACGCTGCCCGCGTTCTCGGCGCGCACGTGGAGCTCCTCGCGCAGCGCGGCCAGCGCGACCTCGAGGTCCTCGATCAGCGGGTCGGACTCGTTCTGGCCGTCGAAGGTGTTCTCGTGCGAGCCCTTCATCGTGTGCTTGGTGCGGTAGTAGATCTCCCGCAGCGAGGTCGTGAGGTTCGCCCGCTGGAGCTCGCTCAGGGCATCGGCCACCAGCACGGTCTGCATGAACTTCTTCGCCATCCCCACGTTGAAGAACGTGCGCGCCTGCTTCCGCTTGCCCAGCTCGATGATGCCGCGCTTCTCGTTGAAGTTGACGTTGGCGAGGCTGCGCACCGGGATCGACAGGGTGGGGTCCTGGCTCTTCTCGGCGGCCGCGATCACGACGTCGGCCACGCCCACGAGCTTCTTCTCGACGGGTCCGGCCTTGGTCGCCTTCGCGCGCGCCATGGTCCTTCTCATCGCTTTCTGCGTTTCTGGCTCGCGTTGGCCTTCTTGGAGGGCCGCCCCGCGGGTTTTCGGGGTCTGGACCGTGCGGCCTTGGTCGAACGTGCCGGCTTGGACTTGCCCGTCCTCCGCGCCGGCGGCGAGGGCTCGGGCGGCTCCGCCTCGATCACGCCCGAGGGCGCGCCATCGGTCGTCTCGCGAGGTAGTTCCGGCGCCTCCCCTTCGGGGCCCTCCGCGGTGACGATGATCGAATGCGGGAGGCCTTCGGGCCCGCCATTGCGGCCCAGGATCTCGTCGGTCCGGGTGCCCCCGGTCCGCTTCAGGGCGATCTTCTGGAGCTGGCCCTTGAGCTTCTCCTTGGGCAGCTTGCCGAGCTTCAGGCGGGCGCAGGCCTCGACGACCTCCTCGATATAGAGATCGAAGATGTTGCGCCGGCGGAATTCGCTCTGGGCCCGCTCGCGCCGCCGCAGGAACACGCCGAGCCGGCGTCCGCACTCCTGCAGCGCGAGCTTGATCTCCTTCCGGATCTCGTCGTAGTCGGCGATCGCTTCCTTGGACTCGCTGGTGAACGGCACCCAGACCGAGGCCATGTGGACGAACACCACCATGGGGCCGGCCGGGAGCGCGCCCCGGGACTGGGCGATGCCGTAGTTCCGCCACGCGGTCTCGAGCGCGGCCTTGAAGGTCGCGCAGGCCGATTGCTGGTAGAGGAGCGGCACGCGGTTGGCGTAGCGAATGACGCGCGCCAGTTCGTCGTCGTCCTCCCGCTGCTCCCCCTCGGCGAGGGGAACCGCGGGCGCCTCCGGCGTGCCCGCCGCCTGGTCCGGGCTCTTCCCGTACGCCAAGCCCGCTTCGATGATGAACGGGTTGCCCCGGTACACGGCCGGCGGCCGGGTCACCGCGGTGTAGAACTCGCCCTTGATCTGCTTGTAGAGCCCGTGGAGGATCGCCTTCTCGCCGATGGGCGAGATGCAGTTCGACGGCGGCGCCATGATCTTGGTCGCCTGGATGGCCTTGTAGAGGGCCTCCGCGTCCGTGCCGTGGATGTTTCGCGGGCGCGCGTTCGGCGGCAGCTTGGCCGTCCGGCAGATCTCCTGGGCGACGGAGGACGAGACCCGGCTGAAATCGCCGGCGAGGAATCCGGCGAGTGAGTGGCCACGGGTGTCGTGGAGCATCCGCAGGAGAATGCCGAACTCGATCCCGTAGGGATGCGGCTTGATCTCGCGGGGCTGGGGCGGCAGCTCGTCGATCGTCCGCGGATACTCTCGGGCCTCCCCGTCCGGCGCGCGGTAGACGAGCTTCACGTGCGGATTGGCGATCGCGACCTGCTCGAGATACTCGTCCACCGAGGCGCGGCCCTTCTGATAGCGCCCCTCGATCTCGAGCGTCACCTGGGTGCCGCGCGGGTGCTGCCAGTCGATCTTCTTGCTCTCGAAGATCCGGGGCTCGTTCTTCTTGGTGTCGATCTGGACTTCGAAGTAGTGGGCCGCCGCCCGCGCGCCGGTGCGCGAGATGATCTGCACCGGCTTGCCGGTCGTGAGCTGGGCGTACATGCCGGCCGCCGAGATGCCGATCCCCTGCTGGCCGCGGCTCATGCGCAGCCGGTGGAACTTCGAGCCGTAGAGGAGCTTGGCGAAGATCGGTGGAATCTGCTGGCGGACGATGCCCGGGCCGTTGTCGGTGACCGTGACCCGGAAGCGGGTCGCCTGGCTGGCCGGCGGCACCGCCTCCCCGTTGCTCGGCGCGACCTCGAGGGCGACCACCACCTCGGGCAGGATGCCCGCCTCCTCGGCCGCGTCGAGCGCGTTGTCGACCGCTTCCTTGACACACGTGAGGAGGGCTTTTCTCGGATTGTCGAAGCCGAGCAGGTGGCGGTTCTTGGTGAAGAACTCGGAAACCGAGATCTCCCGCTGGCGGGCGCCCATCTCGGTGGCGGATGGGGCCGCCTTCGGCTCGGCGGTCGAGGGCTTGGCCAGTACGGTGGACATTTCTCTCTTTGATAGCAGACCCGTGCTCACGGGCGCTCTCTTATAATCATCACTCACCGGGCGCACGGGAGCACGCCCCGAGACGCTACATGGGGCCAAAGCTCAAGTTGCCGGGGACTTAGCGCATCCGTGTGCTCGGGTGTGAACCGCCGATCGGGGTGTCGATCTCGTGCCGGCTCGGTCGACTACAGTCAAGGGAGAGAGACCATGACCTATGCGCTGTGGATCATTCAGGGGCTGCTCGCGCTCCTCTTTCTGTTCGCGGGAGGCATGAAGCTGGTCCTGCCCATCGAGGAGATGACGAAGCAGATGCCCATGCCGGGTCCGTTCTTGCGGTTCATCGGCGTGGCCGAGATCCTCGGCGCGCTCGGCCTGATCCTTCCCGGGCTCCTGCGGATTCGGCCGGGCCTGACCCCGCTGGCCGCCGCCGGGCTCGTGATCATCATGATCGGGGCGACCGCGCTCACCCTGGCCATCGGTCCCGGCGCGCCGGCCCTGATCCCGCTGGTGGTGGGGTTCCTCGCGGCGTTCGTCGCCTACGGCCGGTGGCGGCTGGCGCCGCACCGCCGGGCGCTTCCGTAGGTCCGCGGTCGATTCCGGGTTCGCCTGGACGACCATTGGTGTCCATAGCCGTTTCATCAGAAAGAGGAGGGTCCCATGGGAGCGAAGAGTGAGGCGCTTGCGAAGCAGTTCGAGGTGAAGGCTCGGGAGGCGATGGCCACGCTGGAGCAGCTCAGCGAGGCGGACTGGAAGAAGGTGACCGGCGGCGGAGAAGTGGTCGGTGGGGGTGACCGCCCACCACCTGGCCGGCGGGCTCGAAGCGGTGTCCAACATCGTCAAGACGATCGCCGCCGGGCAGTCGCTGAGCAACTTCACAGGAGACATGCTCGACCAGATGAATGCCCAGCACGCGAAAGACTACGCCGGCTGCACCAGGGCGGAGACGATCGAGCTTCACCGGAAGGGCGCGGCGACGGCCGCCGCGGTGATCCGAGGGCTGAGCGACGATCAGCTCGCGAAGAGCGGGACGGTCTTCACCGGCCTGCCGCCGATGACCGCCGAGCAGCTCATCACCCGCGGTCTGCTCAACCACGTCGACGAGCACTTCGGCAGCATCCGCCAGACGGTCGGCGACGCGACCAGAGGATGAGCGCCGGAGGACTGTCCAAGGCACGGCTCGACCGCATGCACGACGTCATGGCCGGCTACGTCGAGCGCGGCGAAGTGCCCGGCATCGTCACGCTGGTCTGCCGGCGGGGCGAGGCGCACGTCGATGCCATCGGCAGGAAGGCGGCCGGCGGCCGCGACCCGATCCGGCGCGACACGATCTTCCGCATCGCCTCGCTGACCAAGCCGATCGCGGCCGCGGCCGCGATGATCCTGGTGGAGGAATGCAAGCTGCGGCTGGACGAGCCGGTGGATCGGCTGCTGCCCGAGCTGGCGGCCCGCCGTGTCCTGAAGCACCTCGACGGGCCGCTCGACGATACGGTGCCGGCGAGCCGGCCGATCAGCCTGCGTGACCTGCTGACTCTCCGTATGGGTCTCGGCTACATCATGGCGGCGGGTGCCTATCCGATCCTGAAGGCGGCCAACGAGCAGCAGCTCCTCCTGGGTCCCCCGAGGCCGCAGACCCTCCCGGCGCCGGACGAGTGGATCCGTCGCGTCGCGACATTGCCGCTGATGCACCAGCCCGGCGAGAAGTGGATGTACGACCTTGGGCTGGACGTGCTGGGCGTGCTGATCGCCCGTGCTTCGGGCCAACCGCTCGAGACCTTCCTGAGCGAACGTATCTTCGAGCCGCTCGGCATGAAGGACACCGGCTTCAGCGTGCCCGCGGCCAAGCTCGACCGGCTCGCGACCAGCTACTGGAGCAATCCCGAGACCGGGGCCCTCGAGGTCTATGACGAGGCCGAGGGCGGCCAATGGAGCCGCCCGCCCGCATTCCCTGCGGCCGCCTCGGGTCTGGTCTCGACCGTCGACGACTACCTGGCCTTCGGCCAGATGATGCTGAGCCAGGGCAAGCACGGGCGCGAGCGCGTCCTGTCCAGACCTTCGGTCGAGACCATGACGACCGACCAGCTCACGTCCGGGCAGAAGGCGGTGTCCGGCTTGGTCGGTGGCTATTTCGACAGCCACGGCTGGGGGTTCGGCCTGTGCATGGTCACCCGGCGCGAGGACCTGGCGGAGCCTGTCGGAAAGTTCGGCTGGGACGGTGGCTTGGGCACCTCCTGGCGTTCGGACCCCCGGGAGGAGATGGTCACCATCCTGATGACCCAACGCGCGTGGACTTCCCCCACTCCTCCGGACGTCTGTCGCGACTTCTGGACCTCGGCCTATCAGGCGATCGACGACTGAGACAGCATCCCGCCAATGAAGATCCTCATCGCGCTCGCCGTGGTCGCCATCGCACTGGTCGGGGTGGTGGCGGTACAGCCATCCGGGTTCCGGATCGCGCGGACGACCACCATCTCCGCCCCGCCGCCGGCGGTCTTTGCGCACGTGAACGACTTCCACAAGTGGGAAGCGTGGAACCCGTGGGCGAAGCTCGACCCGGCGATGAAGCAAACGTACGGGGGCGCGGCGGCTGGAACCGGCGCGATCTACACGTGGGCCGGCAACCGGGAGGTGGGCGAAGGACGCATGACGCTGACCGAGAGCCGTCCGACCGAGCTGATCCGGATCAAACTCGAGTTCCTGAAGCCCTTCCGGGCCACCAATACCGCGGAGTTCACCTTCAAGCCCGACGGCGATCGGACCGTCGTGGCGTGGACCATGACCGGTGAAAAGAATTTCATAGCCAAGGCCGTCGGCCTGGTCATGAACATGGACCGGATGGTCGGCGGTCAGTTCGAGACGGGGCTGGCGCGCATGAAGTCGGTAGTGGAGGCAGCGCCCAAGCCATAGCCCGGGTTCCCCGCGCTGACTCTGTAGTCCCTGGTTACTCGGGATCGCCCGGTTCTGGTAGGCTTTGGCCGGGAGGAGCCACGTGAGCTACAGGTCCATCAACCTCGGGGAAAAGTTCGGATTGTTCCGGGAGCAATGGCGGCCGAAGGTCATCGCCGAGATGAACGACTACCAATTCAAGGTCGTGAGGCTGCAGGGCGATTTCGTTTGGCATGACCACCAGGATACCGATGAGACCTTCATCGTGATCGACGGCGACCTGCGGATCGATTTTCGCGACGGCGCGGTTCAGGTGTCGGCGGGGGAGATGTTCGTCGTTCCGAAGGGTGTCGAGCACAAGCCGTACGCGGAACGGGAGGTCAAGCTGCTGCTCATCGAGCCGCGCGGGGTGCTCAATACCGGGCACGAGGGCGGTGAACGGACCGCGGAGAATGATGTGTGGATCTGACCGTCACGGCGGCTCCGTCTCCCGGACCGGCCGTATCTCGATGCTGCCCAGGCGCGCCGCTGGGATCTTCGAGGCTAGCCGGATGGCTTCGTCCAGGTCCCGCGCGTCGATGAGGAAGAACCCACCCAGCTGCTCCTTCGTTTCGGCGAAGGGACCATCGGTGGTGGTCACCTTGCCATTCCGCATCCGCACGGTGGTGGCCGTCCGGACCGGCTGGAGGCCCTCCGAGGCGATGCCGTGGCCGCTCTTCCGGAGCACCTCGCGGTAGGCCCGGTGCTCGGCCACGAAGGCCGCGAATTCGCTCCTGGACATGCCATCCACTTTCTTCTCCTCCCGATAGACCAGGCACAAATACTTCATCGGTCCCCTCCTCACCGCGGTCGAATGGTTCGGGACGCCCGGTAGTCGTTCGGCGGAGCCCAGAATCGACAACTAGCCACCGAGAGCCCGGGCGTCCGACCTGTTCATCGATCCGCGTCGATCTCGAGTCGGCCCATTCGACTCTACCGTGAGGAAGAAGCTCCACACACTGGCGCTCGTGGTCGAAAGGAGTCGGCGCAATGATCAAAGGGCTGCGCGGGGCGACGACCTGGAGCGAGGATCTGAACAACCCGTTGCCGTTCTATCGGGACGTCCTAGGCCTTCAGACCCCGGCTTTCGCCGTCCTCGGCGCGCCTGGGGCCCCGCGCTGGCCCTGGGCACGCATAGTGAGGTGCACGGCTGCAATGCGGATCCGGCGCGCCATATGGTCGGCCTCGCGACCGACGACGTCACCGAGGACTGGAAGCGCTCGAAGAACGCCGGGGTCGAGTTCGTCGAGGATCCGACCCGACCACGGCACCCTGCGGATCGCGACCCTGAAGGATCCCGAAGGCAACCCGGTGCAGCTCCTGCAGCCCTTGAGGGCGTGAGGCGATGAAGCTCTTCTACGGCTGGGTCATCGTCGGGGTCGCGATGGTCGTGACCTGCGTGGGGTTCGGGGCGATGTTCTCGCTCGGCGTCTTCCTCCAGCCCATGTCGGAAGCGGAGGGCTGGTCCCGGACCGGCATCTCGACGGCCGCGCTCCTCAATTTCCTCTGCATGGGCGTCGGATCGTTCCTCTGGGGGGCGCTATCGGACCGCCTCGGCACCCGCGCGGTCGTGCTCCTCGGCGGCGCCCTCCTCGGCCTCGGCACCGTGATGGCGAGTCGGGCCTCCACCCTCGGTGAGTTCCAGATCTATTTCGGCGTGATGGTCGGCTTCGCGGCGGGCAGCTTGTACACGCCGCTGACCGCGACGACCACTCGCTGGTTCACGCGGCATCGCAGTCTCGCGGTCGCGCTCGTCTCGGCCGGGCTCGGCCTCGGCTCGACGACGACGGCGCCGCTCGCGCGCTGGATCATCACCAACTACGACTGGCGCACCGCCATGCTCGTGATCGGGGATCTCGCGTGGCTCTTCATCATTCCCGCCGCGCTGCTCGTGCGCGAGCCGCCCCCGTCGGCGACCGCGGACCTTCCGGGGTCGACCGCCGGCCCCGACGGTCGCGAGCTCAGCGCGGCGCAGGCGCTGCGCACGCCGCAGTTCGCCGCCATCGCGTTCACCTACTTCGCGTGTTGTGCGGCGCACTCGGGTCCGATCTTCCACATGGTCACCCACGCGATCGATCACGGGGTGCCGGCCATGGCCGCGGCCACGGTGCTCAGCGTGGCGGGCCTGGCCTCGCTGAGCGGCAAGATCATCTGTGGGCTCGTCGCCGACCGGGTCGGCGCGAAGCGCGTCCTGGTCGGAGGCCTGGCCCTCCAGGCGGTGGCCATCAGTCTCTACCTCGTCACCCGCGACCTCTCGCACTTCTACGGGGTCGCCTTGATGTTCGGGTTCGCGTACGGCGGCGTGATGCCGCTCTACGCGATCCTCGTGCGCGAATACTTCGGCGCGCGGATCATGGGGACCACATTCGGCGCGGCCGGCTTCGCATCCACCGTGGGCATGGCGATCGGGCCGGTGGCCGGCGGCTGGCTGTACGATGGCTTCGGCAGCTACTTCTGGCTGTTCATCGCCTCGTGCGGGATCGGCCTCGGCGCGGTGGCCATCGCCTTCATGTTCCGACCGCCCCACCGGATACCGGCCGCGCTGCCGAGGCCGAGCGTGGCCCACTGATCCGAGCGGGCCGGGCGAACCCCGGACTTGAATCCAGACCAAAAGCGGAGATGATGATGAGCATTGTCGCGGGGGTGCGCCCCGTGGAGGCGGGAGGATCGAGCCGATGAAGACCGTGAGACTCCTCGTCGGAACCGTGAAAGGGGTGTTCTTCCTCCGGGCGCCCGCCGCGCGGACCGCGTGGCAGGTCGAGGGACCGCATCTCCCGGGCGCGCGATCTATTCCCTCGCGCACGACGGCCGCGGAGAGCGGCGGCGGGTCTGGGCGGGCGCCGCGAGCATGCACTGGGGCGCGGTGCTGGTCGCCACCGATGACTGGGGCCGCACCTGGGAGGAGCCGCGGGAGGCGAACGTCAAGTTCCCGGCCGACAGCGGGCTCGCGCTGAAGCAGATCTGGCAGATCACGCCCGGGCTCGACGACGAGCCGGACACGCTGCATTGCGGCGTCGAGCCGGCCGCGCTCTTCCGCTCCACCGACGCGGGCAAGAGCTGGGAGGTCGTGCGCGGCCTGCTCGACCATCCCCATCGGGAGCGCTGGACGCCGGGCGGTGGCGGGCTCTGCCTGCACACGATCGTGCGCGACCGCGGGAACGCCGACCGGATGTGGATCGCGATCTCCTCGGGTGGCGTGTACCGCACCGCGGACGCCGGCCGGACGTGGGTCGCGCGCAACGCGGGTATCCGCGCCGAGTTCCTCCCCGAGAAGTATCCCGAGTTCGGTCAGTGCGTGCACAAGGTCGTCCATCACCCGAGCCGGGCCGGCCGCTTGTTCGCCCAGAACCACTGGGGGCTCTACCGCTCCGACGACGCGGGGGATTCCTGGCAGGACATCGCGCGCGGGGTGCCGTCGGACTTCGGCTTCGCGATGGCGATCCATCCGCACGAGCCCGATACGGTGTACATCATCCCGATCGAATCCGACCAGGTCCGCGTCTCTCCCGAGGGGAAGCTGCGGGTCTACCGGACACGGAACGCGGGGCGCTCGTGGGAGCCGTTGACGCGGGGCCTGCCCCAGCGTCACGCCTACGACATCGTGCTTCGCGACGCGCTGGCCACGGATACCCTGGATCCGGCCGGGGTCTACTTCGGGACGCGCAACGGCAAGCTCTACGCGTCGAGAGACGGCGGCAGCTCGTGGCGGCTCGCGATGGACGGGTTGCCCTCGATCACCTGCGTGCGTACCGCGGTCGTCGACGAGCGGAAGCCGGCACCCCGCGCGGCGGCGCGGCGATCAGCGCGGCGGTGACGCGGGTCGTCTTCCTGATCCCGACGCCGCTCAGGTCGTACGCGGACGGGCGAAGCCGGATCGAGATCGAGGTGGGGAAAGAGCCGCCGGCCCTCGGTGATGCGCTCGAGGCGCTGTGGGACGTCGCGCCCGGCGTACGCGATCGCGTGCTCACGGAGCAGGGTGAGGTGCGCCCGCACGTCAACGTCTTCGTGGGCACCGAGAGCTGCCGCTGGACCGGCGGCCTCGCGACCCCCATCGCGGGTGTCGCCGAGATCGCGATCTTCCCGGCCATCAGCGGGGGCCGAGCGAGCGAGGGAGATGACATGCGCTACATGTTGCTGATGTACCGGGACGAGACGGTGTGGGAGGCGAGGTCCGAGGAGGAGAGGGGGGCGATCCGGCAGCAGGCCATCGATTTCAGCGAGGGTTTCCGGGAGCGCGGCGTCTTCCAGGGCGGAAGCCCGCTCCTGCCGACCAGCACCGCCACGACGGTCCGGTTGAGCAAGGGCAAGATCGCCACTACGGACGGCCCGTTCGCCGAAACCAAGGAGCAGCTGGGGGGCTACACCATCCTGGAGACCGGCAACCTCGACGAGGCGCTCGCGTTCGCCGCCCGCCACCCCTTGGTGCTGGTCGGTGGCCACTCGATCGAGATACGGCCGATCCGGGAGCTCGGGCCGCCCAGGTAGTCCGATCGCGTGCACACGGTCCCCCGGTGGGGTAGCGTGCTCACCAGGGGGCCATGCGCATCGACGAGATCTTTCGCGCGGAGCACGGGCGGATCCTGGCCACGCTGATCCGCCTCCTCGGCGACATCGACGTGGCCGAGGAGGCCCTGCAGGAGGCATTCGCGGCGGCGCTCGAGCAGTGGCCGGCGGCCGGCCCGCCCGCGAATCCGGTGGCCTGGCTGGTCTCGACCGCGCGGCACAAGGCGATCGATCGGCTCCGCCGCCGCGCGCGTCTCGCGCAGAAGCGGGAAGAGATCGCGCGCCACCTGGAGCTCGTGGCCGAAGAGGAGGAGGCGCCCGTGCCGGAGGACCGGCTCCGCCTGATCTTCACGTGCTGCCATCCGGCGCTCGCGACCGACGCGCAGGTGGCGCTCACGCTGCGCACGCTCGGGGGCCTGTCGACCGAGGAGATCGCCCGCGCATTCCTGGTGCCGGCGCCGACCATGGCGCAGCGGCTCGTGCGGGCCAAGGCCAAGATCCGGGACGCGCGCATCCCCTACCAGGTCCCCCCCGACGATGCGCTCGCCGAGCGGCTCGAGGCCGTCATGGTGGTCGTGTACCTCGTGTTCAACGAGGGCTACGCGGCCAGCTTCGGCGAGCGGCTGGTGCGCCGCGAGCTGTGCGAGCAGGCGACCCGGCTCGGGCGCATGCTGGTCGAGCTGTTGCCGGCTCACGCCGAGCCGAAGGGGCTGCTCGCGCTCATGCTGCTGCACGATTCGCGGCGCGCGACCCGCCTGGACGGGTCGGGGGACATCGTGCTGCTCGAAGATCAGGATCGTACGCGCTGGGACCGCGCGCAGATCGACGAGGGAGCGGCGCTGGTCGAGGGCGCGCTGCGCGTAGCGAGCGGGCCGCCGGGCCCGTATACCCTGCAGGCGGCGATCGCGGCGGTTCACGCGCAGGCGCCCACCGCGGCCGCGACCGATTGGCGGCGGATTGCCGCCCTGTACGGGATGCTGGCCCGGGTGCACCCGACGCCGGTGGTCGAGCTCAACCGGGCGGTCGCGGTTGCGATGTCGGACGGACTCGAGCGCGGTCTCGCTCTGGTGGATGCGCTCGACCATCGCGGCGAGCTCGCGGAGTATCACCTGTTGCCCGTCGCGCGGGCCGAGCTGCTGCGACGGCTCGGCCGCCACGCCGAGGCGGCCGATTCGTATCGCCGCGCCCTCGTGCTGGTGAGCAACGAGGCCGAGCGCCGGCATCTGGGGAAACGCCTGCGAGAGATCGTGTCGTAGCGAAACTCCAAGTGTTCGCTCGGGCCCAAGCGCGATAGAATCGGCCCACCAAGCACGGACCTCTTACCCGATTCCGACGCTGGAGACCATCGCATGAAGATCAGCGCGTTCCATCTGATGCCGCACCGGGAGCTCCCTTCGGACTTCGAGCAGCGCTACGAGTCGGTCTGGGTGACGCCTCCCTGGTGGGAGCTGGCCGACGCGACCCGGGTCGGCCAGTACTACAACTGGACGCTGGACGAGCTCCTCTACGCGGCGCGCGCCGGGTTCGACGGGGTGTGCACGAACGAGCACCACCAGAACGCCTACGGCTTCATGCCCAGTCCCAACCTGATGGGTAGCGTTCTCGCCAAGCTCACCAACGGATCGGATGTGGCCATCGTCCAGATGGGGGCCACGCTCCCGACCTCCAATCCACCCATCCGCGTCGCCGAAGAGTACGCGATGCTGGACTGCATCAGCGGCGGGCGGCTCGTGGCCGGGCTGCCGCTCGGCAGCCCCATGGACGTCAACCTGTGCTACGGCATCACGCCGCTCGAGCACCGCGAGCGCTACCGCGAGGCGTTCGCCCTGACGTTGAAGGCGTGGCAGGCGCGCGAGATCTTCGCGTGGAACGGCCGCTACACCCAGCTCGCCAACGTGAATCTGTGGCCGCGCCCCATCCAGCGGCCGCACCCGCCGGTGTGGGTGCCGGGCTCGGGCAGCATCAGCACCTTCGACTTCGCGGTCGAGCACGACGTCTGTTACTGCTTCCTCAGCTACTCGGGTGCGCGGTCGGCGAAGAGCATGATGGACGGGTACTGGCGCGTCGTCGCGGACCGGGGCCGCGAGCCGAATCCGTATCGCGCCGGGTTCTTGCAGCTGGTGGCCGTCGCGGAGAACGACGCGCAGGCCGAGGCGAAGTACGCACGGCACGTCGAGTACTTCTACCACAAGTGCCTGCACGTCCCGAGCCCGTGGTTCGCGCCCCCGGGCAACCAGGACTACCGGAGCCTCGCGGCCAGCCTGGCCAATCCGGTGCGCCGGGCCGAGAACCCCAAGACCCTCCGCTACCGCGACTTCGTGGAGAAGGGCTATGTCATCGCGGGCAGCCCCGCCACCGTTCGTCAGCGGCTCGAGGAAGAGGTGATCAAGAGCCTCCGCGTCGGCAACCTGATGGTCCTCTTGCAGATCGGCTCGATGCCGCACGAGCTGGCGCTCGAGAACATCGATCTCTTCGCGCGCGAGGTGCTGCCGCACCTGCGCCGGACCTGGGACGACGAAGGCTGGGTGAATCACTGGTGGCCCGAGCGGCTGCGCGGGGCGAAGGGCTCGGCGGCGGCGATCACCTCGGTGGCGGCGGGTGGCGCATGACCACCACCGTGTCGCGAGTCCAGGGCGCGGAAGCCGGCGCGCGCGCAGAGACGATCGCGGTCTGGCAGGCGCAGGTCCGGATCAGGGTGCTCGCGAAAGGGAGCGGTCCGGCGCTCGTCTATTTCCACGGGCCCTGGGGCCTCACGTGGGATCCGTTTCTCGACGAGCTGGCCCGTGACTTCACGGTCCACGCGCCGGAGCACCCCGGCACGACTCCCGACGCGCCCGACGATGCCTACAAGCTGGACGGTCTGTGGGACCTGGTCCTCTGCTATGAGGAGCTCCTGGACGCGCTGGGGCTCGAGCGCGCCGTGCTGGTGGGCCACTCCTTCGGAGCGATGGTGGCCTGTGAGCTTGCGGCGGCCTACCCGCGGCGGGCCCGGGGCCTCGCGCTGATCGATCCGATCGGCCTCTGGCGCGAGACCGCTCCGATCGTCAACTGGATGATGCTGAATCCCGCCGACCTGCCGGCGCACATCTTCAACGAGCCGAACGGCGAGGCCGCGCGGCGCATGCTCGGGGCGCCGGACGATCAGGACCCGGCGGCGCGACTGCGCCTCATGTGGGCGATGGGCGCCACCGGGAAGTTCATCTGGCCGCTTCCCGACAAGGGACTGAGGAAGCGCATCCACCGGGTGAAGGCGCCGACCCTGCTCCTTTGGGGCCGGGACGACCGGCTCGTGCCACCGAGCTACGCCGACGAGTTTGCCCGGCGGATCCCGGGGGCGCGCGTGCAGATGGTCGAGCGCGCCGGGCATGCTCCTCACCTCGAGCGTCCGGAGCCGGTAGCGCGGATGCTCCGGGAATTCCTGACGGGGGTGACGTAGGCCGCTCGTGCAGGCCTGTTAGCGTCGGTCGAGTGACACTGAGCGTTACTCCTGCAAAAGTGGCACGCCCGGCCTCCGGGCAGTTTGCTGTGCTGGCGCCACTTTAGGCGCAATTCTCCGCAGGCGATCCACGTGGCACGTCATGTGCTGGTTCCGACACAGTGGAGCAGAACTACATCTCTTCTATATTCCG
>Ga0207684_10003393_pt1 | contig 15604 bp, 9 predicted proteins | sample KBSK5501metaG_FD_184342 | JGI IMG/M metagenome (GOLD analysis project Ga0207684, IMG submission 184342) | Corn, switchgrass and miscanthus rhizosphere microbial communities from Kellogg Biological Station, Michigan, USA - KBS K5-50-1 metaG... | ecosystem: Host-associated > Plants > Roots >...
GCAAACTCGCCCAGCTCAGTAGCTCAAAGGTCGGTTCACTGCCGTCAGCGATAGCCTTTTCCGGTCTTAGCAAAGCCTTCTATGTTGCGAATGAAGGAGACGGAATAATCGTCGAGCTTGATGGATCGGGCCGCGAAAACCGGCGAATGAAGGCGCAACCGGGTCTGGGCATGTTGAAGTTCACGTCCGATGGGCGTTTTGGGTTTGTGGTGAACGGATCGACGAATAACGTTTCGATCTTCGATGTTGCCTCGGGGAAGATCATTCGCATTGTACCCGTCGGTCCCGCCCCGGACCAGATCACCTTTACGAGGGACTTTGCTTATGTGCGTTCCTCCGGCAACGAGTTTGTGACCATGATCAAGATCGCCGACATCGGCAAAGAGGCGGCGCTCAGCCGTTTTCCGGCCGGTCAAAAGGCGCCACGGGAATCACGTTCCAGGTCGATGGCCGCTGCGGTCGTCCCCTCGCGGGAAGACGGGGCAGTGCTGGTGGCCAACCCCGCTGATAAAATGATCTATTTTTACGCTGAAGGCATGGCCGCCCCGATGGGCAGTTTCCAGAATTATCGACGTGAGCCAAGAGCACTGCTGATAGTGGATCAGAGTTTACGGGAAACTACTCCCGGCGAGTACACGACCACCGTAAAGCTTAGCGCGGCGGGGCAATACGATGTTGCTTTTTTGCTGGATTCGCCGCGGCTGGTTAATTGTTTCCAGTTACAGATAGCCGAGAATCCGAGTTTGGCAAAGCCCGCCGGCGTCGCGATGCGAGTCGACCCGGTCGCGAAGGATGAAATCGCGAAGGTCGGTGAAACTCATAACCTGCGTTTTAGAGTGACCGACTCGCGTTCCAACAAACCAATCACGAATCTCAATGATGTAGGCGTGCTGGTCTTTTTGGCGCCAGGGATTTGGCAGCAGCGTGCCTGGGCCAAGAACCTCGGTGAAGGATTGTACGAAACCAGCTTTGTGCCACCGCAAGCGGGCGTCTACTACGTTTTTTTTCAGTGCCCGTCTTTGGAGATACAGTTCAATCAGATTTCACCGCTGACTTTGCAAGCGGTCAGGAAGTAACAAGGTGTGACCGATTTGAAAGATGAAACAGCGACAATGAAGAGTTCAAGAATGCGGAAAATATTTGACTTCAAAACCATGCGGACTCGAGATCCGCAAACGGTTCAGGGTTGGGCCTTGCTTCTGGCGGCGATTGTTAGTCTGAATGCCCTGGCTGTGGCAGCGATCGCGCAAAAGAAAGATTCGCCTCCGGCTCAGACGGGCTCTGAAGCGACTCAAACGAAGACGAGGCAACAAAATTCCGCGCAGGAGTACTTTGGTGAGATTGAACTCGTCAATCAAAACGGCGAGAAGATGCGTCTCTATACCGATCTCCTGAAGGGCAAAGTGGTGGTCATCAACTCGTTTTTCGCGACCTGCCAGGGTAGCTGCCTGCCGATGAATCGCAATCTGGAAAAAGTGCAAGAGGCTATGGGCGATCATATCGGGAAGGATGTCTACATTATTTCGATCAGTGTGGACCCGACAGTGGATACCCCTTCGCGCCTGAAGGAGTATGCGACGAAACTCAATGCTAAGCCGGGCTGGTATTTTCTTACTGGAGAAAAGGAAAGAGTCGATTTTGCCTTGTACAAACTGGGGCAGTATGTCGAGAACAAGCAAGATCATCTGAATATCTTCATAGTCGGTAACGAACGCACCGGCTTATGGAAAAAAGCTTTCGGCCTTGCGCGGAGCGAGGAGCTGGTAAAGATTGTGGAAAGCGTTCTCAACGATAAGCCAGAGGAGAAGTAAAACTGCTACGCGTGAATAAGAAAGATCCAGTTGGGAAGTGGATGTTGCTCTTTATCGGTTTCGTGCTGGTGATGAGTTGTGTCTGCTTTAGCCGCTTCGGCTCGATGGTCGTCACTGCTCAGAATTCATTGGCAGCGAGCGAAAGCCGCGGCAAGCAGATTTACATTCGGGGAACGAGTCCCTCGGGGAAGAGTGTGCTCGCGTACTTCGGCGATTCGTCACTCGAATTGCCGGGGAGCTCCATGCCCTGCGCAAACTGTCATGGACTTGATGGGCATGGAAAGCCGGAAGGAGGCGTCACGCCAACAAACCTGGCTTGGGACGCGTTGACCAAGCCTTACGGGGTGAGCCACCCGAACGGTCGCCGCCATCCTCCTTACACCGAGCGAGCGATGGAGTTGGCGATCACGCGCGGAATAGACCCTGGCGGAAACAAGTTATTGAGCGTAATGCCGCGCTACACGCTATCGGTCGAGGATATGGCCGACCTCATGGCGTATTTGAAGCTGGTCGGAAAGGATTTCGATCCGGGAATCACTGAAGGCAAGATCGTGTTAGGCACGGCTGGGCCGACAAAAGGTCCTCTGGCTGACATGAGTCAGGCCAGCAGAGCTGTTACGACAGCTTTCTTCGATGAGTTGAACAGCCAGGGCGGAATCTATAACCGTCGTTTTGAAGTGAAGTTTATTGAGACTGCTGAAACACCGGCAGCGACTCGCGCCGCGATGGATCGTTGGTTAAGTGACGACGAAATTTTCGCGTTCTCCGGAATTGTCATTGCCGGTTCCGAAAAGGATCTGCTACCACTAATGGCAGAGCGCGGAATCCCGCTAATCGGTCCTTTAACGCTTTATCCGGAAACCGGCGGGCAGTTGAATCGGCAGGTCTTCTACCTGTTATCGGGCATCGAGGGCCAAGCCCGTGCCTTTGTCGAGTTTGCCGCCAGCAAAGCGGAACTGAAGAACCAATCCATCGCCGTGGTGTTCAACCAGGGTGAGAGAAGTTCCAGCGTCTTGCAGGCCATCAATGAACAAAGCAAGAAAGATGGCTTCGCGACGCCGCGCGCTTTCGACTATTTGGCGGGACAGTTTGATCCGGCTTTCACGGTCAGGCAACTCAAAGCGGCAAACTGTAACCTCGTGTTCTTCTTAAGCGGTGGTAAGGATGCTCTCTCATTCATGGCTGAGGCGGCGAAGATAGATTGGTACCCATCCACTTTTGTGGTCGGCGCCAGCAGCGAGATTTTCGGGGCGCCTTTCGGGTTCAGCGAAAAGATTTTTTTATCATTTCCAACTTCGCCGGCTGATCAAAGCCCCGAAGGCGTACGAGAGTTCAGCGCACTGGCTGAAAAATATAAGCTTCCGAAGCAGCATCTGGCTACCCAAATTTCCGCCTTTAGCTCAGCCAAAATTCTGGCCGAGGCGATCCGGCGGGTGGGGAAGGACCTTAGCCGCGAAAAATTGATTCAAGCACTCGAGGGACTTTACCAATATCAGACCGGTCTGACGCCGGCAATTACTTACGGACCGAATCGACGCATTGGAGCGATAGGAGCGTACATCATCAAAGTCGATCTGAAAGAGAAACAGTTCCTGCCGGCCGGAGGATGGATCAGCGTCAATTGACGAAGAGGAATGATCCGACGAACACTGTGCGAGAGAAATCTATGAAGCTGTTGAGCATTGCGTTGGCTTTCGGACTGATTTGCGCGTTGGGGCCAATGCCTGGCGTTCCTTTGACCCAGGCCCAAAGCAGGCAAAAGGTGGCCCGGAAAAACTTACGTTACTCCTGTCCCATGCATCCCGACGTGATGTCGTCCAGGCCCGGCAAGTGCCCGCGTTGTGGCATGGCCCTTCGAGTGGCCCGCAACTCGCCCGCCACCAGTCCGACATCAGTCCCTGTAATCAAAGATACGGAGGATCCATTTTCTTTCTCTTCATCACAAATCCCCGATTCGAAAGTAATGGATCAGAATGGCAAGCCGCTCAGTTTCTACAGCGATCTTATTAAGAACAAGACGGTAGCTATCAACTTCATCTTCACGACGTGCACTACTATCTGCCCACCGTTAACCGCCACGTTTCGGAGAGTGCAACAGGAGTTGAGAAAAACCGGTCAGAATGTGCATTTGATATCGGTCAGTGTCGATCCGTCAATCGACACCCCGGAACGACTTCACGACTTCGCTGCGAAATTCAATGCCGGACCTGGGTGGACGTTCGTGACTGGTGAGAAGTCCGAGATAGATGGCCTGCTCAAAGCTTTAGGAGTGGCAGTAGCCGACAAGAATGACCATACGCCATTAATCCTGATAGGGAACGATTTGACTGGCTTTTGGACGAGGAGCTACGGCCTCTCATCACCGGCGACGTTGATTAAGACAATAACGGACGTCGCTAGTCACAAATAGGTAGCGCGTCTAGTCATTCACGTAGCCGGCCGATCGTTGCGCGGTTGGCCTGAGCGCATCCCGCTCAAACAATGCGGCGTGAAGGCGCTTCAGTATAACCGAAGCCGAACCCGGAGAAACTGTGGTGATGAGATTCAAATTGGCAGTGCTCTGCCAGATCAGTTCAGGACTTACCTCCCGGAATCGGGCCAAGTAATGACTCAGCCTCTCCGGTGCATTTAACCCAGTTCCAATGCATGCGAGAATCGACCTTTCGCGTAATATCTCGACTGAACCCACCTGCTGCAGGTCGCGGATGAGAGCTGCTGGTAGTCCTCCGTCAGAACAAGTAAAAGACACCCTGTCAGAAGATAAACTCATCACCTCGAATGAGATCTGATGGCGGTTAAACGCCCGACGGATCGTCGGCATGAATCCCTTGGCTGCAGGATTCGCTGATGGTCTGATTTCAATCAGGGTAACGTTTGGATTATGCGCGATGACCTTCACATAACCTGCCGCCGTCTCCATCTCCTCGCATATCAATGTGCCAACCTTAGAAGGAGTTAATGAGTTACGAACGCTTATGGGAATCTTCCGCCCCATCGCCGGGTGAATTGTCCTGGAATAGAGTACTCTCGCTCCGAAACGCGCAAGTTCAGCGGCTTCTGCAAAAGATAATTGAGGCACTGTAACCGCAGTGGGAACGAGTTGGGGATCCGCGGTCAGTATTCCATCTACGTCGGTCCAGATTTGTGTTTCACGCGCACCAAGTGCGGCGCTAATAATAGTCGCGGTGTAGTCCGAACTGCCGCGTCCCATTGTGGTAGTCGCTCCAGTACGAGAGGTCCCAATGAATCCACCCAATACGGGAACTCTTTTCTTTTTCAAAATGGGTTTGAGTTCTGCCTGCATTCGGTGGCAGGTTTGAGGGAACAATGGCTGCGCACTACCGTGCTTTTGATCGGTCAGAATGCAGCGTCGCGCGTCGACATAAGAAGCGGCAAGGCCATGCTCCTTGAGTATCGTCACCAGCAGGTTGGCTGAAAGTTGCTCCCCGTATGAAGTTATTGAATCGAGTAGTCCTCTCAAGACGGCCGCACGGGAACTATGAGCCTTGCTCAGCTCACTGGTGATGTCGCGCCGCGAATCTGCTACCAGCCGCTCGATCCTTCGTCGCGATCTTGCACCCAATCCGCGCGCTACCTGCAAATGGCGCTCGAAGTGTTCTTCAAGGTTCCGAATTGCGGGCAGCGCACCCGCCTGAGCGGCGATTCGCACGCTCGCAATCAACGCGTCAGTTACCCCGCTCATCGCCGAGACGACGATTACCGAACCAACACGTTTCTGGTTGCGGACGATTTTCCCGACACGGTCAAACGCTCGTGCATCTTCGATAGAAGTGCCCCCGAACTTCATCACTGTGATGTTTGATGGCAAGAGCTTCCCTCCGTGGAGAATTGAGAAAACCACCGTATTTTCGCTATCCAAAATGCTGGAACCGGGCGAAGCCGTGGGTACTGTAAACGAGTTCTTGGCTCTAGCAAGACAAATTGCTTGACATGAAACCTTAGAAGAACTAGGCTGCGTCCGTCAATCAATACGCGAACCGCCAGGCTATTTTCTGTTTGATAACAGGGGATAGGGCCGAACCCATTTCCAACCGGGCGCTGGTTCCGACCAGATGGCCTCTAAAACTCTCGATGGTCGTTCACACGAGAAGGAGAAGTAACGATGCTCACTCGTAAACGCTTCCTCAAAGACCTGGCCAATCTATTAACTCTAAGTTTGATAGTCGCAGCAGGTGCGACCGTAGCGAGCGGACAAGCCGCACCCGTTGCGGAAACCGGACAAGCTCCTGAGACGGGGTCCGCGGCAACCCCAGGCAACTCCCAGGAAACCGCGGTGGCTAAGGTAGATGCTGCGGCGAAGCCTGCTGCCGAGAAAAGCGATCCAGCTCCAGCTACACCTACACTCACACCTCAGATAGTTTCGCCTTGTCGAAATATCATCAGTGCGAATGTAGTGGCGCTGCCACAACCGATCATGTTGAACCGTCTCGGCGCAGCCATCCCCGACGGATTAATTTTTGCTCTTATGCGTGACACTGTCGCCACGGTCTCTGGTGGAAACACAACGTATCAACTCAAGACCAACAAGAGAGCCCGGCCCCTCGTGTTGCGCGCCAATGTCGGAGACTGCGTGAAAATCACGCTCACGAATGGAATTCCGACGAACAAGTTCACAAACACGACGGTTGGCGGAGCCACGACCGGCACGACCGAAGTCTCCTTGCATGTTCAGGGAATGGAGTGGGTAACCGGACCGGGTGATGACGGATCGTATGTCGGTACAAATAACTCAAGTTTAGCCAGTGCTCCTCCTCCTCCGGCACCGACACCTTCTCCGATGCCGCCGAATATACAGACGTACACGCTGTTGGCCCGCGCTGAGGGCACCTTCATGATGTACACGACGGGCGACACGAGCACGAACGGCGATCAACTCACGCGTGGACTCTTCGGCGCCTTGAACGTTCAACCCGCCGGCGCGGAATGGTATCGAAGCCAGGTCAGCGCCGACGACCTTTCGCTGGCTACTTACAACGCCAATCGGCCGGACCAGGTGCCCCCGGGCAGCCTTGTTTGTTCGCCTCCGAATGGTCCGAATTGTAAATTCACCATCAACGGCAAAACGGTGCAGGTGATCAAGACACCCGATTTTGGTTCTGGTCCCGGACTGATTAAGGGTGGTTACTTAAATACTTTAGATAACCATCCGCTGGTTGACTATAACGCCGTCTACCCAGCGACCCGTCTTGATGGAACTCCAATTTCTCCGGACTTAGTTGGCATTCCCATCCTGAGGATGCTCGACAAAAACAACAACATCGTGCACACGGATCTCACCGCAATGATTACCGGGCCGAACGCAGGAAGATTTCCGGGAGCCAATGGTGATCCGAACAAGCCTGATCCGCCTTGCGACGCAGAAGGGAATCCGGCGCTGAATCCGCCGCCGGGTCAAAAGGTCGATCCGCTTTTCTGCACGAATCCCGCCTTACCTGATCGGAAGCAACCGTATCGCGAGATCACCGTGATTTATCACGGCGGGTTGGGTCCGATCGCACAGCAAGCGTTTCCGATTCTCGCCAATGCCCCGGCGAATCCAACGGCCGCCCAGAAGCAACTGGCCTTTATGAGTCAGGCCGGGCAGGATGCTTTTGCGATCAATTACGGCACTGGTGGAATCGGTGCAGAGATTTACGGCAACCGCATTGGGGTAGGGCCAATGGGGGATTGCATCGATTGTAAGTTTGAGGAGTTTTTCCTGAGCGCCTGGTCGGTTGGCGACCCGGCAATGCTGGTGGACAGGCCGGCGAATACGAACCTGAAACCCGCCAATCCCTTTCCGTCACCATTCACATCAGCTCCGGTGCAGCCACTGATCCCGCCCCCCCCACCGGTATGTACGTCGGCAGAACTGGGAGATACGGGTTCTCCGAATCCGAATTGCACCGGTGCCCGGACACCGTCCACTGGTTTCCCGTACACGCTGGCTCCGCTTCCCAAAGCAACGCGGGCTTATTACCCGGATGATCCATCCAACGTCTATCACAGCTACATCAACGATCACGTGAAGTTCAGAATTCTTCACGGTGGCCGGGACGTCACGCACGTACATCACCAGCATGCGCATCAGTGGCTGCAATCGCCCAACAGTGACGAGTCCAGCTATCTCGACAGTCAGATGATTAGTCCCGGAGCCAGCTACACGCTTGAGATGGTCTACAACGGAAGCGGCAACCGGAATAAGGTGGTGGGCGACTCGATTTTCCATTGCCACTTCTATCCCCACTTCGCGGCCGGCATGTGGGCCATGTGGCGGACGCACGATGTATTTGAAGCAGGGACCTTCGTCTACCCGCAGGGCACAGAGATGAACGGTCAGGACGTCAGCAACCAGGTTGTGCCGGGAGCGCGCGCGTTGCCGGATGGTGAAATCATTACCGGGACGCCGACACCGGCAATTGTGCCGCTGCCGACCCTGCCGATGGCTCCGCTCCCTGCTTACGCTCAGATCAAGAACAACGTGCCGGTGGCCGGCTCGCCGACGCCGATCACGATCGGCGGTCAGGTTGTTATCGGCGGAACGTGCCAGGCCAACCAGGTAAACGGTCTCGACGTAATTGGTGGATGCGCAAACGGAGCCACCGTAAACGGCACGGTCATCAATAGCCAGTATTCTTTCGCGAGGATCAAGATGGTAGGGCAGCTCATGCCGTCAAACACGCTTAGGAACCCGGGCTTCCCATACTTCATTCCGGGAATCGCCGGCGCCCGCGCACCGCATCCGCCTCTTGATTTCGCCAAGGATGCGTCTGGTCTCCTCGACGGTGGTTTACCAAGACACGTCGTCACCGGCGGCTCGATCAAGTTTGAGAGCCACAGCCTGACGGATTGGAGTAAGGACCTAGCCACAATGTCGGCGCTGCAACTTCCGGAGGAGGGAACTAAGATTGAGCAGGCCGCGATGGCCTACTTCGGACAGAGATGTTACCCAACGTCCCTTCCCGACGGCACGCTCGGTAGTTGTCCATCTTCCAACAGTACGCCACCGCAGAGCACGCTGCTCAGTCCGCCGACAGGTTTTGTGCTAAACGGTCTGCCGCGGAAGAATCCGGCGGGTAATGCCGCGGAGCAATTGGGAGCTCAAGCCGGCGCCCCGTTTGCCGATCCGGCGATCAATGACAATGGCGTTGCGACCGGCACTTTGCGCAGGTACAAGGCGGCGGCGATTCAACTCGACGTCACCTTCAACAAATCCGGATGGCACTATCCGCAGCAGCGCATGCTCACCTTGTGGGCTGACGTTGCGCCCACGCTCAAGTTTCAATTCGGAAATCCGTCGAGCGGCCGCAAGCCCGAGCCGCTCTTCTTCCGCGGGAACACCGGGGACATCATCGAATACTGGCACACGAATCTGGTGCCCAACTATTACCAGCTCGACGCATTTCAGGTGCGTACTCCCACAGATATTCTTGGCCAGCACATCCATCTGGTGAAGTTCGATGTGACGTCATCAGACGGCGCCGGCAACGGCTTTAACTATGAAGATGGCACGTTCAGCCCCGAAGAAGTTCAGGACATCATCAAGGCGCTCAACGATGCCAAGGCGGCCGATCCGACAAAAGGTTGGACGCCCTGTCCGGGGTGTACGGCAGTGTTGCGTCCGCCGCAACCTCCTCCAGCTGAAATTTGTGGTGGGCCGAACCCGCCGGCACAGTGCGCGACGGAGTGGTTGGGCGCCCAGACGACAATTCAGCGTTGGTACCTCGATCCGCAGGTAGATGACTCGGGACTTGACCGAACTGTGCGCACTGTATTCACGCACGATCACTTTGGTCCTTCGACGCATCAACAAGCCGGACTTTATGCCGGACTGCTGGTGGAGCCGCAGGGTTCAACCTGGACGTCGAGCGACGGCACACAAACGTTTGGTTCAAGGTTCGACGGCGGGCCCACAAGTTGGGAAGCGAGAATTCTTACAAGAAACGCCACCGACAGTTATCGCGAGTTCATGCTCGAGTTTCAGGATCTGCAGCTCGCGTATCAAATGGTTCATGGAGCAGAGCAACCGATTAATCCGCCGATGGTTGATGGAAAGATTCAACCGACATTGGTAACCACGGGACTTCCGTCAGTGCCTGCCGGGACCCAGTCGGTGAATTACTCAAATGATCCAATCGCGACGCGTATCGGAGATATCAACGTCTTCGCGCCGCCCAGCAAGTTCAGCGACCTTTCGTATGTCTATGACAACTCTGTGTACGCGTCCCTGCATCCCGGACAACCGGTTGACCCGGCGACGCCCGTGATGCGCGCTTATCAGAACGACAAAGTGCAATTACGATTGCTCGTCGGCGCCCACGTGTTCGCGCATCAGTTTCTGTTTGAGGGACCGACGTGGTTGGCCGAGCCGTCCTGGAAGAATTCCGGATATCGAAGTATTCAGGCGATGGGTTTGTCCGAGCACTTTGAATACCTATTCAACGTGCCGTCTTCTTCGGCGGCAAGCACCGGACGCAAATGCCCGGACGGAATGTCCCAAGCGAACTGTACCGACTACCTCTACAGTCCCAGTTTCGATCAATTTGGCCTGTCCAATGGCTTGTGGGGTTTGTTCCGTTCGTACACGCCGACCAAAGTGGCCACCAACCTAAAACCACTGCCAAACAACCCGGTTGGAGTGTCGACGAATGTGACTTATGCAACTTGTCCGGCGAACGCGCCGTTACGAAAATTCGACATTTCGGCAGTAACCGCGCAGAAGGCTCTATCGGTTCGCAGTCCAATCTCAGGCACCAGCAAAGGGCAGATCGTTCTGAACAACCGTGGGAACCCTAACGATCAGTTGGCGGTGATATACCCGTCCGGCGGTCCCGTCCCACAGACCACCGGAATTATGTATGTGCGGAATAACGACCTTGACCCGGCTGGTCTGCTCAATCAGAACGCTCCGATTGAACCGCTGATTTTGCGGGCGAATGCCGGTGAATGTATAGAAGTTAACTTGACCAACGCGATCGACCCGGCCGGCGCTGATCTTTACGCGCATAATTTCGCGATGGCGACTCCTTTCAACATTCCGCCATATCCGAGCAAGTCTTCAAGGTACGTGGGACTCAATCCGCAACTGCTGTCATACGACGCAGCAAAGAGTTACGGAATAAATGTTGGGTGGAATAGCCAGGGCCAGACCGATCAGGTCGTACCGTTCGGTCAGACGATCAAGTATCAATGGTACGCCGGCAAAGTTAGCAGAAACCCGAACGGAACCCTTGCCTACACTCCGGTCGAGTTCGGTTCGCTCAATCTGTTCCCGTCCGATCCTTTGTTCCAGAATATCAATGGGCTCTTTGGCCAGATGATCATCGAGCCGGCCGGTTCTACGTGGCTATGCGGCGAGGCAGGAAACCTCGGCCATTGCGATCCACCGCTACTGGGCGCTCCACCTGCTCCTTATCCACCTACTTCGCGCGCGTCGGCAACTGTGACTATGGCAAACGGCAGCAAGTTCCGAGACTTCGCGGTGATGATCAGCGACGCGATGATCAGCAACAACAACAACCCGAGCAAGCCCCTTCAGGCTCTCGGCGCAGTCAATTACGGCACAGAGCCGCAGAATTTCCGTTATGCGAACTTTACCACTTCCGATTTCTCCTGCATGGCCTCGAACAATTTGATCAAGCCAACGCAGCAGGATCCGAAGACGCCGATTTTCACGGCGGCGGAAACTGACAACGTGCGCTTCCGCTTCGCTCATCCGTTCGGAACCGGCGCGTCGCAAGTCATCACCGTGCACGGTCATGTTTGGCAACGGAATCCGTACACTAAAGATTCAACTGTCATTGGTTCGAACAATCTCTCGCAGTGGTTGGGTTCGCGTGACAATCACGGTTCCGGAGATCACTTCGAAATCGTAATCGACAGGGAAGGTCGTAAAGCCAAGCCGGGTGACTACTTGTACATTGGTTTCGTTCCTACTCAGGCGAAACAAGGTGGATGGGGCCTCTTCCGGGTGGGCACCGTCAACAACACAGGGACGTTGCCGCCGAATGCGGCTTGCAGTCAGGTGCTGCCGCCGCCGGCGCAATACGTTTATCCGGCGAAGGACGATGGCCTGGACCGGTTCAACCGAACGCCATTCGGCGCCGAGCAGCCGAAGCCCCGGCCATAGGCTTTGCTTGATTTGCCAAGCCTCGAGGTGGCTGGTTCTCGGATAAGCAGTCTGATGCGCTAACGCGATTATTTGGCGCACCACGTACTAACGGCAATATCGGTAAAAATATCTCTCTGCGCTCACTAAGGAGGAAATTATGGGCGGAAAAAAAGGGGGCGGTGGTGGTGGCGGAGGCCCTACGGTAGATGTTTGGCTTAAGAAGGCGACAGCCGCGGCAATTCTCAAGGCGCTTCAGAACCCACCAACGCTGGAAGGTGCCGTTGACATGGTGCTCACCCGGCAGACCGCAATGGATCTGCTGAATGCTTTGATCCTCGCGCTCGGCATTGTTTCGTGGGGATGTGGCAAAGGTAAGAAGGACAAAGGCAAAGGAAAAGGTAAGGGCAAAGGAAAAGGCAAAGAGGGTGGCGGCGGCAAGAAGTACGGTAAGTCGAAGTACTATGGCAAGGGCAAACCCAAAGGCAAGCCAAAAGGCGGCGGCAAGCCTACCGGCGGCGGCAAACCAAAAGGTGGCGGCAAGCCTACCGGTGGCGGCAAACCAAAAGGTGGCGGCAAACCTAAAGGTGGCGGTGGCAAGAAGTACGGTAAGTCGAAGTACTAGCCAAGCAGAACCCTATGCGCGCATTCGGCTCGCCTGCGGATCCGCCGCGGCTTGGCCCAGACTTGTTGCGCGTCGGCGGCTCGTACAACCTTAACTCTTTCGAAAAAACTTAGCTTTGAAACGTAGACATGAAAAACCTTGGAAGGCGACCCGGTGATGCCCGCTTGTCCAAGCTGCTCCCATTTGAGTTTCGCGGGAACCGACGGGTGAATGATCTGTTTGATGAATTCCTCACACAGAAAAACTACAACCGCGCCCTCTGCAAAAGACTTCTGACCGTGAGCCGGCAGAGGCGCGGCGTGCCCTGGGAACTAAGACGGCTCGCAATTCTGATGCTTGAGCATCAGATCCTGAAACTCGATCCTGCAAATATTTCTGAGTTTGACTTCCTGCTAAGGCAATTGGGTCTTAAACCGGCGCGGGGCCACGCGCACGCGGTAACTGGTGACGTACTGAAACAGGGTTATTCAACCACCGACTCGCCGCAGTTTGTGTTGGAACTGCATCGCAGGCTACAACGACTCGATCACGTTCACCGTGGAATTAAAGGCAGAAGGACCTCCGATGCCGCTCTTCATGATTTCTGGAATTGTTCCCGTAGCGAGTGCCGGTTATCTCTCGCGCGATATCTCTTAACTCCCGAAGAGGTCATCAACCGTATCGTTGGAGATCTGCAAGTGACTGCCGGCGTCGCCGACCATGACACTGGGCGGCCGCACTTTGTCGATGTTGAAATCGCTCGTGGGTTACGCATCCTGCCGGACTTTGAAGCAAAGATACTGAAGGCGCTCTGCGACGCCGCGAACGTCTACTGGGTTTCGAAAACAACCAGCTCTGAAATTAATTCGCTGGTCGAATATCCATTAACTACCGTGGTAGTTGTGATCAAGCCTCCCGGCAGCGACATCGAGTTTGAGATAAAAAGAGCGGGCCGGAAACGCGATAACGCGCTGAACGTGGTTTACGCCCGCAATAGTTATACCGTTCCGCCATCTCATCGGCTTGATGGTGGCTGCATGCAATGGCTCTTAAGGTTTGAAGCGAACGCGGCTGCCAAATTCTCGCGGATCTATCGCCTGGTGCATGGCACGAATGCGCCTATCGCAAACTATGTATCTCGGTCGACGATATTCTCAGTTCCCGCGGGGGAAACCGAGGTGCAGACGCTTCCGTACTTCACCGACCCGCAGTTGTTTGGGTCAGGATTTGAACAGATGCGAGTCGCCATGTCGGAATCAGTGGCGGATTTTATCGATGAGAGCGGCTCGAAGTTACCGCCGCTTCCCGGCGATCTCGGACTCACTGCCCACTTCATCAGTCACGTCGCGCCGGCCCAGGCAATTCTTTGTGGCACAAGTTCGCTGCGCTTGGATCGCGTCGCGGCTTATCTTTCACCGAACGGGGCACAAAGATATTTTGTCGAGGGCCTAAGTGCGTCGTGTTCGAAAGAAGATGGAAGGCAATTTGCGGACAGGCTCCTGGAAGAGGTGTTGGGATCGTACCGCCGGCCAAAAGCCAGATACCGAAACCATGAGCAATATTTGGCGGCCGCGTTTGAGTTGCCAGAGAATCGCGCGACCGCCAACAAAACTTACAATTCGTTGGTGCAGCAGATCGCGAAATTCTGGGGAACACTCCTGGGAGTGAGAGGTTACTCGCGTGGCGAATCGTTCGTCGGGCGGAATGTCGGGTTGAAGAGTTATTGGGACTCGGGCGAGTGGAAGGTAAAGATCATTTTCATGGACCACGATGCGTTGGCCATTCCCGATTACAGCGTTCAGAACTTTCTGGCTCAGAATGCGTTGCCTGAAATGTTTCTGGACGAGCGTTACATTTGGGGTGGAACGAACGCGGCGCAGTTGTCTACCAGCGCAGTTGGTTTTCTTCGCTGTATCTATCGGATCAAAAATGAAGTCTTTGAGCACGGCCAGGTGTTGGCCTCCAGAGGTTTGCGAGAAGCTTATCGAAAGACCCAGGAAGGATTACTTACGAATCCGAAGCTGCGAGCGCTATTCAACGCTCAGTTCGTGAGTCGACTTCCGGATTGGGATACTTTTGTCACCGGCTATCTCCAGCTCAACGGCGACCGGAAAGCAGCCGAGGCCTGGAAGAGAAAGATGAAAAGGGCGTTGGCAGCCAAAGGCTATCGGCGCGAGGCTTACGACGCGTATGCGCACGCCCTGGAAAAAAATCGAGTGTTTGTCGAGAAGTATCAGCACGTCTTTGACTCTCAGCCAGGCGACGATGAGAGTTTATTCAGCCAAAAGGAGACGGCCTGACATGACGCGAAAGCAGCGCTGGATGATTTTGCTGATGGTAACATTGGTAGTTGGCGCTGGGCTGATGGGCCTCGCCAGCCGAAAGGCGTCCAGCTCAGGCACGGCTGCGGCCCAGACGCTAATGCCGGGGGCCGATGCTGACCAACTCTGGAAGTACATTACAAAGGACAGTTCTTACAAGTCCTGGAAGAAACTTCCGAATCAAGCTACCCGGTACGTTCACGTGGATGAGAAGCCGCACGGAGATTGGATCGCGCTTTATCTGAACGATGAAGCCTATGCTTCAATCATTTATCCATCGAAGCCGTTCGCGATGAAATACGGCTCGATAATCGTGAAGGAGAATTATTCTCTTCTCAAAGGCGATCCGAACAACGAGCCTCCGCTCAATGCTGTGCCCGTAGGTCTGACTTCGCTTACGGTGATGTACAAGGTCAAGGGATATCGAAGAGTTGCGGGTGAAGAGGAATGGTTCTGGGTAATGTACGGATGCAAGAATGCGCAGTGTGGAGGTGTAGTCACGATATCCGATCAGGCGTTTGTTGATGAGCAGATCCCGCTGTCGAAAGACAAGTTTACTTTCTATAAGGGAGAGGTGATGGCCGGCAAGCCCTGGCTGTGTATCGAATGCCATCAACGGGCGAATGTCGCGAGTGATTTCTCGTATGGCGATTATGTGTGGAAATTGAAGCCTTTTGCTCCGAAGTGAAAACGCGACCGCTGGCAGCACTAATGGAGTAGAGATTCACGACAAGGGGTAGGTTGTGACCGCGGCACTTTC
>Ga0207684_10003394_pt1 | contig 15598 bp, 15 predicted proteins | sample KBSK5501metaG_FD_184342 | JGI IMG/M metagenome (GOLD analysis project Ga0207684, IMG submission 184342) | Corn, switchgrass and miscanthus rhizosphere microbial communities from Kellogg Biological Station, Michigan, USA - KBS K5-50-1 metaG... | ecosystem: Host-associated > Plants > Roots >...
GATCCAACGATGGCGACCCGTGGCATGGGCGTCAGACTACCGGAAGGCAGCCAGCTTCTCGTTGTGAGGGAAGAAGGCAGCGAACATCTTACGCAGGTCCACCCGCGAGACGGCACGCGTGGCTGCGGGAGCGCCTTCGATGATCGCCTTCGCGATCGCAGACTGATGAACGTTGGTTTCGACGGCGCGCGGCACCGGAAGCACAGAGATCGCCAGGAGCACGACGGTCACCCACGAGAGTGCCCATAAAGAGGCGAGAGCCGCGCCTCCCGCGGCGTTGACGGTCCCCCACTTCGTGAGGCGAACGACCTTCGTCAGCATCCGGCCGCCGATGAAGAACATCAGCGAGACCACTACGAAGATCGCGATCGCCGCGACGATCGAGGCTGTTCCCTTCGAGAGTCCGAAAAGATCACGGATCGGGGTCCCGACGGCTCGATAGCCGAAGACCGCGGCAAGCGTCCCGGCAACGAAGCCGGCGAGACCGGCCAGCGAGAGGAGCAGTCCGCGACGCCACCCTCGCCACGCGAAGAATCCGACGAACGCGATGACCGCAGCGTCGACGATCATCGCTCGCGCTTCCTATCCCTCGACCACGTCCCCGGCGATCGTGTTGATCTGGACGCCAAGCTGTTCCATATACGTGAGACCCTCGTCGAGCGCGCGCTCATCGCCATCGAGCTCAAGTATCACCCAGCCGAAGCTGTCCTCGACGTTGGCACGGCGGATGTTCGTCACGATGTTGAAACGCGTACCGAGGTTGTAGATGATCGGCTCCTGAACAAGGTTCTCGGGGAACGTTAGGTGCACCCGCCTCTTCGCCATTCACCCTCCCGTTTCGGTGTTGGATCGACCGATCGTCAATAAGGCAGCATTCATCGAGCCGGAGCGGAAACCCTCCAGGTCCAGGGTCACGTGCTGGAAGCCGAGCTCTTTCAAGCGCTCGACGATCTGCGCGCGCACGGCCGGTTCCGCAAGCCGCTCGACGTCATTTTGGGGGACTTCGATGCGGGCGAGCTCACCGTGGTCCCGCACCCGCAGCTGGCGCAGGCCGAGCGCGCGCAAGAACGACTCGGCCTTCGCGACGCGGTCGAGCCGCTCCGGCGTCACTTCGATCCCGTACGCGATGCGCGATGCGAGACAGGCTGAGGCGGGCTTGTCCCACGTCTCCAGGCCGCGCGCGCGCGACAGCTCGCGGATCTCGTCTTTCCCCAAGCCTGCTTCGAGGAGCGGCGCGCGCACGCCGTGCTCGCGCGCGGCACGAAGCCCGGGCCGGAAATCGCCGGTGTCATCGAGATTCGTTCCTACCAGGACGGCGGCACGTCGCTCAACAGCCAGCCCGTCCAGCGCGTCGAAAAGCTCGTCTTTGCAGTGGAAGCAGCGGTCCGGGGCATTGAGCCGGTATTCGGCTCGTTCGAGCTCGTGCGTTCGGATCTCCTCGTGGCGCCAGCCTCGCGCGCGCGCAACGTCCGCCGCTTGTGCGCGCTCCTCCGGGGCAAGTGACTCAGACACGGCTGTGATGGCCACCATCCGATCGCCGAGGACCTCGTAGGCGACGTCTGCGAGAAAGGCCGAGTCGGCCCCGCCCGAGTATGCGACGAGCGCGCCGGGCAGCTCGGCGATGAGCTCTTTCAACGTCTCGTAACGATCCATAGTCATGATCCTGCAGGCGCCACATCGTCGGCCAGTGCGTGCAGCGCAGCGGCAGGCTCCGGTGGGATGGATCCGCCGTCGAGCGCCGCGCGCGCCTCGGTCAGAAGCGACGCGATCGTGTCGCGAACCTCGTCCAGCGCACCGGTGTCCTGCAGGATCACCCGCAGCCGTGCCGCACCCTCCGAGGACAGATCGTCCGCACCAAGCAGCTCATCGAGCGTCGCACGCTGCTGGGGCGTTGCGGCTTTCTTCGCAAGCGCAACGAGCAGCGTCTGCTTCCCTTCGCGAAGATCGCCGTCGGCGTCCTTTCCCGTCACCGCCGGGTCTCCGAACGCCCCGATGATGTCGTCGCGAAGCTGGAACGCTTCACCGAGCGGGGCGCCGAACGCGGTCAATGCCTGTCGCACCGGCGCCGGCGCGGCGGCAAGCGCGGCGCCGATCAGCAAGGGCCGCTCGACCGTGTAGCGCCCGGACTTCAGCACGCTGATGCGTCGTGTTTCTTCGGGCGTCGCGTCGCCGCGCGCAGCCGCCAGCAGATCGAGGTATTGGCCGCCGATGACCTCTGCGCGCATCGAGTGAAAGATAGTCGCAGCATCCATCAGGGCGGCACCGTCGAACCCGGCCGTCCACCAGAGCTCGCCGGCAAGCGCCATCGCAAGGTCGCCGGCGAGGATCGCCGCCGACACGCCGAAGCGGTCCGCGCCGCCACGGAGCCTGCCGGTCTCGTCGGCGAGCTGGCGGTACGTCGCCGGCGTTCCCCGCCGGAGCGGCGAGCGGTCCATGACGTCGTCGTGGATGATCGCGAACGTGTGCAGGAGCTCGAGCGATGCGGCCGCGCGCGCGATCGCATCGTCGGCCGTTCCGCCGCCGGCTCGGTACCCCCAAACGCAGAACGCAGGACGCAGCCGCTTGCCCCCGGCGTGAGCGACCCGCTCGAGCTCAGCAAGGAGGTCTTCGGCGTCGGGCAGGACGCGCCGGCGCTCTCTTAGGAATGCGTAAAGCGCGCGCTCAACCAGGGCGCGAACGTCGGCCGCGGCCGTCGATGTCGGGGAAGCTGCGTCCACGTACGCAGCCTACCGGCGGGGCCGTCGCGCACGCCACGCACGAAACCTTCACCGCGTCCGCTTCGCGGTGCGTGTCTCGCCTCGATATCATCGGTTTCCCGGAGGACCCTTGAAAGCATTCCGCAGGCTCGCCCTGGCCACCACCATCACCACGATCGGCGTTATAGGCGTGGGCGGCCTCGTGCGCGCGACGGGCTCGGGGAAAGGGTGTCCGGCGTGGCCGAAATGCTTCGGCCGCTGGATCCCGCCGCTCGAATACCACGCGATCATCGAGTACTCGCACCGAGCGATCGGCGCGATCGCGATCGGGCTGCTCGCCGTTACCGCTCTGGTCGTCGTGCTGAAGCATCGCCGAGACCGGCCGCTCGTCGTTGCGACCTTGATAGCTCTGTTCATGATCTTCGTTCAGGCAGGACTCGGCGCCATCGTCGTCAATACCGGGCTCAACCCGACGCTCGTCACCGTCCACATCGGCACGGCGATGATCCTGGTCGGGCTGCTCGTATGGATAACGGTCGGCGCGTACTGTCGCGCGCGCGCCGCAGCCGGCGTGATGAAGGAACCAGTCGCCCGATCGGTCGAGCAGCTTGCCGCGGCGTCGGCGATCGCCACGTTCGGACTGATCCTCATCGGTGCATACGTTCGTGGACAGGGCGCTGGTCTTGCGTTCAAGGACTGGCCCCTGATGAACGGCACGCTCGTGCCGGCGCTCGGGGGGCACGCGACCACGATGTTCATCCACCGCTTCGCGGCCGTCGCCGTCGGTGTCGTCCTGGCCGGGTTCATCTGGCGCGCGAACAGAGCGCGGCCACGCGACGCAGCCGTGCGCGCGTTCGCCAACGTCGCCGGCGTCGTCTACGTCGCGCAGATCGTGGTCGGCGGGGTGCAGGTACTCACGAAGCTCGCGGCGCCGCCCGTGGTCGCGCACGTGGTCCTTTCGAGCCTTCTATGGGCCTCCCTCGTTGCCGCTTATGCGGTCGCGCGCGGCCTTCATCGCACGGCGGAAGCGCCAAGCCAAGCAACGGAGGACGTCGAACAACCACTGGGCTTCGCAACCACCTTGCGCGCGTACGTCGCGCTGACGAAACCCAGGATCATCGTGCTGCTCGTCGTGACGACCGTCCCCACCATGCTGCTTGCCGCGCGCGGATGGCCCTCGGGGTGGCTGATCGCGGCGACCGTGTTCGGAGGCATGCTGGCCGCCGGAGCAGCGAACACGATCAACATGTACCTCGACCGCGACATCGACGCGGTGATGAAGCGCACATCGCGCAGGCCGCTGCCGGCGCATCAGATGTCGCCGCAGCGCGCGCTCGCATTCGGGGTCGCCCTCCAAGCCATCTCGTTCTTCTTCATGGCGGCAACGGTGAATCTCATCGCTGCGCTGCTTACGCAGAGCGCCGTGGTCTTCTACGTCTTCGTCTACACGATGGGCCTGAAACGATCGACTCCGCAGAACATCGTGATCGGCGGCGCGGCCGGAGCGGTTCCCGTCCTCGTCGGATGGGCGGCCGTTACCGGCCGGGTCGGCTGGCCGGCCGTCGTCCTCTTCGCCATCATCTTCTTCTGGACCCCCGCTCACTTCTGGGCGCTCGCGATGCGCTACTCAGAAGACTATCGAGCGGCCGGCGTCCCCATGCTTCCGGTGGTCGCCGGCGCGCGCGCGACCCAGCGTCAGATCGTCCTGTACACGGTGCTCACGGTCGCGGTCACCCTCGTCCTGCTGCCGGTCGCACGCATGGGAACGATCTACGTCGTGGCAGCGTCCGCGTTGGGCGTTTGGTTCCTCCAGAAGGCGATCCAGCTCTGGCGAACAGGCACCCCAGCGGCGGCGATGGGGGTCTTCCGAGCCTCGCTCGGCTACCTCGCCTTGCTCTTCGCCGCCCTCGGTGTCGACGCGGTGATCCACATCGCTGCTTGACCAACGAAAACATTCTCAAACGCACACTCGCGCATTGGAGTAACCCCGCTGGGTGTGATACCTATTCGCCCTGGAAACACGCAGCACAGGACCCAATCCACGTGACGGGAACACCTGCGCGGAGCAGGCGGCAGGCTGGGCAACGATGATCCTCTCGTTCGGGACGGTAAGGTCCCGCATTGCCCGCGAGCGGCTCGTGCGACGCCGGGTGCGGAGGGGAGATGGAGAGACGTAGCCTGCGTCGGCTTGTCCGGCTGACGCTCCTCGTGGCATTCGTCTTCCTCGCAACCGCCTGCGCCGCCCACGCGCCCCAGGATTACTTGCGCGATCTGCAGGGCTCTGAAGCGCGCAAGGCCAGCAACCTGTTCCAGCCGGTCTTCTGGATCGCTGCGATCGTCTTCTTCCTCGTCGAGGGGGCCATCGTCTTCGCGGCGGTCAAGTTCCGGGACCGCCCCGGTCGCGAGGAACCCAAGCAGATCCACGGCAACTCCGCGCTCGAGCTCACCTGGACCGCGATCCCTGCACTGATCCTCGCGGTCGTCGCGGTCCCAACGGTGCTCACGATCTTCAACGTCGCCGCGAAGCCCGGGCCCAACCAGGTGAAGATCCACGTGATCGCACATCAGTGGTGGTGGGAGTATCAGTACGAAGGCACGACGCCGCAGGTCACGACGGCGAACGAGGTCGTCATCCCGGTGAACCGCCCCGTCTACTTCACCCTCGACTCCGTCGATGTGATCCACAGCTTCTGGGTGCCGAAGCTGGCCGGGAAGCAGGACGTTGTGCCGGGGAGAACCAACACGCTCGAGTTCACCGCCTACACACCCGGCGAGTACTACGGGCAGTGCACCGAGTACTGCTCGCTGTCGCACGCCAACATGCGCTTGCGCGCGATCGTGAAGACGCAAGCGGATTACGACGCGTGGCTCAAGGCTCAGCAAGCACCTCCGGTCGCCCCGCAGACGGCCGAGGAGCAGCAAGGCCAGCAGATCTTTATGAACAACATCTGCATCACGTGCCACACCATCGCGGGCACCCAGGCGCAGGGGCAGCTCGGACCCAACCTCACCCACTTCGCCAGCCGCGGCACATTCGCCGGCTCCATGTTCGACAACAGCCCAGACAACGTGGACCGATGGATCCACGAGACGTCTTTGCTGAAACCGGGCGTGATCATGCCCCGGTTCGGATGCGGCCAGACCAACGCCGCACCGTACGTCGCGTTGAAGTGCATCTCCGACGACCAGATCAGTCTGATCGTCACGTACCTGGAATCGCTGAAATGATCGTCAATCCGAGCAGCATGGGGGAACGCTAGATGGCTATCGCGACCGTCTCACGTCCGCCGCTCTTCTCGCGCCCGAAGTCGCATACGGGCGTCTGGAGCTGGATCACGACCGTCGACCACAAGCGCATCGGGATCCTCTACGGGTTCACGGCGTTCGCGTTCTTCCTCGTCGGCGGCTTCGAAGCTCTGCTGATCCGCGCGCAGCTCGCGCGCCCCGACGGTCATATCTTGAACGCGAACGTGTACGACCAGGTGTTCACGATGCACGGCCTTACGATGATCTTCCTCGTCGTCATGCCCCTGTCGGCAGCCTTCTTCAACTACCTGATCCCGCTGATGATCGGCGCGCGCGACGTGGCCTTCCCGCGCTTGAACGCGTTCAGCTACTGGGTCTTCCTTTTCGGCGGACTGTTCCTCTATTCGAGCTTCCTTCTCGGCGGCGCGCCCAACGGTGGCTGGTTCGGCTACGCGCCCCTCAGCTTGCAGAAGGTCACCGGGTCTGTGCCGTTCGCGCACAACATGGACTACTACGCGATCGGTTTGATCATCCTCGGCATCGCATCCACCGTATCGGCCGTGAACCTGGCGGTGACGATCATCAACATGCGCGCGCCGGGCATGAGCTTCTTCCGCATGCCGGTGTTCATCTGGATGGCCTTCGTCGTCCAGTTGCTGCTCGTCTTCGCGCTGCCGGTGATCACGGTCGCTCTGTTCTTGCTGCTCTTCGACCGCATCCTCGGAACGAGTTTCTTCGTCGCCTCCAACGGAGGAGATCCGATCTTATGGCAGCACCTGTTCTGGTTATTCGGCCATCCCGAGGTATACATCTTGGTCTTGCCCGCGATGGGCATCGTCTCTGAGATCCTTCCGACGTTCTCCCGCAAACCGCTGTTCGGTTACCCGGTTGTGGTCCTCTCTGGCATCGCGATCGGCTTCATGGGCTGGGGCGTGTGGGCGCACCACATGTTCGCCGCCGGGCTTGGCCCTGTCGCAAACTCGGCGTTCGCGGTCTCGACGATGTTCATCGCCGTCCCCACCGGGGTGAAGATCTTCAACTGGCTTGCCACCATGTGGGGCGGCCGGCTTCGCTTCGAGCCGCCGATGCTGTTCTCGATCGGCTTCGTAACGATGTTCGTCATCGGGGGACTGTCCGGGGTCACGCACGCGCTGGTTCCCCACGACTACCAGCAAACGGATACGTACTACGTCGTAGCTCACTTCCACTACGTGTTGTTCGGTGGCGCGGTCTTCGGGTTGTTCGGGGGCATGTACTACTGGTGGCCGAAGATCTTCGGTCGCAAGCTGAACAACAAGCTGGGGAAGTGGCATTTCTGGCTGATGCTCATCGGTTTCAACGTGACGTTCGGCCCCTTCCACATCCTCGGCCTTCAGGGGATGCCGCGGCGGATCTACACGTACGCGCCGAACATGGGCTGGGACTTCTGGAACATGGTGTCGACGATCGGGTCGTTCACGATCGCGGCGTCGATCTTGCTGTTCATGTACAACGCGGTGCACTCACGCAAGCACGGCGAGATCGCGGGGAACGACCCGTGGGACGCGCGCACGATCGAATGGACCACAACTTCCCCACCGCCGGAGCATAACTTCGACGAGATCCCCGTCATCCACGCGCTGGACGACTTCTGGCACAAGAAGTACGTCGAAGACAAAACCGGGAAGCTCGTTCCGGTGGCGGCCGGGGGCGCGAACGGCGACGGCCAGAACAGCAACGCTGAGCACGGAGCCAACGCGGAAGAGCATGCAGAGGGCCACGGCGGCGGTCACGCCATCCACATGCCGTCGCCGTCGTATATGCCGATCCTCGCCGGCCTCGGGTTGCCGATCATCGGCTATGGCCTGATCTACGGCTACTACATCTGCATCCTCGGCGGGTTGATCCTCCTTGGCGGGTTGTACGGCTGGGCTTTCGAGCCCGGCACCGAGTAGAGCGAAGGGAACGACGTGGCAGAGCAAGCAACGGTCGCCGCAGAGGTCCATCAGACCAGCACGGGCATCGAGAACACCAAGCTGGCGATGTGGGTCTTCCTCGGCTCGGAATGCCTGCTCTTCGGCGCGCTCATCTCGGTCTTCCTGCTGTATCGGAACCACGCACTCGGTGGCGCGCGCCTCCACGACGTCTACGACATCCCCTTCACGTCGGTGAGCTCCTTCGTCCTGCTGATGAGCTCGCTCACGATGGTGCTCGCCCTCGCCGCGATCCAGCGAGGGGACCAGCACCGTCTCCGGACGTGGCTCCTCGCGACCGCGCTGCTTGGCATGACGTTCATCTCGGGCCAGATCTACGAGTTCACGATCTTCGTGCACAAGGGCTTCACGGTTCACTCGAGCGTCGCCGGCGCATCGTTCTTCATCCTGACGAGCTTCCACGGCGCGCACGTCACCGTCGGCATCCTCATGTTGTTGTCCTTGTACGGGATGAGCGCGCGCGGGATGCTTCCTCAGGAGCGATCCACCGCTGTGGAGTACATCGGCCTCTATTGGCACTTCGTCGACATCGTGTGGATCGTGATCTTCACCCTCGTCTATCTGATCCCGGCCCCGAAGTAGGAGCGTCCATGGCAGCTGGTGGCAACGTCGCGACAAAAGACACGCACGCACATCCGAACGAGAAGATCTACATCAAAGTCGCGCTGTGGCTCGGCGCCATCACCGCCGCAGAGATCGCGATCAGCTACATCAAGATGCCCGACCCGGCCAAGATCGTCGCGCTCGTCTTCCTTTCCGTCATCAAGTTTGCGGCAGTCGTCGGATACTTCATGCACCTGAAGTTCGACAATCCAGCACTTCGCAAGCCGTTCATCACCGGGATCATCTTGGCCGGATCCGTTTACACGATCGTCCTTCTCGCCTTCACGCTCCACTCGAACACGCCGAAGTAGCGAAGGAACTCATGCCCTGGAGCTGGACACACCCGCAGTTGCACCCGACGGTCTGGCTGCTGTGCGCCGTGCTGCTGTGCGGGTATTTCCTCGCCCTCGACTACATCGGACCCAAGCACGTCAATCCAGGAGAGCCGGTTGCGACGCGCGCGCAGAAACGCAACGCGATCCTCGCCGTGGCCCTGATCTTCATCGCCGCTGAGTGGCCGGTCCACACCCTCGCCGAGCGCTACCTCTACAGCGTTCACATGCTCCAGCATCTGCTGCTGGTGATGGTGGCGGCTCCGCTGATGCTGGCTGCGACCCCCGCGTGGATGGCGCGGGCGATCCTTCCCGGACCGCTGATGCGTGTTGCGCGCGCCGTTACTCGTCCGCTCCCGGCGCTCGTCATCTTCAACACCACGCTCGTCTTCACGCACTGGCCGACGATGGTCGATGCGTCGGTCCACTCCGAGTGGGCGCACTTCGGGCTCCATGTTCTCCTCTTCGTCACGGCATTGATCATGTGGATGCCGGTGCTAAGCCCGCTGCTCGAGCTCCCTCGCCTCTCGTACCCGGGGCAGATGCTGTACCTCTTCTTGCAGTCGTTGGTGCCGACGGTTCCGGCCTCGTTCCTGACCTTCGGAGACCGGCCGCTCTATCACGTCTACGAAACGTTCCACCGGATGGGCATCTCGGCACTAACCGATCAACGCGTTGCCGGGCTCGAGATGAAGCTGATCGGAGGGGCGATCCTCTGGGCCGTTATCGTGGTCGTGTTCTTCAAGTGGTATCGGATCGAACGCGGAGATAGTGGCATCGACATCCTCGGGTATCGCGACGTTGAAAGGACGCTGAACCGCATGGAGCTGACGAAGTGATGGGAGAGTTCCGGAGGCGGATCCTGCTGCCGCTCAGCTTCCCGCTCAGAGCCGTCCTGTTCGTCGGCGTTCTGGTGATCGCCATGTCGCGTGTCCTGCTCGCCGTCCCGGTCGTCGGCTCAACGCTGATCGCCCTCATCGTTGCAGCAGAGATCCTCGGGATCGCATTCGTCCTCGCGTCGACCAGCCGCGTGAAGCCGGCACAGCGGGCCCTCATGGCCGTGCTGGGCCTCGCCCTGATCGGAGGCGGCGTCGCGAGCGCCGACATCGGCGTACGGCATGAAGAGCTTGTCGTCGGGGTCCCGGAGGCGATCGCGGCGAAAGGCACCGCGTTCAATACGAAAGAGCTCCGCTTCCCGGCCAACACGAAAGTGTCCCTGCGCTTCACGAACGACGACGTCTCGGTCCAGCACAACGTGGCGATCTTCACGGATGAGGGCCAAGCCACCCTGCTGTTCCGCGGCGGAGTCATAACGGGACCCGCGTCGATCCCCTATGCGGTCCCGCCGCTCAAACCTGGTCACTACTACTTCCATTGCGACGTTCACCCGCAACAGATGAACGGCACGCTCGACGTGGGCGGACCCGGTGGAGGGACGTCGCCCCCACCCTCCGGCGGTCCCACGCCGGGAACAAGCTCGCCGCCACCTCCAACCGCGGGCGGCACGCCGGTGACAACGCTGACCGTCGTCGCAAAGACCATCAGCTTCGATGTAAATCAGATCGTCTTGAAGGCCAACTCGCCCATCACGCTGACATTGGACAACCAAGACCCAGGGATCCCACACAACCTCGCGATCCTGACTTCCGAAACCGGCGACAAGATCTTCGGGGAAGCGCCGTTCAATGGGCCGGCAAAGGAAACGTGGACCTTCACGTCTCCCGCGCCGGGAACCTACTTCTTCCATTGCGAGGTTCACGCCAACATGAAGGGGACAGTGATCGTCAGGTGAGTGCGGCCGCCTTCGGCGGCGGGCAGATCGACCGTAGGCATTTCCTCAAGCTCGTCGCCCTTGGCGCCGGCGCACTTACCGCTTCAACGATCCTCGAAGCGTGCGCCAAATCGGGCGTTCCCATCCCTCCGTCGCTCCGTGATGCCGCGCGATCGATCGGAAAGAACGAGAAGCCCGACCTCCAGCTGTTCCCCGGCGGACAGGAGTTCCTCGCGAACGGACAGCAGCGTTTCCCGTTCGGGATCACCGATCTGGACGGCATGCAGATCCTGGGACCGCCGGCGCGCGTCTGGTTCGGACAGGGCTCCGCGGCGCAGGGGCCGTTCCCCGCCGCACTGAGGAAGTTCAGGACCGTCGAGCAGCAAGGCGATCCCACCGGGTTCTACGTGGCGTCGATCCCGATGACTTCGTCCGGCCTCGGGTGGGTGATGGCCGAGGCGCGCGGCCTGTACGGCTTCGCGCCCATCGCCGTCCTCGATGCGCCCACGACACCCGGAGTGGGACAGCGAGCGGTCTCCGTCGTAACACCGACCCCAGGGCATCTACAGGGCGTCTCGCGGCTCTGCACGCGCGCGCCCGCCTGCCCCATGCACGCCATCAGCCTCGATGCAGCACTGCGCGCGCGCAAGCCGATCGTGTTCACGATCGCATCGCCGTTGCTCTGCACCTCGCGCACGTGCGGGCCCGTCGTCGACGAAGTGCTCGACGTGCGCGCGCGTCACAAGAACGACGCGATCTTCCTCCACGCCGAGCCGTACAAGGGCGACACGGCGACCGCGCTCTCTCCCGCCGCAACGAAATGGAAGATCCCGAGCGAGCCGTGGACGTGGATCATCGACCGCACCGGCGTGGTGCGCGCGCGCTTCGAGGGACCGGTGGTCGCAGCAGAGATCGAACCGACGCTCGCGAAGGTCCTTTAGAGATTCACCCAGACGCTCTTCGTGCTGGTGTACAGCTCGATCGAGTGCTTGCCCAGCTCCCGGCCGAAGCCAGACTGTTTGTATCCGCCAAAGGACACGCCCGGATCCGAGCCGCCGTACCCGTTCACCCAGATCGTCCCCGCACGGATCCCGCGCGCCATGCGGTGTGCGGTAGACAGATCGCGCGTCCAAATCGCCGCCGCGAGGCCGTACATCGTGTCGTTCGCGATCCGGATCGCGTCGTCGATGTCCGTGAACGGGATGACCGACAGCACCGGCCCGAAGATCTCCTCTTGCGCGATACGCATATCCGGCTTCACGCCTGTGAAGATCGTCGGCTCGACGAAGTAGCCCTTCTCCCCGGCGACGCGGTGACCACCGAGGCGCAGCTCAGCGCCCTCCGACGGCCCGATCTCCAGGTACTTCGTGACACGCTCGAGCTGCGTCGTCGAGACCAGCGGACCGACCATGGTCGTCGGATCCAGGCCGTCGCCGACCTTCCACGCACCGGCGGCTGTGATGAGCCCATCGACAACCTGATCGTGAACGTCTTTCTCGACGAGCAGCCTGCTCCCAGCGGTGCACACCTGACCGGCGTTCATGTAGATCGCAAAGGCCGACTGCGGGACGGCTTTGGCCATGTCGGCATCGGGGAACACGATGTTGGGAGACTTCCCGCCGAGCTCGAGTGAGACGCGCGCAAGGTTCTTCGCCGCAGCAGCCATGATCAGCTTGCCGACCTCGGTGGAACCGGTGAACGCGATCTTGTCTACGGGAGCGGCCGTCAGCGCTGCGCCGGTCGTCTCTCCCGGACCGGTGATCACATTGAGCACACCGTCGGGCACGCCGGCCTCTTGCGCGATCTTCGCGAGCCACAGCGCGGTCAGCGGCGTCTCTTCCGCCGGCTTCAGCACCGACGTGTTCCCGAACGCCAGCGCCGGCGCCACCTTCCACGACGCCATGACGAGGGGGAAGTTCCACGGGATGATCTGCCCGCAGACACCAACGGGGTCGCGCAAGGTATAGACGAAGTTTTCCGTCCCCGTCGGGTTGGTCTCACCGTAGATCTTGTCGCACCATCCCGCGTAGTAGCGGAACACGAACGCCGAGTGGATCACTTCGCCGATCGCGAAGTTGACGGGCTTCCCTTGGTCGAGAGTTTCGATCTGCGCGATCGCGGCTGCGTTGGCCTGCAGGGCGTCGGCGATCTTGTAGAGAACACCCGCGCGCTTGCGCGGCTCCAGGTCGGACCACCGTCCGTCTTCGAACGCATCGCGCGCAACCGCAACGGCGCGATCGACGTCTTCCATGCCGGCCAGCGGAACGCGGGCGAGCTCCTCGCCCCGCGACGGATCGGTCGTGGCGAACGTCTCCCCGGAAGCCGCATCCACCCACTTCCCGCCGATGAACATCTTCTTCTCTTCCGAGAGGAAAGCCTGTGCTTCGGGAACGAGCTGCGCGACGCGCTCGGTGACGGCCATGTGATGCCTCCTCGATCAAATATCCGGTCCCTAGCGTATGCCCCCAGAACGGAAACTCGCACGGCTCCACCAGGACCACGGGATATCGTGCTCCGGTCATGGACACGGACGAGCAGCCCGAAGTACCGCCCGAGATCTCCCCCCCGCTGGCGTCGCCGGGGATGCTCGGGCGTGCCCGGAGTCTGCTCATCGACCTCTCGCCGCTTCGCGAGTCGCCTCAGTTCCGGCTGCTTTGGATCGGCGATTCGATCTCCGACATCGGGTCCCACATCACCGCGGTCGCCATCCCATTCCAGGTGTTCCATCTAACTAACCGTTCGTCGCTGGCCGTCGGGCTTCTGGGCCTGTGCGCTCTCGTGCCGCTATTAACCCTGCCGCTCGTCGGAGGCGCCATCGCCGACGCGATGGATCGCCGGACCCTCATGCTCCGGACGAACACCGCGCTTGCCGCGCTCTCTGGGGTGCTCGCGTTCAACGCCCTGCGCGGACAACGGCATCTCTGGGTTCTCTATGCGATCGCGACGCTACAAGCGGCCTTGTGGTCGATCCAGATGCCGGCGATGAGGTCGCTCGTCCCTCGCCTCGTATCGAAGGAAAGCTTCACGTCGGCGAACGCGCTCATGAACATGTCGGGAACCAGCAGTCATCTCATCGGGCCGACGGTAGGCGGTCTGCTCATCGCCACACTCGGTGTCTCGAACACATACTTATTTGACTTGGGAACGTTCGCAGCCGTGCTCATCGCCATCCGGATGATGCAGCGGCAGCCGCCGGCCGAAGACAGCCAGCCGTTCAGCCTCGAATCCATCAAGCAAGGCATACGCTTCCTCAAAGGCCGGAAGGTGCTTCAGTCGACGTTCACGATCGACCTGAACGCGATGATCTTTGGCATGCCGATGGCGCTGTTCCCTGCGATGGCCGATCGGCTCCACGGCGGGGCGAAGCTTCTAGGCGTGTTGTATGCGGCGCCCTTCGCGGGATCGTTCATCGTTACGATCCTGAGCGGGCGCTTGCGCCACGTCCGGCGCCAAGGCTTCGCGGTGATGATCTGCGTCGTTGCTTGGGGTGCATTCATCGCCGGGTTCGGACTCGCGCGCACGACGTGGATCGCCCTGCTGATGCTCGCATTCGCCGGTGCTGCGGACATGATCAGTGCGATCTACCGCAGCACCATCCTCCAAACCGTCGCACCGGAGGAGATGCGTGGCCGGCTGAGCGGCATCGAGCTGGCCGTCGTGGCGAGCGGCCCCTCGCTCGGCGACGTCGAAGCCGGCGTCGTCGCGTCGATCTTCAATCTCCCGGTCGCGATCGTCTCGGGCGGCGTTCTCTGCATCGCCGGTGTCGCTTTCCTTGCCGCGCGCGTGCCGCAGTTCGCTCGCTATGACGCCAAGAACCCAACCCCATGACGCGACGAAGGAGCGGCGCGCGCCGCTCCCTCGTCTCGTTGCGCCTTAGTTCGAGTAGATGATCTCCCCGTCGTTCCACTCCGGGTCCGAGTCGAGGTGCGCGCGTACCTTCTGGTACCACTCGTCGGTCTTGGGATCGTCCGCGTTCGCCATGTACGACTTCTTGTCGCGGAACACGGCGACGACCATCAGCTCGTTTGGATCCTTATCGAGTTGGTAGGTGTAAACGGCGATCTCGCCTTCGGCCTTCTCTTGATCCGAGGAGATCGCTTTCTGAAGCTGCTCGAGCTCTCCCGGCTTCACCTTCATGCGCCCGATGGTCCCGTACATGTCCTCCCCCTCCTCGCAGGCGTCTTGCCGGAGACTACCGGGTGCGTGTGGGCACGCGAAAGGTGAGGGACATGAAGCCGGGCGATTCTCGTAGTCGTTCCGCACCACCTGCGTTACGCAGCGCTACGAGGATGGCGTTGGAGAGACACCCTCGAGATCGCAGAACGCCGAAGGGGCGGCTTGCGCCGCCCCTTCTTCTTTCTTTCGGCTGCTCGGACTTAGAAGTCCTCGTGGCCCATGCCGCCGCCGCCGGGCATCGCTGGTGGGTTCTTCTCCGGCTTCTCCGCGACGAGTGCCTCGGTTGTAAGGAACAGAGCTGCGATCGATGCTGCGTTCTGCAGCGCCGAGCGCGTCACCTTCGCCGGGTCGATGACGCCGGCCTTCAGCAGGTCGACGTACTCACCGGTGTCTGCGTTCAGACCCCAGCCCGTGTCGAGCGAGCGCGTCTTCTCGACCACGACGCCGCCTTCGAGGCCGGCGTTCACCGCGATCTGCTTGACGGGCTCTTCGAGCGCGCGCCGGACGATGTTCGCTCCGGTCTTCTCGTCGCCGTCGAGGTCCAGCTTGTCGAGCGCGTGCTGGGCCTGGAGGAGCGTGACGCCGCCACCGGCGACGATGCCCTCTTCGACCGCAGCCTTGGTTGCGCTGACGGCGTCCTCGATGCGGTGCTTCTTCTCCTTCAGCTCGACCTCGGTCGCAGCACCAACCTTGATGACCGCAACGCCGCCGGCGAGCTTCGCCAGCCGCTCCTGCAGCTTCTCACGGTCGTAGTCCGAGTCCGTCTTCTCGATCTCGGCCTTGATCTGGTTGACCCGGCCC
>Ga0207684_10003395_pt1 | contig 15592 bp, 16 predicted proteins | sample KBSK5501metaG_FD_184342 | JGI IMG/M metagenome (GOLD analysis project Ga0207684, IMG submission 184342) | Corn, switchgrass and miscanthus rhizosphere microbial communities from Kellogg Biological Station, Michigan, USA - KBS K5-50-1 metaG... | ecosystem: Host-associated > Plants > Roots >...
CCTGGGCGACAAGAACCCCCGCGATCCCGTCGCGGGCTGGGACAAGACGTGGGCGTTCCTCAAGGAGATCGGGGAGTCCGCCGAGTACTACCCGACGGGCACCGCGATCACGCTCAAGGAGTTCGCGGAGGGCACGCGCTGGATCATCGCCGGCATCATGGAGTGGGACATGAAGCCCCGGGCCGAGGGCACGATCCCGCCGGACTCGAAGATCTTCGTCCTGCCCAACACGGCCTTCGTGATCGACGGCCACTACTGGGGGATCCCCAAGGGCGTGACGCCCGCCGAGCAGGAGGTGATTCTCGACCTCATGGAGTTCATGCGCCGGCCCGATCAGCAGGTGCTGACCTGGAAAGCCTTCATCGGACCGTCGATCAAGGCGGCCACGCTCGACAAGGCGCCGCCCGACATCCAGAAGCTCGTGCAGGAGCATTGGCGGCCCGAGTACACAGACATGGAAAAGAAGTACAAGATCGTGCCCCAGCTGCCCGTGAAGGACCTGATCGCGGCGATGGATCGATGGGACAAGGAGGTCGGCGCCCAGCGCATCAAGAAGTTCTAGCGCGGGCGCGCGCGTGATCGGCCGCCTGCGCTTCCGCCTCAGCAAGCACTTCGGAGCGAAGAACGTCCTCGACGACTTCGCGCTGGAGGTGCGGGGCGGCGAGTTCGTCACCTTCCTCGGTCCCTCGGGCTGCGGCAAGTCCACCGCCCTGAACCTCCTCGCCGGGCTGCTCACGCCCAGCGACGGCGAGATCTGGCTCGACGATCAGCGGCTCGACGGGCTGCCGCCGGAGCGCCGCGGCTTCGGCATGGTCTTCCAGAACTACGCGCTGTTTCCGCACCTGTCCGTCTTCGACAACGTGGCCTTCGGCCTCGACGTGCGACGCATCCCGCGCCCGGCGGTGGCCGAGCGCGTGCACCGCATGCTCGCGCTGGTGAAGCTCGACGGCTTCGAGGCGCGCTATCCCGGCCAGCTCTCCGGCGGCCAGCAGCAGCGCGTCGCCATCGCGCGCGCGCTCGTCATCGAGCCGCGCGTGCTCCTCCTCGACGAGCCGCTGTCCAATCTCGACGCCAAGCTGCGCCTGGAGATGCGGGCGGAGATCAAGCGGCTGCACGCCGGCCTCGGGCTCACCTCGATCTACGTCACCCACGACCAGGCCGAGGCGCTCTCGCTCTCCGACCGGATCGTGGTCATGCGCGAGGGCCGCACGATGCAGGTCGGGACGCCGGCCGAGATCCACGACCGGCCGGAGAACCTCTTCGTCGCCGACTTCGTCGGCTATCGCAACGTCTTCCCGGTGACCGTCACCAAGAGCGGCGTCGACGGGGTCGTGATCGGCGAGGGCGCGGGGCTCACGCTCTGCGGGCGGAGCGCGATCCGGCACGCGCCGGGCGTCCCCGTGCTCGCCGCGGTACGGCCGGAGGACGTCAGGATCACCGAGGAGCCGCCCGGCCTCAACGTCGCGCACGGGACCGTGCGGCTCGTCGAGTACCAGGGCCGCGAGTACGACGTCGAGATCGCGCTCGAGTCGGGGGCGGCCCTCAAGGCGCGTCTGCCCCGCCCCGTCGTGGTCGGCAGCGTCGTTCATCTGATGCTCGATGCCGACCGCGTCGTGATCCTGCCGCCGGATGGTGATACGGTCCAGCGCGGAAGCGGAGGATAGACGGCGATGCTGGATCGCGGAGACCTGGAGCGGACGATCGACGCCTTCTGGCACGACTGGCAGCGCGGCGTTCACTTTCCACCGGCGTGGCGGGACCGCCTCGACCTCGAGGACGCGTATCGGGTGCAGCTCGGCCTGGTCGCCCGGCGCTGTACGGGCGGGGTGACGCAGGTGGGCTGGAAGGTCGGGCTGACCGCCAAGGCCATTCAGGATCAGTTCAACGTCCACGAGCCGGTGTTCGGCTGCCTCTTAAGCGAGGGCCGGATCCCCACCGGCCACGCCTTCCGCTTTGACGACCTGCGCACGCCCGGGTTCGAGAACGAGGTGTGCATCGTGCTGAGCCGCTCGCTGGAAGGCTCGGGGTTGTCGCTCGACGACGTGCGCGGCGCCGTCGGGCATTGCCATCCGGCGCTGGAGATCATCGAGAAGCGCGGGGACCTCACCGGCCAGCTCGCCCTGGCGCTGGCCGACAACGCCGAACAGAAGGCCTTCGTGCTCGGCCCGCCGGTCCCGCTCGGCGCCGATCTCGATCTCTCGGCGATCGGCGTGCGCGTCACCGTCAACGGTGCCGAGGTGGCCACGGGACGCGGCGATGCCGTGCTCGGCAATCCGTTGCGCTCGGTCGCCTGGCTCGCCGGCAAACTGGCCGCCTACGGCCGCGGCCTCCGGGCCGGCGATCACATCATGACCGGCTCGTTCACCCGCCAGTTCCTCGTCGAGCGCGGCGATCGCATCCGCACCGAGTTCGAGCGGCTCGGAGCGGTCGAAGCCGCCTTCGCCTGAGCGCATGAAGGGCCGCGGCATCCTTCTGCTCGTGCTGCCGTCGGTGGTCTACCTGCTCGTGATGTTCATCTATCCCTTCGCCTACGGCGTGTTCCTCTCGCTACGCTCCGCGAAGGGCACCGGCGGCGCGTCGCTCGTCAACTACCTGACCTTCCTCGGCGATCCCTGGCAGCTCCGGACGATCTGGGTGACGGCGTCGATCGCGGTCCCGAACACGATCGTCACCGTGGCGCTCGCGCTCGTGGTGGCGTACACGATGCGGCGCGGCATCTGGGCGGAGCGCACGATCACCGCGCTCCTCGTTCTGCCCATCGCACTCGGCACCGTGCTCGTCGCCGAGGGCATCAACGGCTTCTACGGCCCGAAAGGCTGGCTCAACCAGGTGCTCCTGGCGATCGGCGTGACGGATGCGCCGCGCCTCACCCACAACTACACGGGCGTCATGATCGCCCTCTTCGTCCAGCACTTCCCCTTCTGTTTCCTGATGCTGCTCGGCTACGTCTCGGGCATCGACCCCGCCCTCGAGCAGTCGGCGCGTGTCCTGGGCGCGCGGCCGTGGGTCGTGTTCCGCCGCATCATGTGGCCGCTGATCGCCCCGGGGGCGGCCATCGCCTTTGCGCTGGTCTTCGTGATGAACTTCGGCGTCTTTCCCTCGGCCGTGCTCGTGGGCCAGCCCGCCGGCCCCACTCGCACGATCGCCATCGCGGCGTATCAGCAGGCGTTCGAGCATTACGACATGTCGATGGCCTCGGCGATCGCCGTCATCATGGGCCTCTGCCAGCTCCTCGGCCTCGCGGTGGTGCTCGTGCTCAGAAGCCGTACGGTGGCCACGGGGATGGCGACGGTCGGCGTGGGCAAGCGATGAGCGTGGCCGCCGCCGTCGTGCTCGCCCTCGTGGCCCTGCTGACCGCGATCCCCGCCGCGGCGCAACCGCCAGTCAAGCTCGCCCGCGTGGGCATGCTGCGTACCGACGCGCCAGGAGCCTCCGTTATGACGACGGAAAACGTCGCGGCGTTCAAGCACGGGCTCGCCGACGAGGGATTCGTCGAAGGCCGGAACCTCGTGATCGACGTGGTCACGCCGCGCCCCAATACCGATCGCCTCGACGACCTCGCGCGAGACCTGGTGCGGCGGAACGTCGACGTCATCCACGCCGCGGGGCCGCAGGCCGCGCGCGCGGCGAGCGCGGCGACCACGACGATCCCCATCGTCGTCCACGACTACGAGACCGACCCCGTGGCCGCCGGCTTCGTCACGACGTTCGCGCGCCCGGGTCGCAACATCACCGGGGTGTTTCTCGATCTCCCGGAGCTGGGCGGCAAGTGGCTCGAGCTGCTGCGTCAGGCCGTGCCGCGCATGAAGCGCGTGGGCATCCTGTGGGACCCCGCCACCGGCGACGGCCAGCGGCAGGCTGTGGAGACGGCCGCCAGGGCGCTGGGCGTACTCGTGCAGATGATAGAAGTCCGACAGCGCGGCGAGCTGGAGGCGCGGTTTCGCCAGGCCAGGGACGCCCGCGTGGACGCGATCGTCGTCCTCTCCTCGCCTGTGCTCGCGGGCCCGGCCCTCGGCGCAATCGCCGACCTCGCCCTGCGCACACGCTTTCCCTCGATCAGTCTCTTTCCGCAGTACGCCGAGCTGGGCGGGTTGCTTGCCTACGGCCCACGGCCCTCGATGCTCTATCGCGAGGAAGGCCAGATGGTCGCGAAGATCCTCAAGGGCGCGCGCCCGGGCGATCTTCCCATCATGCGTCCAGCCCGCTTCGAGCTCCTGGTGAACGTCAAGACGGCCAAGCAGCTCGGCGTCGTCATGCCCGCCGAGCTGCTCGGGCGCGCCGACCGGGTGATCGAGTAGTGCACGCCCGGCTCTGGCGGCTCGCCGTCTTCCTCTTCGTGCTCGGCTTCACCCTGAACCTCGTCGGGATCGTGAGCCACGTCGCCGTCTCGTCCTTCGCGAAGCGGTGGTTCACGACGCCGCTGCCGCCGGCCTGGACCACGGAGTGGTACACGTACTCGTGGCGGGAGTTCCAGCTCGGCGACGTGCTCACGGTGACCGCGATCGTTGCGGCGACGGTCACCGCGCTGGCCCTGCTCCTCGGCTTTCCCGCCGCCTACGTGCTGGCCCGCCGCGGCTTCCCCGCCAAGAACGCGGTGCTCCTGCTCTACTTCCTGCCCCTGCTGATTCCACAGATGACCTACGGCATCCCCCTGGCGACGTCGCTGTATCGCTACCGCATCGGCGGGACGATCGCCGGCGTCATCCTCGCCAATCTCGTCCCGATGCTGCCGCTCGCGATCTTCGTGCTCCTCCCCTTCATCGAGCAGATCAGCGAAAACCTCGAGTGGGCCGCGCGCGTCCACGGCGCCGGCCGCTGGCAGGTCTTCCGGCGCGTGGTGCTGCCTCTGGCCCTGCCCGGTCTCCTGACGGCGGGGCTGCTGGTGCTCGTGAACACGGTGGCGAACTTCGAGCTGACCTTCCTGCTCTCGGGCGCCGGCTCCCAGACGCTCGTGGTCGCGCTCTACTACGCGGTCTTCGCGGCGGGCATGCGCCCGATCTACTCCGTGGACGCGATGGCCGTCATCTACATGGCGATCGTGCTGGTGATCCTGCTCGTCGCGCTACGCTTCGTGCGTCCAACCCAGATGGTGTTCCGAATCGGCGGCCGGTAGGCTAGGGGTCAGACTTTGATTTCTATACATCTCGCGTGAACGGAGTTGAACATGGCGCCCGTCAGTCGAGATGTATAGAAATCAAAGTCTGACCCCCCGGCGCTCACTTCTTCATCGGGTCGTCGGCGGGATTGACGTAGGTGACGCCCCAGGGCCCGATCCCGTGCACCTGAACGATGGTCTCGTCCTTCGTCCAGCCGAAATGGTTGGTCTTGGCTGGCATGATCGCGATGCTTCCAGCCGGCAACGGCTTGGTCTTCGCGGCGTCGAGCTTGTCGCCGCTGCCGAGATTGAGCGTGCCAGAGATCACCGTGACGTGCTCGATCGCCGGGTGGAAGTGAGCGGGGATCTTGTAGTCCCCAGGGAACTTGAGGCGGAACGTGAACGGCACGGCCTGGGTGGGCGGCCCTTCGATGACGGCCATCTTCGCCCCCGCCGGCAGGGACGGCACATCCTGCCACTTGAGGTCGTCGGGCGTGACCATGACGTGAGCGGCCCCCTGGGCCCAGCCGGTGGACGCTCCGAGGCAGCCGAGGGCCACCGCGACGAGGGATACGGCCAGTTTGGTGTTCATCGCCCATCTCCTTTGCCTGAGCCGTGGATGAGTAGCGCGGGCATCTGGCCCTGCGATGCCCCGCCTCAGAGCCCCGGGTGCGACCGCGGGCGCTGTGCGAGATACCAGTCGAGGATTCTGGCGCCATCCCAGACGACGACGCCCGGCCGGGCCATGATGGCCTCGAACGCGCGCTCGACGTGCCGCGTCCGGTGCGGCACGCCGGACAGGTACGGATGACACGCGATGGCCATGACCTTTGCCCGCTCGGCGCTCTCCTCGTAGAGGCACTCGAAGTGATCGAGCGCCCGCGCGTACAGCACGTCGGACGGATGATGCTGGAGCGCCATCATCACGATGTCGTGGATCTCGAAGTTGTAGGGCAACGCCACCAGCGGCCGTGAGGTCGTCCGCAGCGTGACGGGCTCGTCGTCGAGCACCCAGTCACCGATGTACTCGATTCCGGCGTCGGCCAGATGGTCGAGGGTGTGGTCCGTCTGGGTGAGGCCCGGGCCGAACCAGCCTCGAGGGCGCGTCCCCGAAAACTTCTCGATGGTGTCGATCGTCCGCTGGATGACGGCCCGCTCGTCGTCGAGCCGCTGCATGGGGATCTGCTCGTAGCTGTGGGCATTGAGCTCCCATCGGTTGTGCAGACACGCCTCGACCACCGGGGGATACGTCTCGCACACCTTGGCGTTGAGGGTGACGGTCGGCGAGATGCCGAGACGCTCGTACATCCGCTTGAGACGCCAGAAGCCGACGCGCATCCCGTACTCGTGCCACGTCCAGTTGGGGACGTCGGGCAGCAGCGTCTGCCCCTGCGGCGGCGGAATCACCGTGCGCGCCATGGGCCGCGCGATGTCCCATTCCTCGAGCGCCAGCACCGGCCACACCACGAGGCGGGCGCCGCCGGGTAGCGTCAAGGGCGGACGCCCTTCGATGGGCGAGTAATCGACTCGCTCTCTCGGAATCATCGCTGCGTCCCCCCTTCCCCGGACTGACGACCGCTGGGCCGCCGGGCGACGGCTCCCCGGGGCACGTGTTCACGGGAATAGTACAGGGTTGACCGCGTCGCTCTAGTGTACTAGTGTACTCATACAGTGGTAACCCCCCTCGACCTCAGGGTAGATGCCCACAGCCCGATCCCGATTCGGCGGCAGCTCACCGAGCAGCTCAAGCACGCGATCGAGGCCGGCGGCGTCCCTCGGGACCACCCCCTGCCCAGCATCCGCGAGCTCGCGGGGTTCCTCGGCATCAATCCCAACACGGTGGCCCGCGTCATCGAGGACCTCAAGCTCGGCGGCTACGTCGAGGCCCGGCGCGGCAAGGGCGTGTTCGTGGCGCCGGTGCCTCCGGCCCGTCCCGCGCCGCACCTGCGCGATCGATTGCTGCAGGACGTCGTGATCCGCGCGGCGGCGCTCGGAATGACCCCCGACGACGTGGCCGTGGGCGTGCTGAGCGTGGCCTCCACCCGCCCCGCCACGCTCCACGAGCCGATCGAGGTTCTCCTCGTCGAGTGCACCCCTCCCGAGCTGGACTTCTTCGCCCGCGAGCTCGAGGACCAGCTGCCGGTCCACGTCCACAAGGTGCTCCTGGACGATCTGCCGAGGGCCGTGCGGCGCAAGCCGGCGACACCGTGGCGCGCGGCGGTGACCAGCTTCAGCCATCTCCCCGAGGTCGAGCGGCTCCTGGCCGCCCGGGGGATCCCGACGATCGCGCTGCTGGCCGAGGCCCATCTGGAGACGCTCCATCAGCTCGCGCAGCTGCCGATGGGCACACGGGTCGGCGTCGTCTCCGCCGCCGAGACGGCGCACAGTCTGGAGCAATCGATCACGAACGCCGGCCTGCCCAACGTGACCCTGGCCGGCGTCTGCCGCGCCGAGGGCGCGGCTCTGGGACGCTTGGTGCGACGTGTGGACGTGATCATCTGCTCCACCCAGGCGGCGGACCACGTGCGCACGCTCGTCGGCTCGCGAGTGCGGGTCGTGATCGACGACCGCGCCCTGGACCCGCGGGCGATCGAGATGCTCGCGAGCGTGCTGCTCCGCCCCCACGAGGACGGGAGGGCAACTGTCCCTGCCACTTCCCTGGCGCGCCTGCACCCCGGCAACCGTGCACCATCCGTCGACGGCAAGCGCACGACGGGCCCGCGCGGCCCGCGCCGTATCACCCGTAACCGAGTGAAGGAGAACCGATCATGACCGCTCTGCGGCACACGACCCCTGTCCAGATGGCGACCCGCGCATGAGCCTGAGCATCGCGTGGACCGTGCCCGTCGTTGCCCTCGCCGTGACCCAGCTCGCGGTGATCGCGACCTCGATTTACCTGCACCGCACGCTGGCGCACAAGGCGCTGCGTCTGCATCCGGCGGTGAGCCTGTCCTTCCGGACGATCCTCTGGCTGACGACGGGCCAGAGCCGGCGTGAGTGGGTGGCCGTCCACCGCAAGCACCACGCGTTCACCGATCGCGACGGTGATCCCCACAGCCCCCGACTGCTCGGGTTCTGGCCCGTGCAGCTCGTCAACGTCTACTACTATTACCGGGAGGCGAAGAACCCGCGCACGCTCACGACGTTCGCCCCCGATCTGGAGCCGGACCGGATCGAGCGCCTGCTGTTCTCCCGCGGCATGCTCGGTCTCGCGATCGGCCTCGGCATGCTCTGTGCCGCCATCGGACTCTGGGGCGGACTCATCGCCGGCTTCCTCCACTTCGTGCTCTACGTCTTCGTGCTCGCCCCGCTCATCAATGCCGTCGGGCACTGGCGGGGAGCCAAGAACTTCGAGAACACCGCCTACAACTCGCGGCTGTGTGCCCTGTTCACGGCCGGTGAGAGCCTGCACAACAACCACCACGCCCACCCGCGCTCGGCGAAGTTCAGCGTCGGGCGCTGGGAGTTCGACCTGTCGTGGACGGTGATCCGCGCGCTGGGGGCCCTGGGCCTGGTCGACGTCCTCGGCCCCCCCGTCGCGCGAGTGGCTGTCGCCGCGCCTCAGGAATGACGTGGCGGATTGAGTTCTATCACGAGCGCCGGAGAACGCTGGCCGGCTACAGCGTCGACGCGCCGACCGCTGAAGCCGCCGTCGGTCTCGGCTGGACGGCGTTACGGGCGGAGCACCCGGCGGGTCGCGAGCCGCGCGGGCGGAGCCTGGTCGAGCTGGCCAAGCGCGCCGGCGGCCAGGACGCGAGCGGCTGGGTGCTCTATCGAATCGCGAACGATCAGCTGTCGGGAATGATCGGTAGCAGCAGGTAGGCCTCGCGCGGACCCCCCGCGTGAAGCGTCACCCGGCCTCCGAAGACGTCCGTCGGCCGGTCGTCGGGGTCGGCGTGCGTCATGCCGCCCGTGCCCCGCGTTCCGTAGTGGAACTTCTTGCCGAACTCCGAGAGCTCTCCGGTGTACTCGTAGTCCTTGCTGCGCACCGTGAGCGCGATGCGCCAGCCCGCGGGGACGACGAGGCACGAGGGAACGATCTCCACGCCACACTCGTAGATTTCGCCCCGCGTCAGCGGCTCGACGCGATCGTGCGGGTGATAGGGCCGATGGGGCAGGCTCCGCTCCGGGTCGAGCCGACGGTGGGAGACCCGGAGCCAGCCGTTGGCGATCGGTGTGTTCGGATCCGTGGAGCCCATGAAAGTCAGCTCCGTGCCGGCGGGATCGAAGACGCGGACGATCAGGAACAGATCCGCGTCCTTCGTCGACGACGAGATGAACAGCTTGGCCGCCATGGGCCCGGTGATCTCGGTCTCTCGCTCGAGCGGGGGCAGCGAGAACGTGACGCCGTCCCCGAGGGTCTCGTACTCGACGCGTCCCTCTCGCGCCACCGGCGTCGCGCTCAGCGCCCGGTTCGCCGCGTCCACGTAGAGCTTCGTCCAGCGCGTGCGGGCCAGCGGCCACTCGTGCTCGGCGCGCGGCACGAACTTCTCGCCGGGATGGCGGATGTTGAGCACCACCCGCGGCGTCTTGTCCCAGCCGTTGTCGACGCCCTTCAGGAAGTGATCGAAGAATCGCCGCTGCAGCTCACGACCGTAGCGGCTGTAGAAGAGCGCCCAGTGCGAGTCACCGTGCGCCTCCAGCCACTTCTGCGCCGCCGGTGTGTCGACGAAGCCGTTGAAGTTGCCCCGCGGGTGAATCCCCTGGCCGCCCCAGTTGGCGCAGGTCAGCAGCGGAGTGGTCACCAGGGAGAGATCGGCCGAGCGCGCGCGATGCCAGGCGTCGTCGAGCGGGTGCTTCTTGAGCTCGTCGAAGACGTCGACCCGGTTCTTCTGGAGCTCCTCGGGCGTCAGCGTGATCGGCCCCGCCACCGACTCCCCTGTGTTCGGGTTCTGCTTCGCACGCTCCCCCACCCCGTACTGGATGTTGTCGACCTGGTGCTTCGCCCATCGCTTCTGGAACTCGCTCAGGATCCCGCCGTGGTACCCGGAATCGCGATAGCGGTCGTTCTGCCCCTCCCACGGTATGATCGCCGCGAGATGCGGCGGATGCATGCCGGCCACGCGCCACTGGTTGGACGCGTAGTAGGAGATCCCGAGCATGCCGACCTTGCCGTTGCTCCACGGCTGCGTGCCCGCCCACTCGATGCACAGGTAGAGGTCGTCGATCTCCCGCGGTCCGCTCGGATCCATGAAACCCGGCGACCAGCCGGCGCCGCGCGAATCGACGCGCACCACGGCGTAGCCGTGGGGGACCCAGCGCTCGGGGTCGGTCGTCTCCCAGTTCTGGTACTTGTTGGTCGAGCCCTCGAGGATCTCGGGATGGTCCGTGATCATCTTGTCCCACTGGAGCGGATAGCCGTCCTGGAACGCGAGCCCCTTGGCGTAGACGCCGTAGGTGAGGATCACCGGCGAGCGGCCGTCGGCGAGCGGCCGGTAGACGTCGGCGCGGAGCACGATGCCGTCGTCCATCTCGAGCGGCTGATGCCAGGTGATGCGCATCCCATCGCGGATCTCCGTGCGGCAGTGCGGGTCGGGCGCCTGGCTCATCGCGATCTCCTCACGGCAAGACGTTCAGGCTGCCCACGCTATCACGGAGCCGCGGCGGCGTGCCATCGGCCGCGGTGGTGGTACGCTGAGAACTGGGTCCGCACACGGCTCACGTCACGAACATCCAGCGGGAGGACAGGCCCATGATCATGCGGATGACCTGGGGAAAGCTGCGCGCCGGCTCGTGGAACGACTTCGAGAAAACCTACAACGCCACCGTCGCCAAGAAGGGCGCCGCCATCAAGGGGCTGCGCGGGCGGTGGCTCCTGCAGGACACGAACGACAAGGACACGGGCTTCGCCATCAGCCTGTGGGACAGCGCCGCCGACATGCAGGCCTACGAGCAGAGCGACCTCTACCGGAAGGAGTTCGCCCCCGCGCTCCAGCCGTTCTTCGTCGGCGACTACAAGACGTACCGCTGCGACGTGAAATACCAGCAATAGGCCGAGCGCATATACTCGACGATTGCCGGCTCAGGGTTGGTCATTCGATGACGTGATCCGCCCGCAGGAGCAGCGCCGGCGGAATGGTGAGCCCAAGCACCTTCGCCGTCTTGAGATTGATTAGCGGCTCGAACTTCGTTGGTTGCTCGACAGGCAGAGCGGCCGGTTTGGCGCCCTTTAAGGCCAGTGCCGACAGGGTCACCACTGAACGCCATGACGATCGGGATCGTGCTGGTCGCCTGCTTAGCCGCACGCGTCGCCGGTCCGCCGGTGGTGACGATGGCTTCGAGCTTCATCTGACTCAACTCGGTCGCGAGGGTGGGTAATTGATCGCCTCGCCCCTGAGAGAAGCGCCACTCCATCGTGATGTTCCGCCCTTCCACGTAACCAAGCTCGCGCAGGCCGTCGCGGAACGCCTCAACGACCTCGGACGTCCGCGCGGACGACGGACTGCCGCCACTCAAGTAGCCGATGCGGTGCACGTTCCCCGCCTGCTGCGCTTCGTTGGAACCGCGAGAAGAAGGAAAGCGAGGGCGAGGGTGCGCAACAGCATACCTACCTCCAGTTCGGCGCGGGAGCTACGATCCCTGGGTTGCAGGCGCCCACTCTCCGGCTCGACTGCGCAGTTGGGCAGCGACCAGCATGCACTGCCTGGCGCTCGACCGCCATCAGTCAATGATCTGATCCGCGTGCTGCAAGAGCGATGGCGGGATCGGTCGTCACTGGATCAGCTCGTCTGCACGCTGCACCAGCGACGGCGGGATCGTGAGCCTGAGCGCCCTAGCGGTCTTGACGTTGATGACCAGCTCGAACTTCGTGGGCTGCTCGATAGGCAGGTCGGCGGGCCCGGTGCCCCTGAGGATCTTGTTGACGTAGGTCGCGGCGCGCCGCCACTGATCAGGCAAGCTCGGGCCGTACGACATGAGGGCCCCGGCCTCCACCCACTGCCACTGCGTGGACATCGACGGCAGCCGGTTCTTCATCGCTAGGTCGGCGAGCCGTGCTCGGTGGACGAAGAACATCGGGTCCCCCGTGAGAAGCAGCGCGCCTGCGCGCTCTTTGACCATCGCCTCGAAGGCGCCATCGAAATCGCTGGGCTCGCGGGCCTCGAGCATCTGAAGCGGCAGGCCGAGCGATCGGGCCGCGCTCTTGACGCTCTCCATGATGAGCGGCTGGGCCGGACTGTTACCCGGGTTCGCGAGGACGGCCACCCGGCGGACCTTGGGGACGACTTCCTTGAGCAGCTCCAGCTGCTTGCCGAAGATGTCCGTGTCGACGCCGTATGTGACCCCTGTGACGTTCCCGCCTGGGCGCCCGAGACTCGCCACGAGCCCGACCGCGACAGGCTCAGTGAGACTCATTCCGACGATCGGAATCGCCCGTGTGGCGTTCCTGGCCGCCAGAGCTGCCGGCGTGGGCGACGCTACGATGACGTCCACCTTGAGCCGGACAAGCTCGTCCGCGAGAGCGGGCAGCCGATCGACTCGGCCCTCCGCGAATCGATACTCGATGAGCAGGGTCCGGCCCTCGAGCCACCCGAGCTCGCGCAGCCCTTGCCGGAACGCCTCGAGGGGACGGGTGTAAGTAGTCGAGGCCGAGCCTGTAGAGAGGTAGCCGATCCGGTAGACCTTCCCCGTCGGCTGCGCCCGGACGGCGGGCGGCGCCGCGAGAATGAATAGAGCCACCACAAGACTGAGTTTAGTGACCGTCGCTGCCACAGCGCTGGGCCAGGCAGTCGTCATAACTGTGGCGCGCTCATTCCACGTCTGCCCAACGCTCAGGCTGAGCGGCCGGCGTAGCCTGTCCGCTCAAGCCTGCTGTTCGGCGGCCCCGAAAATCGGTTCGAGTCTCCGGTCTTGCGCTCGGTGCGTACGCCCGCTGAAGCGGAATCGTGGTGCCGCCTCCGGTCATTGAATGATCTGGTCGGCGCGCACTATGAGCGAGTGCGGGACCGTGACGCCGAGTGCCTTGGCCGTCTTCAGGTTGATGACCAGTTCCGTCTTCACCGACTGCTGCACCGGCAGTTCCGTCGGCCGTTCCCCCTTGAGGATCCGGCCGGCATAGGTGCCGGCGAGGCGGTAAGCACCCGGAAGCTGTTTCCGTAACTGATCAAGCCGCCGGCCGCGGCGAATTCGGGATATGCGCCCATTGCAGGAACGGCGTGACGCGTCGCCAAACCCGCCAGCCGCTCGCGCCGGCTGTCGAAGAATGGGTCGACCTGGACGATGAGGGCACGTGTTCGCTGCTGGACCAGGTTCGCAAAGGCGGTGTCGATCTCGTTCGTGTTCCTGGCCTCCACGACTCTGAGCTCCACGCCCCTATTCTGCGCTGCTTCCCGCATGTTGCTCGTGTCGGACCGTACCACCCCGTTGTTCGGGTTTACCAAAAAGGCGATCACGTTCGCTCTCGTGAGCTCGTGCAGCAATTCGAGCTGCTTGGGCACGAGGATCTTGTTCAGCGAGACCACGCCGGTAACGTTGCCGCCTGGCCTGCCGAAACTGGCGACGAGTCCAGACTGGACGGGGTCGCCGCCAGTGTGAAAGACGATCGGAATCGTCGTAGTAGATGCCTTGGCCGCGAGTGCGGCCGTCACGCCCGAGGCCGCTAGGACCGTCACTGGGATGCGGACCAGTTCGGCCGCCAATCCGGGCAGGCGCTCGTAGTGACCATCCGCCCAGCGATATTCGATTCTTATGTTTCGGCCCTCAACGAAGCCAATCTCCTCGAGGCCTTGGCTAAAGGCCGTCGCGAACGGCCGTTGGTCGACGGCCGAGCTGCTGCTGAGGAAACCGATCACCGGGATCGCCCGTTGCTGCGCTCGGCCGGCGCCCGGCCAAACGAGGAGCGACGCACCCAGAAGCATCGCGAAGTGGCGCCGTCTCACTTGATCAACCTCGCGCCAAATTGGCCGTGCTGAACCTCAGCAACAGGGACGGGCCCTGATCGGCGATGACGGTGTCGAAGGTCCACATGTCCGCCGAACTATTAGTCGCTTGAACCATGTAGCGCGCCGGACCGAGCGGTCGCGGCAGCGTAACACGGTCGGCAGATTCGTGGCGCGACCCGAGAAGCGTTGCGCGATGCAGGGTTGCGCCCGTGGGAAAGAGTCCGCGAGCCTGATTATGCAGACCGAGGATATACACCGGACGCTGCGAGGGTCGCGTGGCTATAGATCCACGCGCCAAGTTCATCGTGCGTCCTCAGCAATCAGTTGTTTCGCACGCGGACGATGACGGCGGCGATCTGGTCGAGGCGCACCACGCCGTCGAAGAAATCCATGCCGCCGAGACGGGCCAGATGCACGGCGGCGGTGCCGACGGCGACGACGGTCCCCTCGAGGTCCTGACCGGACACGAGCCGAAGCCGCACCCGCTTGCCCACCTGGCGCTCGAGGTTGACCTTGACGGCGTCGGCTTTGACCTCGAGCGGCGCGTCCTGCGCCGCCGTCGGCGTCGGAGCGGCGAGCGGTGCGATGGCCAGCAGCAGGGCGAGCGGGAAAGCCTTCATGGGTCGGTCTCCTCTCTCGTCGGGCTAGAGGTACTTCGCCAGGTCGATCGCGGGGTACGCGACCTTGACGTAGCGAGCGGCATCATCGGCCGACAGCGTGGCGTCGATGATCGCCTTGCACTGCACGCCATGGACGTCGGACGTCGGATCCAGCTCGTTGCCGTGGGCGCCGGGGATGGGGACGAGGTCTTCGTGCCAGCGCACGCGGGTGGCCAGCGCCCACATGACGTCCGCGGGATCGTACACGTCGACGTCGGCGTCCACCACGATGACGGTCTTGATGTTGACGTGGGCGGCCATGGCCGCGATGGCGACGTTGCGCGCCTCGCCCGGCTCGGGACGGTCGAGGCTGATGATGGCGGTGAAGCCGGCCGCGTAGGGCGGCAAGTGTACGGCCTTGAGCTTGCGCGTGATGTGGCGGACGAAGCGCGCGAGCAGGGGCTCGCGCGTGATCATGTTGCCGAGGCTCACGTGCTCGTAGCCGCCGCCGTTCATGGTCTGGAAGATCGGCTGAGCGCGATGGGTGATGGTCGTGATGCGGGCGACGTGCTTGGGGTCGGCGCCCGAGTAGTGCCCCGTGAACTCCGCCATCGGCCCTTCCAGCTCCCGCGCGCCGGCCAGCACCTCGCCCTCCAGCACGATCTCCGCCCACGCCGGGACGAGCACGTCGCAGGTCAGCGCGCGGGCGACGGGAATCGGCGCCCCGCGCAGCGCACCGGCAATCTCGTACTCATCGCCGTCGGAGCGGAAGGCCGCGGCCATCATCACCACGGGATCGGGGCCGATGGCCACGCAGAAGGGCAGGTTCACGCCGCGGGGCTCGATCTTGTCGAAGAACGCCTTGATGTGACGCCAGATGTTCATGCTGATCCCGGCGCGGTCGGGACCGTAGACCTGCAATCGGTTGTAGGAGAGGTTGTGCCGGCCGGTCTCGGGATCGCGCGCGATGACGACGCCGGCGGTCACGAAGGGGCCGGCGTCGAGCGGCGAGTGCGTGG
>Ga0207684_10003396_pt1 | contig 15591 bp, 16 predicted proteins | sample KBSK5501metaG_FD_184342 | JGI IMG/M metagenome (GOLD analysis project Ga0207684, IMG submission 184342) | Corn, switchgrass and miscanthus rhizosphere microbial communities from Kellogg Biological Station, Michigan, USA - KBS K5-50-1 metaG... | ecosystem: Host-associated > Plants > Roots >...
GCGTCAGTTGGTACCGATCGCGACAGCAGCGGCCGAACTGGGGGTGAGCGTCATGACGCTCTATCGGTGGATTGCCGCTGGCAGGGTCCGGAAGTTCGAGCGGCGCGGTTCCGGTCCTCGGACCTATGTCGATAAGCAGGAGATCCGGAAGCTCCTTGAGCCGCAGGCGGTGAGGAGGCGGAAGTGAGCAGGGACACTGCACTGGTCTACGTCCGCGTGTCGCGTCTCGATGAAGAGGAGCGCGCACGCAAGATCTCGCCTGAGATGCAAAGCGAGAAGGCGCTCGCGCTGCACGAACTCCAGGGCCTCGCGGTGGAGAAGTTCGAGGACCTCGACATTTCCGGGAAGGCGACGGCGAATCGGCCCGGTTACCTCGCGATGCTTGAACGCCTGCGCAACGGCGATGTCCGCTACGTCACCGCGTACGACCTCTCGCGTGTCACCCGCACGCTGCGCGACCAGGCCGACTTCTTCGAGATCCTCCAGCGCAACGGCGCTCAGTTCATCGAAGCATCCACGGGGCGCGAGATCGACCCGGAGGACGAAGACGAGGAACTCGGCGCGAACGTCCTTGGCTCCGTGAATCAGCACTTCCGCCGCAAGACCGCGCGCCGTATCCGCGACGCGCTGGCCTCGAAGGTCGCCAAGGGTGAGCTGGTGGGCCCGGTCCCCGCGGGCTACCTCCGCAAGAAGGAAGTCCTGCCGAGCGGAAAGGTCGCGCGAACGTGGGTCGAGCCGGACCCCGAGCGGGCACCGATCATCCAGCTTGTGTTCCGCGAGTACGCCACGGGGAACTACACGTACAAGTCGCTCGCGATCGACCTCAATCGACGCGAGGTTCCGCAGCCCCGGCCACCGCACTTCAAGAACAACCGAACGGCGGCCGAGATCTGGACGGCGGACGTCCTCAAGGATCTGCTGTGCAATCCACGGTACGTCGGCCGTGTGCCGAGGCGAGACGGGCAGACGTTCGCCGCGGCCTATCCCCCGCTCATCGACGCCGAGACGTGGGCAGCCTGCGAGCGGACTCGCATGAAGCGTCGCCCGATGGCCTGGAACCGAGCGAGCCAGGGTCGCCGCCGGTGGGCCTCTCCGTACTTGCTCTCGTCCGTGCTGCGCTGCCAACGTTGCGGCTCAACGATGTCGGGTGAGACGTGGCAGCCGGACAGCGCACATCGCGAGCCGCGGCGCCGATATACCTGCTACCGACGACGCACGGCTCGGGCCTGTGACGCGCCCTACATCCGGCAGGACGATCTCGAAGCCCAGCTCCTCGACGTAATGAGGGAGATCTGCCTGCCCGACGGCTTCGCGGAGGCGGTCGATTCCGCCGTCGGCGCGTACCTCGCGACCCCGGCCAAGAGCCGCCGCGCAACGCGGAAGCAGATCGAAGCGGAGAAGGAACGCTGGCTAACGCTCTACACGAAGGGCCGAGTCTCCGAGGAGCGGTACGACGCCGAACAGGTCCGTCTCGATGCCGACATCGCGGCGCTGGACGCCACGCCTCGGCTGCCGGACATCGCGAAGCAGCGAGAGACGCTGAAGACGCTCGTTGACGACTGGCCTGCGATGACGATCGAGGAGCGCAAACGGCTCGTCGGCCTAGTGTTCCAGGAGATCCACGCGGACCACGAGGCGGGCGGCATTTCGAGGTTCATGGCCCGACCTGAATGGCGGCCGTACATGCGAACGGCGGTCGGTGTTCTGACGCGCTTGCCTGTGACGATCCCGAATGACAATGAGCCTGCGCGGGTGGGGAACGTGAGCGGAAGACGGGTCTCGAACCCGCGACCTCGTACTTGGCAAGCACGCGCTCTACCAACTGAGCTACTTCCGCGCGGCGTGCAGCGAATTATAGGCGTGGCGAGAATCTAGGGACGCTCGCGCCTGCGATCCTTGGGAGCGGATGCTGATCGAGCCTTGGGGCTCACAAGATGGATCTTGGTCGCGTCCCGAAGGTCCATGGAGCTCACGTACGCCCGCACGTCCCCAGCCCGCTTGCCGCGCTTCACTCGACCTTCGGAGATGAGGCGATACAGGGTGGCGCGAGATACTCCATAGCGCCGTGTCGCGTCGCGGACGGGAATCCAGTCGCTCATTGCCTCAGTATGTCCCATATCGTCTTGACATGTCTCGAACATCCGTTCATACTGGTGGGATGACGCCGAACGGAGACAGAAGATGAAGGACACGACCGCACAAGGCGACATCGCGGAATGGCAAATCGTGGCTGCGCTCGTACGCCGCGGCCGCAAGGTCTTGCGCCCCGTATCCAGCGCGTCACGCTACGACGTCGCTATCGACAACCTCGACGGCACGATGACACGAGTGCAATGCAAGATGGGGAGACTGCGCGACGGTCGGATCGAATTCCGTCTGTACAGCATGAGCGGCCACCAGGGGACTCGCGGCAGAGCCTACGCGGGGGAGGTCGATGCGTTCGGTGTGTACTGTCCGGCGACGCGGCAGAGCTACCTCGTCCCTGTGTCCGCCATAGCCGGCCGTACAGGCAGCGCGTGTCTTAGAGTCTCGCCCGCACGCAACGGACAACGGACGGGCATCCGCGGAGCAGCCGAATTCGCGATCGGCAGTTAGCGCGACTCGGCCTGACGCACCACCAGCATCGACGCGGTGAAGCCATGTAGGAAATTACGATTGCCCACCGGGCCGAACTCGCCGGCCGCGAAGAAACCGGCGACCGGAACGTTCCCGAACGCGCGCTTCACGGCGCCGATGTCGTGGCTCGGCTCTCCGAACATCGCTTGTCCGCGACCGTTGCACGAGAACAGCAGGACACCGGCGATCGGGCGGTCGTCCGAGGCGCGCTCGCGCTCGAGCGCCACCGTGAGGTCCTCACGAGCGGACTCCGCGTCGCGCACCTGGAACTGCACCGTCTGCCCTACCTCGACCATGTCCGCGATCGCGATCGCGCCCGAGTCCTGGTCGATGCCCACGACGTTGCGGATGAGGAAGTCCCCACGGAGGAGCTCGGGCTTGAGCTCGCTGATGGCCTGCCCGACGTGGAGCCCGCGCCGCATCAGGAGCTGATCGCGCGGAGTCGCCGCGGCGAAGAGCTCTTCGACCCGGCGTAGCGCCGGCTCGCCACCGAGCTCGAAGATCACGTTCTTCTCGCTGCGCGTGACCGCGTAGGTCCTGCCGATGGGCCGGCAGCCCTGGGACACGAACGCGCGAGTCGCGATCGGCCCGGTGACGACCGCCCCGATCGCGCCGTCGTGAAGGATCGCGTCGTCGAGGAACAGCGAATTCCGCCCTGCCTCGAGGCCGCCCGAGGCCATCCCACCGACGACGGGAATGCCCCGTGCCTTCTCGTTGAGATGGTCGAGTAGCAGGTCGGCAGGGAACGAGTAGCCGTCTGCGAAGAGAAGGAGCGTCGGGTTCTCGCCCGCCGGCGGCATCTCCTCGAGGCCTTCGATGATCGCGTGGTCGTCCTCGCGCTCGAAGGTGAGCCGAAAGGGACGGAGCGACGCGCCCGGCAGCGTCGCAGCCCACACCGAGACCGCGGGAGAGTCCTCCACCTCGATCGCGCCGCCGATGACGCCTCCCGCGGAGCAGCCGAGGATGGTGGCACCACCGGTTCGATGGACGGCGAGATCGAGGATCGCGCGCTGCTCGCCCTCGAACTGCGGCGCGACGAACAGGCACACCAGATCCGGCGCGGCGCCGTCGAGCGACGCGAGCGCCGAGTCGAGCGCGCTCCGCGCAGCGGTCAGCGCGTCGGCCTTCATCGAAAGGCCCGACCCCACTACGACCTCATCGGTGCGCGGGAGGCCCGCCACTTCGTCCATTCCCTGAGCCTAGCGCGGCTCGGAAACGGCCCTGCCGACAGCCTCCCGCGCGATGAACGACGATTCAGCCGCGGCGACTCCGGCACCCAGCGCGACGTCGTACCCGCACTCGCGCAGCGCCATTTCGATGCCGCCGAGCGTGGCGAGCACTTCCAGGTCGCCAAGCGCACCGAGGTGGCCGATGCGGAAGATCCGACCGCGCAGCTTCCCGAGCCCCACGCCGAGCGCGAGGTCGAAGCGGTCGCGCGCTTGGGCGATGACGGCATTCGAGTCGAGTCCCTCCGGCATTACGACCGCGGTGAGACTGTCCGAGTACGCGTCAGGGTCCTCGCACAGGATGCCGAGGTCCCACGCACGGACGGCCGCGCGGACGCCATCGGCCAGGCGATGGTGACGCGCGAAGACGCGATCGAGGCCCTCCGCAGCGAGCATGTCGAGCGACTCGCGGAGCCCGAACAGGAGCAGTGTGGCGGGCGTGTACGGGAAGAAGCCCGCGGCGTTGTCTTCGAGGATCGGTCGCCAGTCGAAGAAGCTGCGCGGGCTGCCGCCGCGAGCCGCGCGCTCGATCGCGCGCGGCGACGCGCACACGATGCCGAGGCCGGGCGGGAGCATCAGCCCCTTCTGGCTCCCGGTCAGCGCGACGTCGACGCCCCACTCGTCGAAGCGGAAGTCCATGCTGCCGAGTGAGCTCACCGTGTCCACGATCATCAGCGCGTCGCTCTTCTTCGCGTCGATCGCTTCCCGAGCGCTACGTACGTCGCTCCGAACGCCGGTTGAGGTCTCGTTGTGCACGATCAGGACGGCGCGGTGCTCGGGCAGCAGGTGCTCCTCGATCACCGACGCGGGCACGCTCTGGCCCCAGCGCAGGGGCACGAGGTCCACGGTGAAGCCGAGGTTGCTCGCCGCCGCCGCGAAGCCCGCGCTGAAGTGGCCGTATTCGAAGGCGAGAACACGGTCACCGGGCGCGAGCACGTTCACGAGCGAGGCTTCCCACGCCCCGGTGCCGGACGACGGGTACACGATCACGCGACCGCGCTCCGTCTTGAAGACGCGCGCCAGGTCCGGCAGGAGGCCGCGCACGAGCGAAGCGAAGGCGGGCCCGCGGTGATCGATGACGGCGCGGTCCATCGCGCGTAGCACGCGCTCTGGGACGTTGGTCGGCCCGGGGATCTGGAGGAACGGCCTCCCGCTCACTTGAAGTCGACGTCCTTGGTCTTGACCGTCCCGGCCGTTCGCCCCGGCGCCGTCTGGTGCTTCCAGTACAGGTTCGTGTGCGCGATGACCTGGTCCGGAGGCGGCGCCCCCCAGGCCGTTTGGTCCTCCGTCGTGTGGGCGTCGCTGACCAGGGTCGCGTCGTATCCCCGGACAAGCGCGCCGTGAAGCGTCGAGCGGATGCACGCGTCGGTCTGGGCACCGACGACGACAAGGCGCCCGACCCCGAGCCCCGCCAGCACGTCCTCGAGGGTCGTGTCCTCGAAGGAGTCGCCGTAGCTCTTCTCAATGAGCGGCTCGGCCTTGCTCGGCGTTAGCTCGGGGACGATCCCCCAGCTGTCACTCCCCCTCGCAAGACCTTCGTCGGAGTGCTGTACCCAGACGACGGGGACGTTCTCCTGCCGCGCCCTCTCGACGAGGCTGCCGACGTTCGCGACGACGGCGTCACGCTCGTGAGCCCCGGCGACGACACCCTTCTGCACGTCGACGACGAGGAGTGCGGTGTTCGGCCTGTCCCTGAGCGTCGTCATGATCTGCCCCTCCTCATGAGGTTCTCGAGCGATGCATCTGTGCCGAGGGCCGGACTTGAACCGGCGACACATGGTTCTTCAGACCATTGCTCTACCAGCTGAGCTACCTCGGCTCGGGAGTCGATTCTACCGAATCCCGACGAGATTTCGGATCTCTGAGCGGTCCGCGACTCGCTCAGTAGGAGCAGTGGCGTAGCGGACCACGACTCTGACTCCCTACCGCACGCGAACGACAAAGCGCAACGCGTCATTCCCATTCAGCAGGTACGTGACCTCCCAGCAACCCGTGGCCGGAAACGTTGGTCCGCCTGCCTGGAATCCGATTTCGCCGTATCCCGCCGGACCAATCCGCGTCCTCGCGACGGTACCCGTGCCATCGAGTCGTCGCGCCTCATACGTGACCTCTCCCGCCTTGATGCGGTATGGCGGGATCTTGTCGTCGAGCCGGCCCACGATCTCGCCCTGCTCAGGAAGGATCACCCACATCGCGTCATTGCCATACCAATTCGCTTTCGTGCGTAGGTACTGGCGGGTCTGATCGGGCTGGCTCGAGCCGTTTGCGACGAACTCCACCGCGACCGCGGGTGGCGTCATCCGGGCGATGGTCGGCTCACACACAAACGGACTGCCGACCACCGACCCACCCACGGGGGCACAACCTGCCATCACGAAAGCAAGGACGCAGACAACGCGCACGCCCTCAATACAACACTGCACATGACTGGGTTCCAGGGTGGTCGCGGTCCTCCGCGTTCGATGGGTTTTCATCTTCGCGACGAAGACGAGCGGCTACCCCGTTTAGTCGTCTTCGAACAGGTGACGGAAGAACGCCTCGCGGTCGTCGAGGAACGCGCGGGTCAGTTCGTAGTTCTCGGTCCGCTCGTACGCGGTCTTGGCGATACCGCTCTCTGAGAGCGCGAAGATCGTCGCATCCGGATAGCCGAGGAGCACCGGCGAGTGCGTCGATATGACGAATTGCGAACCCTGCGCCACCAGGTCGTGCATGCGCCGCATCAGCGCGAGCTGCCCGCGTAGTGAGAGTGCCGCCTCAGGCTCGTCGAGGACGAAGAACGACGCCCCGCCGAAACGGTTGCCGATCAGCGCGAGGAAGGACTCTCCGTGCGACTGGGCATGCAGAGACGTCCCGCCGTACGGTAAGAGGGCGGACGCACCACCCATTTCCTTGCGCATGTGGTCGAGGTAGGTCGCGACGTTGAAGAAGCTCTCCGCTCGAAGGAAATACCCGTCGCGGATGCGGCGCGTGCCGCGCACGAGGCGGATGTGCTGGTGGAGTGGTGAATGGGCGTCCGTCGTCGAGAAGCGCCCGAACCGGCTGCCGCCCTCCGGGTTCAGCTTCGCGGCGATGGCGATCGCTTCCACAAGCGTCGACTTGCCACTGCCGTTCTCGCCGATGAAGAACGTCACGGCCGGATCGAGCGTTAGCTCCTCGAGATCGCGGATCGCGGGAATCGCGAACGGGTACACGCTCGCGTCGGGCACACGATCGCGTTTCAGAACGACGGAGCGCACGAGAGCCTCGCTCACGACGCGAGTCTATGAAGGATCCGGCGCTGCGCCCTCAGACTACCGATGTGTCGGCCTAACGTCTGGTTCCGTCAGACCGTGCCTTAAGCGGTGACAAACCAGGTGGAGCTACGGCCCGACTTGAAGGACGATGCCGGTGTCCGCTCCGTCAACGATCAGGCGCCAGCAACTGTCGGCGAAACCGATCGGCTTGACTCCGAGCTTGAACGCGGCACCATCCCACGGCGTCGCACGAACGCCGGCCGGCGTTGGGCGAGGCTCGGCTGTGACCGCATACGCGACCCACGTCGCGGGCGCGCTCGTGCCGATCTGTCGGAATTCAACCGCGACGTTCTGTCCGACAACGCTGCCGCGGCGGACCATCACGAACACGTCACCGAGCGCAACCGCCGAAGCGCTGCCGTACGTTCGGTCGATGATCCCCGTCGCGCCGTCGGACGTGATCACGCCGAACGCGTCGGTGCTGCGCGTTCGCGGGCAGGCAGCTCCGGGCCGTGACTGAACGTTATCGACGATGATCTCCTGAATCCGTCGCATCTCGGGGGTCGGCTCTGTCTCCTTGCCTGGGACAGCAACCCCGTAGGTGATCACGTCGAGAACACGATCCGCCTCAACCTGTGTGAAGAGGTGCCGCGCGAGGTAGGTGCCAGCGCCCTGCGGCCCTGACCAGCTCACGCGGCCAATCGTCTCGCGCACGTCTTTGGCAGAAGTGACGCGCGCCTGCGAGACGAAACTGAGGTTTCCCTCGATAAACCGCGTACGAACGAGCTCATCGACGGACAGGCCGCTCCAGATCCACATGGAGAGCGAATTGGCGCCAGCAGGGGGGTTCGTCCCCTTCTCCACGAACTGGAGAATCTGCGGCGGATCGGCATCGGCGCGGTCACTCTTCCCTACTGTGTCGAGGGTCTTTTCCCATCCGGGCGGCAACGGAATCGCAAGATCGTAGGCAGCCACTCGTTGCCAGTCGGACGGGACGGTCGGCGGTGCAGGCGTTGGAGTCGGCGCGGCGACAGGCTGGGCCTGCCCGGGCGTCGATCCACAAGCCCACGTCGCGATGGCCAGCGCGAGATATAGGGCTGTCCAGCGCACGTCTCTATTACAAGAAGCCGCGGAGGAAGGTTCCCCGCTCCTTCGGCCTGCCCGCCGCATTCCAAGACTAGTGACCGTGAGGAGTCGCGCGGCGGTATGGTTCGCGAGTGCAACACAGAGCGCGGACCGTCGTTGCCCTGGTCAGTTCTCTGGCTGTGCTCACCTCTTGCGCGGCGACGCCGACGCCTGAAATCGCCAGATCGTCGGGCGTCAGCGCCAGCCCCAGCCTCGCGAGATCGACGACCGCTCCCACGACCGACCCGGCGCGGGACACAGCCGCCCCGACCACCGTGCCGTTAAGCGGGATCATCGACACCGAGACGCATGTCGCAGGTACCGGACTTGATGCGTCACAAACCTCTTCATGGGCGGCAAGCACCATCCGCACGATGGACGCGGACGGCGTTCGCATCGCACTGCTCGTACCCGCGCCGGTGGGTGACGACACGCCTCAGTTCATCGGCACCGAAGAGGAGCCCGCCCGCGTGGCGGTCGGACTCTACCCCGATCGATTCGGGCTGGTTCTCGGTGGCGACACACTCAACCCCATGATCCAACAGGCGGTGCGCGCAGGCAGCGTCGCCGCGGACCTGCGCGCGCGGTTCGAGCAAAAGGCCCGCTCCATCGCGACGAGCGGCGCGAAGGGTTTCGGTGAGATTGCCGCCCTTCACTTCTCGCTCATGCCGACCCAGTCGTACGAGTTCGCGCCGGCGGACCATCCGCTGTTCCTCTTGCTTGATGACATCGCCGCGCAATATGGGATGCCGATCAACGTTCACATGGAGGCCGTGCCCGCGGACATGGCGCTGCCTCATGTCGGCCTGCCGCTGACCAGCCTCAACCCTTCGAGGCTCACCGCGAACATCGCAGGGCTCGAACGCCTTCTCGACCACGATCGGCGCGCGCCGATCGTTTGGGAGCAGATCGGCTGGGACAACACGGGCTTCAAGAACGTCGAGCTATTGCGAACGCTCCTCACCGCACACCCGAACCTCTACCTCAGCATCAAGATCCGCACGAATACTCCCGCGAACATCCCGATCGATCCGCAAGGCGGACGCATCGTGCCGGCGTGGCGCGGCCTCATCGAGGCGTTCCCCGACCGTTTCGTGCTCGGCTCCGATACGTTCTTTGGCAACTCGGGCGACACGGGAACGCTGAGCAACGACAGGAACTTCGTCCGGCAGCTGAGCCCGGAGACGGCGCGCGCTGTTGCGATCGACAACGCGATACGTCTCTACCACCTCGCTCGCTAGCACCGCGATCGCGGCAGCTCGAAATATCGGCGTTGGGCTAGAGCGCGGTCTCGCGCCTCGAGGTCACGCGACCGGTATTGAACCCGAGCCAGTGCATCCGGCCGAGATGTCGCGCGTGCTCCACCTTCATGCAGCGGTCCATGACGACGTCGAGCCCGGCGTCGGCCGCGACCCTGGCGCCCTCGGGGCTGATCACGTTGTACTGAAGCCAGAGCGCCTTCGCGCCAGCGGCGATCGCCTCGCGCGCGATGCCCGGCACGGCGTCGGGCGCGCGGAACACGTCGACGACATCGATCGGTCCGGGCACGTCGGCGAGCGACGGATAGCTCTTGACGCCGAGGATCGTCTGCTCGCGCGGGTTCACCGGGATCACGGTGTAGCCGTGCCGCCGCAGGTAGAAGCCGACGAAGTTGCTGGCCCGCAGCTCGTTCGGGGAGAGTCCGACGATCGCGATCGTCCGCGCGGTGTGCAGGACCCGTCGGATCACCTCGGTGTCCTGGTACGGGTTCGCTTCGGCCGGATCTCCGTGGCCGGGCGGGCTTGGCAGCGCGCACGCGAAGTCGCCGGCCGGCTCGGTCATGCGGCCGCTCCGGCGGCACACAGCCCCGCGTCAAGATCCGCGACCAGGTCTTCGACCGTCTCGAGCCCGACCGAAAGCCGGATCGTTCCCGGCCCGATCCCGGCGGCAGCGAGGGCGTCCTCGTCGAGCTGGCGATGCGTGGTGCTCGCCGGGTGGATGACCAGGCTCTTCGCGTCCCCGACGTTCGCCAGGTGGCTCCACAGCGAGAGCGCTTCGATGAAGCGGATGCCCGCCTCGCGGCCGCCGCTCAGGTCGAACGCGAAGATCGAGCCCGCGCCGCGAGGAAGGTACTTCGACACCAGCGGCCGGTATTTGCTCGCCGGCAGTCCGGGATGGCGAACGCCGGTCACCTCGGGGCGCGTCTCGAGGTAGCGCGCGATGGCGAGTGCGTTGTCGACGTGACGCTGCATGCGCAGCGGGAGCGTCTCGAGGCCCTGCAAGAACAGGAACGCGTTGAACGGGCTCATCGCGCCGCCGAGGTCGCGCAGCGACTCGGCGCGGAGCTTCATGAGATACCCGTAGACGCCAAAGGTCTCGTGGAACGCGAGGCCGTGATACGCGGGCGACGGATCGGCCACGACCGGGAATCGGCCGTTCGACCAGTCGAACGTCCCCGCCTCGACCGTGACCCCTCCGATGCTCGTGCCGTGGCCGCCGATGAACTTCGTGGCCGAGTGCGTCACGATGTCCGCGCCCCACTCGATGGGCCGGCACAGGTATGGCGTGGCGAAGGTCGAGTCGATCATGAGCGGCAGCTGGTGTTCGTGCGCGATCTTCGCGACAGCCTCGATGTCGAGGACGTTGCCGCCGGGGTTGCCGATCGTCTCGGCGAAGAAGACCTTCGTGTTGCCCCGCACGGCGCCCCGCCAGGCATCGAGGTCGTCGGGATCGATGAACGTCAGCTCGAACCCGAGCTTGCGCGACAGGTGATTGAGCTGCGTGACGGTGCCGCCGTAGAGCGCGCTCGACGACACGACGTGGTCCCCCGGCTGGAGGATCGTGAAGAGCGCGGCCGACTGCGCCGCGAGGCCGCTCGCGAAGGCCACTGCGCCCGCGCCGCCCTCGAGGCTCGCGACACGCTCCTCGAACACCGCGACCGTCGGATTCATGATCCGGCTGTAGGTGTTGCCGTACTCCTGCAGGTTGAAGTACGCGGCCGCGGTGGCGGTGTCCTCGAAGACGTAGCTCGTCGTCTGGAAGATCGGCACCGCCCGTGCGCCGGTGTACGGATCGGGGCGCTGCCCGGCGTGGATGGCGCGCGTTTCGAAGCCCGCCTGGCGAGCCGCCGCGGCCTGGCCAGGCTCCTTGGCCGCGTCCGACGTCACCCGAGCTCCGCGAGGAACCGGCGGATGAGCGGCGTCATGCGCCCCTCCTCGAGCAGGAACGAGTCGTGGCCGTAGGTCGCATCGAGCTCATGATGCTCGACGCGCTTGCCGTTCGCGTCCAGGGCCGACTGGATGGCGTACGAGTCGCGCGGCGGGTACAGCCAGTCCGAGGAGAACGAGACCAGGAGCGTCGCCGCCTGGACGCGCTCCAGCGCTCTCTGGAGCGAGCCGGCACCGTAGCTTCGCGCGAGGTCGAAATACGTGAGCGCGCGCGAGATGTACAGATAGCTGTTGGCGTCGAAGCGGCGCACGAACGTGCTCGCCTGATGACGCAGGTAGCTCTCGACCGCGAAGTCCGCTCCCGCGAGCTCGTACGAGTACGCGTCACCGTCCTGCAAGCGGCGGTCGAACTTCTCGCGCATGCCCTGCTCGGAGAGATACGTCACGTGTCCGACCATGCGGGCGACGCCCATCCCCCGCTCCGGAGCGCGACCGGTGTCGTAGTAGGAGCCGCCCTGCCAATCGGGATCGGCGAGGATGGCGTTCCGCGCGATCGCGTTCCACGCGACACCCTGCGCCGAGAGGCGCGCCGTGCTCGCGATCGGGATGATGCCGCGCACCGCGTCCGGATACGCGACGGCCCACTGGAGCGCCTGCATGCCGCCGAGCGATCCACCCGAGACCGCGAGCACGCGATCGATGCCGAGCTGCGTCAGGAGCGCCCGCTCGGCGCGGACCATGTCTCCCACGGTGACGACGGGGAACGACGCCGCATGGCGCTTGCCGCTCAGCGGATCGATCGACGAGGGGCCGGTCGAACCGCGGCAGCTGCCGATGAGGTTCGTGCACACGACGAAGTAGCGATCCGTGTCGAACGCCTTGCCGGGCCCGATCATGCCGTCCCACCACCCCAGACCGCCGCGCGAGTCGCGCTCCTCGCCGCCGAAGCCGTCGACCAGGTCCGGCGCGTTCGGATCGTCGCTCCAGCCCGCGGCATGCGCGTCGCCCGAGAGCGCATGGCAGACGAGGACGACGTTGTCGCGCGAGGCGGACAGGCGCCCGTAGGTCTCGTACGCGATGCGGACGTGGCGCAGGATCGCGCCGGACTCGAGCGGGAGCGGCTCGCGCAGGTCGGCGTGCTGCGTGCGGACGGTGCCGGCGGAGCCGCGCTCGGTCTGTTCGATCACGCGTTCACGAGGTCGCTGCGCTCGAGGTGAAGCGCCTCGAGCAGCGCGACGCGCAGCCCCAGGAGCGTCGGGTCGCGGCGGTCGCGCGGCCGATCAGGCGCGACGCGCAGCACGTCGGCGACGCGTGAGGGACGATCGCTGAGCAGCACCACTCGGTCGGCAAGGTACACGGCCTCGTCCAGATCGTGCGTCACGAGCAGCAGCGTCGGCCGGTAACGGGCCCAGGCGGCAAGGAGATGGTCCTGAAGCCGCATGCGCGTGAACGCGTCGAGCGAGCTGAATGGCTCGTCCAGCAGCAGGACCTGCGGCTCGGTCACGAGGGCGCGGGCGAGCGCGGCGCGCTGCGCCATGCCGCCGGAGAGCTGCTTCGGCAGCGCGCGCGCGAAGCTCGCGAGCCCGACGACGCCGAGGGTCTCGCGAACCAGCTCTTGCGCATGCGATCCGCCGCGGTCGGGGAGCCCAAAGGCGACGTTGTCCGTCAGCCGCAGCCACGGGAAGAGCCGCGGCTCCTGGAAAACGACGCCGACCGCCGCGTCGGGTCCGCGCACCTCGCGTTCACCCACGCTGATGTGGCCCTCGTAGTCGACGTCGAGGCCGGCGATGAGCCGCAGCAGCGTGCTCTTGCCGCAGCCGGATGGGCCGACGAGCGCGACGATCTCGCTCGCGTTCACGTCGACGTCGATGCCGGCGAGCACCGGCGTGTCCCCGTACCGCTTGCGGATGCCGTCGAGATGCAGCGGCGTGCTCATGACGCCTTCGCCGACCCGATCGTGTCGCGCCAGCGCAGCGCCCGTTCCTCGACGGCCCGGATGACCATGTCGAAGAGCTTGCCGAGGATGGTCAGGGCCACGAGCGCGACGAACATCAGATCGACCCGCGAGGACTGCTGGCTGTCCGTGAGGCGGAAGCCGAGACCGCTGGAGGAGCCGAAGAACTCGGCGACGACGACGAAGAGCCACGCCTGCGTCATGCCCAGGCGGAGGCCGGTGATCAGGCTCGGCAGGCTCGCCGGCAAGATGACGCGTCGAGCGGTCTGCAGGCTCGTCAGGTTGTACACGCGCGCGACCTCGACGAGCTTGCGGTCGACGCCGCGGATCCCCGCGACGAGGTTCACGTAGACCGGGAAGAACGCTCCGATGGCGACCAGGGTGATCTTGGGCGGCTCGTCGATGCCCTCCCAGAGCAGAAGGAGCGGCGCCCACGCAAGCGTCGGGACCGTCCGAAGGGCTTGCAGGGTGGGCTCGAGCGCGTCCTCCGCGCGACGCAGGAGCCCGGTGAGCGTGCCGAGCACGACCGCGAGACTCGCGCCGATGACGAATCCCGTTAGCACTCGTCCGATCGTCGCGAGGATGTCGACCTGGAGAAGACCACGGCGCCACAGAGCGATGGCCGCATCCAGAACGACCGGCGGAGGCGGGAGCTGGAACGCCGCGAACATGCCGATCTCGACGGAGCCCCACCAGAACACGACGATCAGGACCGGCAGGATCCACGGCACGAGCGACGGCCACCGCCGCCGCGTCCGCGCGACGGTGGCCCGCGTGATCGCGATGTCCGGAGCCGCTATTTGATCACTGCCTTCGCGAGCGTCCCGTCGATCAGGTCCGTGACGGCCTTGTCGACGTTCGTGCCCGGGTTCGCGAGCTGCTCCGCATTGATGATCGGCACGACCGCCTTGAGCACCGCGATGTGCGCGTCGCCGGGGATGCCGGAGGTCTTGAAGACCATGCGGTCGTTCAGCTCTCGCTTTGCGACGTCGAGCGTGATCTGCGCCTCGTCGGACAGGATCTGGGCGGCCTTGTCGGGGTTGTCGATGATCCACTGCTTCGCGCGCTCGTACAGTCCGATCACCGTCTTGGTGGTCTCCGGGTACTTCTTCACGAACGCTTCAGGCGAGTTGAGGAAGCCGTAGGTGTTGAAGTCCTTGTTGCGGTAGATCAGCTTGCTGCCCGCCTGCAGCTCGCTCGCCGCCATGTGCGGGTCGAGGCCGGCCCACGCGTCGACCTGGCCACGCTCGACCGCCGTACGTCCGTCGGCGTGTGGCAGGTTCACGAACTGGATGTCCGCCTGCGACATTCCCGCGCCGTTGAGCGTGCGCAGCAGGAAGAAGTACGGATCGGTGCCCTTCTGCGCCGCGATCTTCTTACCTCTGAGGTCCTTGATGTCCTTCGCCGTCGAATCCTTGGCCACAACGAGAGCCGTCCACTCCGGCTGCTCGTAGATGTAGATGGCCTTGATGGGGTTGCCGTTCGCGCGCGACAGCAGCGCGGCGGACCCGGCGGTGGAGCCGAAGTCGACGGCGTTGCCCTGAAGGAAGTTCAGCGCGTTGCTCGAGCCCGCCGAGTAGACCCATTTGATCGTGGTGCCCTTGAACGCTTCCTCGACCCAGCCCTGCTTCTTCAGGACGAGCGACGGCGGGGAGTAGGTCGCGTAGTCGATCCGCAGCTCCGCGAGCGCGGGATCCGCGGCGATCGCGGCCGAGGCGGCGGCGGACGCGGCGGCCGGCGTGGCTGCACCCGGTGCTGCCGCCCCGCCGCACGCGGCGACGGCCACGGCGATGGTCGCCAGCAGCGCGAGCGGGCGGTCGATGAACTTCGGAATGCGCATAGCTAAGGTGTCCTCTCATTCTTGGTTTGGGGAGCGCGTCGGCGGAGCTGGTCTTTTGCGGGAGGCGCCTAGAACGCGGCTAGCGCCGGTCTAAACGCCTAGCGACAGACGCAGGCGCCGATGCACATTCGCATCGCGCCGGCCGGCATTCGAATTCCGAGTGGTTGGGTCAACAATCGGTTTTATAGCACGTTTCGAGGGCGCTGCCGAGGCCTGACCTGCGGTCTCGGTCGAATAATCTGGGGCGGGGCAACTAGCTCAGCTGGTCAGAGCGCCTCTCTTACACAGAGGAGGTCAGAGGTTCGAACCCTCTGTTGCCCACCCTGTGCAACTGACGGTGTCCGCTGACACCAGAGGTCTGCACCTTCGAGCGTAGCCGCTCGTAGGGCGTCTGGCCCCCGAGAGCTCCGTGCGGCCGCTCGAAGTTGTAGTAGTCCTCCCACTCTTGGAG
>Ga0207684_10003397_pt1 | contig 15590 bp, 15 predicted proteins | sample KBSK5501metaG_FD_184342 | JGI IMG/M metagenome (GOLD analysis project Ga0207684, IMG submission 184342) | Corn, switchgrass and miscanthus rhizosphere microbial communities from Kellogg Biological Station, Michigan, USA - KBS K5-50-1 metaG... | ecosystem: Host-associated > Plants > Roots >...
GACATCAGCGAGTTCTTCATCCTGCGGCGTCACCGTCGTCAGGGTATCGGCGGCGAGGTCGCCCGGCGCATGTTCGACGCGTTTCCCGGCAAGTGGGAGGTCACGCAGCTCGCGAGCAACGTCGAGGCCCAGAAGTTCTGGCGACGCGTCATCGGCGAGTACACCGGAGGGCGCTACGAGGAGACACCGCGGCCGGACGGCCGCGGCGTCATGCAGCGTTTCGACACCGCGCGCCAGCGAATGAAGGAGACGCCATGAGTTACGAGACTCTCATCGTCGACCAGACCGGCCCGATCGCCACGATCACGCTGAACCGCCCGGAGGCGCGCAACGCGCTCGACTTCGCCATGCGCCGCGAGCTCTTGACCGCGCTCGACGAGATCGAGGCCAACCCCGCCGCCCGCGTGGTGATCCTCACGGGCGCCGGCGGCCACTTCTGCGCCGGCGGCGACGTCAAGAACATGCGCCAGCGACACACCGCCGCCGAGGGGCAGGCACGCGTCGAGCTCCTGAATCGCGCGGTGCTGAGGCTCGTGAACTTTCCGCTCCCCACGATCGCGATGGTGGACGGCTACGCCGTCGGCGCCGGCTCGAACCTGGCGCTCTGCTGCGACCTGATCGTCGCCTCCGACCGCGCGAAGTTCGGCGAGCTGTTCTGCAAGATCGGCCTGGCGGTCGACGGCGGCGGCACCTGGCTCCTGCCGCGGCTCGTCGGGATGGCGCGCGCCAAGGAGCTGATCTTCACGGGCGACGTCTTCGACGCCGCCGAGGCGCTCCGGATCGGTCTCGTCAATCGCGTCGTGCATGCCGCCGACCTGGCCGCGACCACGCGAGAGCTCGCCGAGAAGATCGCGGCGGGCCCGCCGCTGGCGCTGCGCCTGGACAAGCAGGCGCTGAATCGCGCGGCCAGCAGCGATCTGGCCGCGGCGCTCGAGGTCGAGGCGCTCTCGCAGGGCCTCGCGATCGCCTCCGACGACCATCGAGAGGGCGTCGCCGCCTTCTTCGACAAGCGCCCGCCGAAGTTCTCGGGCGCGTAGAGCGCGGCGAGCGACGTCCGCCTACGGCGTCGCGGGCGGCTTCGCGGGCGGGGGCGGCGGACGGTTGCCGGGCGGCGGCTCGGGCACCGGCTGGCGAGGGGCGCGGCGCAGCGCGTCGTCCAGCTCGGGCGTGGCCTTGCGCATCTCGTTGGTGATCTTGGCCGCGTCGACCGCGGTGCCGATCACGCGCGGCGTGATCAAGAGCAGGAGCTCGGTCTTCTCGACCAGCCGCTCGGTGAACCGGAACAGATAACCGACCAGCGGGATGTCCTTGAGGAGCGGGATCCCGCGGTCGGTGGTGGTCAGCTTGTCCTGGATGAGCCCACCCAGCACGAGCGTCTGACGGCTCAGCAGCACGACCGAGGTCTCCGCCTCGCGCTTGATGAACGAGGGCGAGTTCGTCGGCGCCACCGCCGGTCCGATCGAGTTCACTTCCTGCTTCACGTCGAGCGCGACCGTGCCCTGCTCGCCGATGCGCGGCGTCACCGTGAGGATCACGCCCGCGTCGCGGTACTCGACGGTCTGGTTGAGCCCGGCGGTGGTCGTGGTGGTCGTGGTGGTCGTGCTGGCGGCGGCGACCTGTCCGGTGGTCTGGCTGGTGACGACGGGGACCGACGTCGACACGTTGATGACCGCCTTCTTGTTCTCCGAGGTCATGACGTGCGGGTTCGAGACGATGTTGACCTTGTTGTCGCTCGCCAGCGCATTGAGCATCGCGATGAAATGGTCCGTCGCGAACGTGAAGGCCGTGAGTCCCTGGCCGAAGGGCCCCAGAAGCGCCGCCGGGCCCCTGACGCCGGCCGGGAACGACATCGTGCCGCCGTCGGATGACGGCGTCGTCGGGAGCCCGGGCGGTCCCGTGTTGGTGTTGACGAAGTTGAAGCGGCCCTGCCGCACCGCCCAGTCGATACCCAGCCGCGTATCATCGGTCAGGGTGATCTCGGCCACCAGCACCTCGATCAGCACCTGGCGCGACATCCGGTCGAGCTGCTTGATGGTGTTCTCGATCTCGGTCCAGCTCCGCGGGAAGGTCGTGACGATCACCGCATTGGTGACTTCGTCGGCGATGAAGCGCACCTGGCCCTCGGCCAGGACGTCGGGCGCGTTCGCGCCGCCCGCCGGCGCGCCACCCGCCGGCGGAACGTAGACCGGCGGCGGGGGTGGAGGCGTCGGCGCACCCGTCCGCCCGGGCGTGGTCGACGGCGTCGGGGGCAAGCCCGCCGACGTGGTCGCCCCGGTGTCGCGCGCGCCGTAGATGGCGTTCAGCGTCGCGGCGAGGTCTTTCGCCTTGGCATTCTCCGCGTAGTAAATGAAGACGCGGCGCCCGCCGTAGATATTGACGTCGAGCTGCGAGACCAGGCGCCTGATCGTCTCGACCTCGTGCTTCTTGGCGTGGACGATCAGCGAGTTCGAGCGGCGCTCGGGGAGGATCAGCGGCGCGCGCTCGGCGCCGCCGCCCGGCTGCCCCGGCGCCGCCGGCTGGGGCACGCCGGGCGTGGGCGGCGCCGCCGGCGCGGGGGCGGGTGGCGTCCCCGGCGCCGCGAAGCGGACGCGGCCGCTGGCGAAGAGCTGGGTCAGGATCGCCGCGAGCTCGCCGGCGTCGGCGTACGAGATCGGGATGATCTGGAGCTCTTCCTGTGCCACCTGCACGTCGACGAGGCGGATGATGTCGAGCAGCCGGGTGACGTTCGACGCCGTGTCGGTGATGATGAGCACGTTCGTCTCGCGATGCGCGATCAGGGTGCCCCGCGTCGAGATGAGCGGACGCAGGAGCGCGCTGAGATCCGCGACCGACGAGTACTTGATCGGCACGATCTGCGTGATGATCTCGTCGGTCGTGCGGTTCGGATCGGCCGTCGGGCCGACGATCGTCGGCACGGCGCGCTCGCGCGCGCCCTCGATGCGGACGATCTTGTAGAGGTTCCCCGATTTCACCGCCGTGAAGCCCTGCACCTCGAGGATCGCCAGCAGCACCCCGAATACGTCTTCCTGAGCGATGCGGCCGGAGGTCTGCACGGTGACCTTGCCGCGCACGTCGGGCGCCAGCACGTAGTTGAAGCCGATGATCTCGCTGGCCGCCTGGATGACGGTCTCGATGTCGGCGTTGTCGAAATTGAGGACGACGAAGCGCCCTCGCTGCGCCGGCGGAACCGGCGGCGCGGTCGGGGGCGGTGGTGGCGGTGGAGTCGGCGCGGCTTCGGGCGGCACCGGTGCCGGCACCGCGGGCACCGTGCGTGGCCCGACCGACACCGGGGGCAGCGCCGGACGCGTCTCGCCGGTCGCCGGCGGTGCCGCCTCGGGCGCCGGGGGCGTGATCAAAGTCGGCCGCTGCCGCTGGCGCTGCGAGGCGCACCCGGCGGCAACGACGATCAGCATGAGCGTGGCGACGAGGCGCTTCATTCTATTGGGTCGGCGCCGGCAGCGGCTGGCCGGATGGGTCCTGAGGAATCGGGGGCATGCGGCGCCCGAGGCTCGGCGCCGGCCGACCGAACGGGACCGGTTGACCCGGTGCTGGCTGCTGTACCGCCGGCGGGGGCATGGGCTGTCCGGGCGTCACCGGCTGCGGCACCGGAACCCCCGGCGGCGTGAAGGCGCGCGGAGACGGCTGGGTCGCGCCAGGCACCGGCATCAGGCCTTGATTCGGGAGCTGGCCTCCGCCCCCCGGGCTCGGCAGGGGCTGCTGACCGGGCACCGGTTGCTGGGCACCGGGCTGCGGTGGCGCCGGCCTCGGCTTCGAGGGGTCTCGCAGGCGCACGTCGACCATGCCGTCCGGACGAGCGATCACGACCGCATCCGCTGAAATCGTTTGCACAGTGCCGCCGGCGATCGGATCGCCGACGCGATAGCCGGCGATCCGCTTCGTGAGCGGATCTTCTAGATACGCGATCGGGGAGCCTTCGCGCAAGACCACCCCGTGCAGGGCCGGCTTGACGACAATGACCGGCGCACCGCCGGCGATGGCCGGCCCCGCCGTCTCGCTTCGCGTCGGGCTGAACAGATTGCGCGAGGCGACCACGTTGTAGGCCTGTGGGGGCAAGCGCGAGTCGCCGGCCGGCGCGGTCGCGGCCGATGCGCCGACCGCCGGCCGACCGCGCGGCGCGGCCGGCGGACGCCCGGTCAACAGCTGTTTCACGATGAGCACGATACAGAGGACGGACACGGCCGCGAGCACGACATTGACGAAGAGGAGCCGCCGCGGCATTCAGCTTCTGGCCTTGCCCTGCGCGCTGGGCTGGATGAACCCCGAGATCGTGAGCGTGACGAGGAGCTCCTTGGGCTGGCTCAGGTTGACGACGCGGACCTTGAGGTCCTGGACCGGCAGGAGCTTGGTGGCGCCGTCCAGCCGCGCGAGCAGATCGACGAGCTGCCGGATCTCGCAGGACACGGCGATCTCGACCGGGATCTCCAGGAGCTCGCCGCGGTCGGCCGGCGGCAGGATCCGCTCGCTGCGGACTTCGGTCTTCGCTTGCGCGGCCATGTCCTTGACGATCTTCTGCAGCTCCGAGGCGGCGACCGCGGGCGTGGCCGACGTGAGGAAGCCCTCCGCGAGCTTGTCGAACCGCGTCGCCGTCGACTCGAGCTCGGTTTTGATCGCGGCGCGTCGTGCGATCAGCTCGCGCTTCTGCAACAACACCTGCTCGCGCGCCGGCACCAGCTCACCGGCGGACCGATTGTGCTCGAGGATCGGTTCGATCACCAGCAGCCAGCCGCCCAGGATGGCTCCGACGGCGACGGCGAGGCCAACCAGGATCCGCTCGCGGCGAGAGAGATTGCCGATGCCGATCATTGCCGTGGCGCTCCGGGCTGAGGGGCCGGGAGTCCCTGGCGCCTGGGGTTCTCGACCTGCGGTGACTCGTTGCCGCGCGGCTGCCTGACGCTCGGCGCGGCGGGCGGCCTGGCGGCCGGCGGCTGGGGCGCGGCGGCCGGCGCGGGCGGCGCCGGCGCTTCCCACGCCGCGCGAATCCTGAACTGCTCGCGATCCCGCCCGCGCGTGACCGGCGACGCGAACTCGACGCGCTCGAGCAGCGGCGAGTTCTCCAGGAGCGGGATCAAGTTACTGGCCGCGCCCGCCTGTCCCGTCATCTCGACGCCCTTGGCGTCGAGCGCGAGATAGGTGACCCACGCGTCGCTCGGCAGGATCTCGGTCAGCTCGCGGAGCACCGCCAGCGGCTGGAGCGCCGTCGTGTTGATCTTCTGCACGGTGTCGAGCAGTTGGCGCTTCTGATCGAGCTCGCGCGCGACGCGCTCGACCGCCCGCACGTCCGGATCGATACGCGCGATCTCGCCGTTCAGGCGCGCGAGACGTCGGCTCTCGACGAAGCCCGGCACCAGCAAGGCCGCCAGCACCAGCAGCACGGTCGCCACCAGCGCTCCGGCGGTCATCAGCTCCTGCCGCGTGAACCGGCGCGGCTTGATGGCCGAGGGGATCAGGTCGAGCGAGCGAATGGCGCGGTTGGAAGCCGTCGCCACGGCGAGCTCCAGCGCCCCGCGCGGCTCGGCGACCTGAGCCAGGCGGTGCTCGGCCCGCGACGACCAGGGCGGATCGGAAATCGGAACGCCGAGGTCGAGCAGCGGCGCGGCGGAGGCGCCGTCGCCCGAGACCCAGATCGCGTTGCAGGTGCGCCAGCGCGCGCCGACGAAGCTTCGCCGCGTCTCGGTGTTGAGCGTCGCGTCGTCGGCGGCGGTGAAGCTGCGGCTGAACACGACCATCGAGCCGTGGAGCAAGAGCAGATCGGCCGTGTCGCCGCTGCGGTGTAGCCACGCGACGCGCTGCTGGCGATCGGTCTCGACCAGCGCGAGCAGGTCGTGCGCGGCCACCGTGATCGACACCGGGCGCAGCTTCGCTTCTTCGGCGAGGCGCAGGCCGGCGTCGATCAGTCGGCGGTCGGCTGCGGCGATCAGGACGCGCTTGCCCTCGCTCGCGCCCTCGACGTCGGCGTCGGCCGGCAGCGGGACGAAGTCGAACGCGGCGTCGTCGGCCGGGATCGGCAGATGACGCTCGAGCTCGAACCTCACCATGTCCTGCGTTCCGCCGGCGATGGCCGGCAGCTCGATCGGCTTCACGGTGACGGCCGAGCGCTCGAGGCCGATCGCCACCGTGCGCGCGGGCAGCGCTCGCGCGTCGAGCTCCGCGCGCAGCGCGACGCCCGGATTTTCCGCGTCGATGATGAACGTCTCCACCCGATCGCGCTGGATCGCCGCGACGGCGAGCCGGTCGCCGAGCATCACGACGGCGAGCCGAAGCCGCGAGAGTTTCGGAACCGCGAATTTCATCATGGTAGGGTAACACCCCTAACCGATCCGATGGAAAGTGTCAACGGGCCCCCGGCATCTCGAGAATGACGACCGAAGGCGGGTCGACGTCGGTGCGTTTCTGGACGATCGCGGTCAACCGGGCGGCCACGCGGTCGTCCACGATGCCCTCCGCCTCGATGCGGAACGTACGCGTGGCGACTCCCAGGTTTCGGCCGCCGAACTTGCCGGGCACGTTCGGGAAGGGCCCGTTGTTGTGGCGCGATTGGAGAACTTCCGTGATCTCGGCGGTCGAGAGCCCGAGCGCGGAGAGCACCGCGGAGCCGGCGGTGTTCATGTTCACGGTTCCGGTGCTGCGCACGGTGACGAGGCTCGCGAGCCCCACGCGATCCTTGGAGCCGTTGTAGATCGCCGAGGTGATGCCCCTGATCTGCAGGAGCTCCGTGATCGACTCGATGTTGGCGTTGCGCGAGCGGTACGGGACCGGAAGCTTCAGGTAGTAGTCGTCGCTCTCGGCGCCGTTGGCGCGGTGCTCCTCGTTGGGGTCGCGCCAGTCCTGGACCGAGTCGACGATGATGTCGCGGTTCTCCTTTTCGATCCCGAGCGTCAGCAGGAGACGATCGAAGCGGTCGGGCGGAGAGGTGTTGATGTTGAGCCGGGCTTCCTCGTCGGTGATGAGATACGAAAACCGGCCGCCGACGAGCTCGGCCTTCGTGCGGCGGAGCCTCGGCAGCGGCCGCCGGTCGGCGGTGTAGAAGGTGAGGAGGCCGTCGTCCTCCTCGACGACGAGCGGGGCGTCGGCGACGATCTCGCGAATCGCCTGCTCGAGCCCGGTTTCGGCGAGATGATTGCCGATGATTCCGTTCTTGTAGGCGCGCACGGCCGAGGCCTCGAGCCGCATCGAGTAGGCGAACTCGGCGCCGACGACCGCCACCAGCGCCAGCACCAGCAGCACGACCAGCAGCGCAAACCCGCGCTCGTCTTCGAGCACTCGCCGCGGCACGGCCGGCGGGCCCCCAGCCCCGCGACGGCACGCGCCGCGCACCACCACGCGCCGCCCGCTCGTCATTGCTGTTGCTCGATGCCCACGTGGAGGGGCACGGTCAAGGGGAGGAGCGCCTGGGCGCGGCCGTTGAGCGTCCCGCCCACGCTGACCCGGATGGCGCGCGGAAGCCGCTTCTGGGTCTCGACGTCCCACGAATCCTGCCAGGCACCGTTCTCGTCGAGATAGCTGAACGAGACCTCGGTCAGGGTCGGGTCGTTGAACACGACCACCGCGTCGGTGAACGGATTGCGGTTCGGCAGCACGCGCTGCCGGATGACGAGGCCCCGCTGCTCACCGGTGGTGCCGAGCTCGATCACGACGGCGGTGAACGCGACGGGAATCGACGGAGGATACGGGGCGGCCTGCGTCACGAATTCGAGGCTCGACCCGCTGCCGCCGAAGAGCAGCACCGCGGTCGGGGTGTCCCCGCGGGGCGCGTTGTACGGATAGGCGGAGCCGACCGACCGGGCCAGGGTCAGCGCCACCCCGCGAAGGTGCTGATACGCTTCGGCGCGATCCTCGCCCTGGCGCCAGGAGGTGAGCGCGATCCTCACGCCGCTGAACGCGATCACGACGAGGGCGCCGACCATGGCGAGCGCCAGCAAGAGCTCGAGCAGCGTGAAGCCGCGCTGATCCCGCCTCACCGCGGCATCCCCGGTGTCTGCATCCCGGGCGTCCGCGGCAGCACCCCCGGTGTCCGCGGTAATCCTGATGTCGCCGGCACGACCGACGACGTCGGCATCCCCGTGTGCGGGCGCTCGGCCGACGTCCGGAGGCTCACGATCTCGACGCCGCGCTTGTCACCCCAGCTCACCTTGACGTCGATCTGGTAGACGCGCCACTTCGTGGTCGCCACCGTCCGCGTGAGATCGGGCGCCGCCACGACGGTGACGACGCGCTCCCAGTCGAAGTTGCCCTCCTTGCCCTGGTCGCGTCCCTCGACCGGAATCACTAGCTCGCGCGTCTTCTGATCGGCGAGGAGCACGGCCTGCTGGTGATCGCCGGCCACCTTCAGGAGCCGCAGGCCCTGGGCGAAGCCCTGGATGACGGCGACCACCGCGACGCTCAGGATCGCGAACGCGATCAGAACCTCGAGGAGCGTGAAGCCTCCTTGCGCCCCGGTCGAGCGGTGGCGCGACGGCATATTGAAGCCGGGGCTCATTCGCGCTGACTCCGAACGCGGCCGGTGACCGCGTCGACGCTGACGCGATAGCTGATCTTCCCGGAGGTCAGGTGGAACTGGCCGCCGCTGGAGGTGCCTTGCGGCTCGAAGCGAACGGTCAGGGTGCCCGCCCTCTCGGTCGAGATCGCGATCGTGTTCGAGAGCGCGCGCGTCCAGCGGACCTCGTCCTCGCCGGTCGTGACCGTCAGCAGATGATTCGTCGGGTTGATCACCACGGCGTACGGCTGCCGGGTGGTGATCGCCTGCTCGCGCGCATGACGGAAGGTCGCCGAGAACCCCGCGACCTCGGCGCGGACGCGTAGCGCCTCGGTGCTCCGCCCGATCGTGGGGGCGACGAGGCCCACCGCGATCGCGACGACCAGCAGGGTGACGATCAGCTCGAGGAGGGTGAAGCCCCGGGCATCTACTTCTGGCTGCTGTCCCATGAGGTGATGTCCGCGTTCTCGCCTTCGCCACCCGGCGCCCCATCGGCGCCCTCGGACCAGAGGTCGTATTCGCCGTTCTGGCCCGGACAGCAGCGGTACTTGTACTGATTGCCCCACGGATCCTTGGGCACGGCCTTCTTGAGATAGGGGCCGTTCCAGTTGTTGACGTTCGGATTCCGCTGGAGCGCGTCGAGGCCCTGGCCCGAGTTGGGATACGACCCGATGTCGAGACGATACTGGTCGAGCGCCGCGCCGAGCAGCTCGATCTGCGCGCGCGCGGCCGCCTGCTTGGACTGGCCCACCCGCCCGAACAGCCGCGGCCCCACAAGCCCAACCAGGAGTCCGAGCACGATGATGACGACCAGGAGCTCGATCAGCGTGAACCCCCGCTGATCGCGGAAGCTACGCCCCATTAGTCGGCGCCATCGTCGCCGCAGGTGGCGATGCTCATCACGTAGAACGGTCGATCGGGAGCGCGGACCGGAGCGGGGGTGCGGGGGCCCCTGCGCGCCGCGTGTAGTCAGCGCGCGGGCGCCGCACGGCCGTCTATCCGACGCGTCGTCCATGAGAGCAGTCGTCGGCGTGCAGGGGCCCCCGCACCCCCGCTCCGGTCCGCGCTCCCGGCTCAAAGCGGAATCTCGTTGATGGAGAAGATCGCGAGCATCATGGCCACGACGATGAACGCCACCAGCACCCCCATGCCGAAGATGATCACGGGCTCGAGGAGTCGCAGCGCGCGCTTGAGATCGGTCCCGACGTCGGTCTCGAACGTCTCGGCGACCTTGATCAGCATGTCCTCGAGCCGGCCCGTCTCCTCGCCGACTCGCACCATGTGGATCGCCAGGACCGGGAACGGCGCCTGCGCCTGCATGCCGGCCGCGATGGTGCCGCCGCGCTTCACGCCGTCGGAGAGCCGCGCCACCGCCTGCCCGATCGACTGATTCGTCATCGTGTCGCCGACGACTGCGAGCGCGCTCATGACCGGGACACCGCTCTTGAGCATGGTCCCGAGCGTCCGGGCGAAGCGCGCGGTCTCGATCTTCATGACGAGCGGCCCGATCACCGGAATACCGAGGACGGTCTGGTCCCACTGCAGCCGTCCGTGCGGACTGCCGGTCCACATGCGCCAGGCGAGCATCGCCGCCAGGACGAGGAGGACCCCGATCCACCAGTAGGACGAAAAGATCGCGCTCACCGTCAATAAGATCTGCGTCGGGAGCGGGATCGTCTGGCCGAGGTCGGCGAAGATCGTCGCGAACCGCGGGATCACGAACGTCATGAGGAAGATGATGGCGCCGATGCCGAACGTGAAGACGACCGCCGGGTAGGCGACCGCCGTGATGACCGCCTCGCTGAACGCGGCGCGCGCCTCGAGGAACTCGGCGAGCCGACGCAGCGTGACCTCGAGCACGCCGCCCCGCTCGCCGGCGCGGATCATGTTGATGTAGAGCCGCGAGAACGGCCGGGGATGGTGCTTGGCGAGCGCCTCGCTCAGCGAGGCGCCGCCGCGCACGCTCACCTGCAGATCGGCGACGATCGCCTTGACGCGCGCGTTCGGCGCCAGCTCTTCGAGAATCGCCAGCGAGCGATCGAGCGGCAGGGTCGCCTCGAAGAGCGTCGCGAGCTGCTGGGTGAAGGCCAGGACGTCGCCCTGGCTGATCCGGCCCGAGCCGCCGAGCGAAAGCCAACTCTGGCGGTCGGCGTGGGGCGCGACCTTGATCGGGAAGTACGAGTCGCGCTGGAGCCGCTCGATGACGGCGCGCGCGTCGGGCGCTTCCATCACGCCATCGATCGTCTGGCCGCGCCGGTCGGCCGCCCGATAGACGAAAACGGGCATAGCGGACTCTAGGCGTCTTCCTGCGTGACTCGGAGCACTTCCTCGACGGTGGTGACGCCCGCACACGCCTTGGCCCAGCCGTCGAGCCGCAACGTGACCATGCCGGCTTCGAGCGCGACGCGACGGATCTCGCGGGTCGGCGCTCGCCTGAGAATCAGGCTGCGCGCGTCCTCCGTGATAGGGAACAGCTCGTAGATGCCCGTTCGCCCGCGGTAGCCGGTGCCGCGACACTCGTCGCAGCCGCCGCCCCGATAGAGGCGCGTCCCGTCGGCGCCGGCGATGCCGAGCGCGCCGAGGTCGGCCGCCGACGGAGTGTCGGCCGCGCGGCAGGACGTGCAGATGCGCCGGACCAGCCGCTGGGCGAGGACGCCTTCCAGCACCGAGGCCACCAGATAGGGCTCGACACCCATATCTTGAAGTCGCGTGATCGCGCCCGGCGCGTCGTTGGTGTGAAGGGTCGAGAAGACGAGGTGGCCGGTGAGCGAGGCCTGGATCGCGATCTCGGCCGTCTCGAGGTCACGGATCTCGCCGATCAGGATCACGTCGGGATCCTGGCGGACGATGTGCCGGAGCCCGGTGGCGAAGGTCAGGCCGATCTTCGGCTTGACGGCGATCTGGTTGACGCCCTTCAGCTGGTACTCGACCGGATCTTCGACGGTGATGATCTTGCGGTCCGGCGAGTTGATCTTGTCGAGGGCACCGTAGAGGGTCGTCGTCTTGCCGGATCCGGTCGGACCGGTGACGAGGAGGATGCCGTGCGGTTGCCGGATCAACCCTTCGAAGCGGGGCAGCATCCCCGGAGAGAAGCCGAGCTTCTCGAGCGGCAGGAACACGCTCTGGCGGTCGAGGAGACGCATCACGATCGACTCGCCGTGCACCGTCGGGATCGTGGAGGTGCGGATGTCCACACGGCGGTTGTGGAGCGTGACGCGGATGCGCCCGTCCTGGGGCAGCCGCCGCTCCGCGATGTTCATCTCGGCCATCAGCTTCACGCGGGAGGTCACCGCGGCCTGCAATCGACGGGGCGGCGCCTCCTGGTCGAAGAGTATGCCGTCGATGCGATACCGGATCCGGAGCGTGTCCTCGAAGGGCTCGATGTGGATGTCGGAGGCCTCGGACGTGATGGCGTTCTCGATCAAGAGATTGACGAGCCGGACCACCGGCGCCTCGAACGCCATGTCGCGCAGCTGATTGACGTCCTCGTCACCCTCGCCGCCGCGATCGTCATCCATGCCCTCGACGATGCGCTGCAGCGGTGTCGCGACGCCGTCGTAGGTCCGGTCGATCGCCTCGACGATCGCGTCGGCCGCGCACACGACGACCCGGACGCTGAGGCCGGTCGACTGCGCGAGGTCGTCGACGATGATTGGATTCAGCGGATCCGCCGTGGCGACCGTCAACACGCTGCCCTCGACGCTCACCGGGCAGACCGCGTACTGGCGCAGGTACTTCGGCGAGAGATTTTTGACGATCGGCAAGGGCGCCGGCAGCTCGTCGCGGGTGAGATAGGCGAGGTTCTGCTGCTGCGCGAGCGCGCGGAGCACGTCGTCGTCCTTGACGGCACCGAGCGAGACGAGGGCCTCGCCGACGCGCTCACCCGTGGTCCGGGCGCGCACGAGCGCCTGCTCCACGACGTCGGGGGTGGTCAGCCGTTCACGGACGAGGATCTCACCGAGGCGACGGAAAAGCCCTGTGATGCCCATGCTATGCTCCCGGTCATGTTAGCATACCTGACCTTCGTGGCCGTCGCGGCGGTCGCGGATCTCGCCGGCGCCCTGCTCGTGACCACCGTGCACCAGAAGGGTCTGGCGCCGCTGCGATATTTCGTCGCCGGCGGCGCGGGATTCATGCTGGCGGCCGCGTTCGTGCGCATGCTTCCCGAGAGCGCGCAGGTCCCGCACGCGTTCCTGTTCGTCCTGATCGGCTACTTCGGCGTGCACCTCTTCGAGCACACGGTGGCGCCGCACTTCCACTTCGGCGAGGAGAGCCACCCGGAGGCGCTGCTCCATCCCTCGGCCGGGTACCTCGCGCTGCTCGGTCTCGGCGTCCACACGCTCTTCGACGGCGTCGCGATCGCGGCCGGGTTCATGATCGGACCCGCCCTCGGCGTGCTGCTCTCCGTCGCGGTGTGCCTGCACAAGGTGCCCGAGGGCGTCACGATCGCGTCGATCATGCTGGCCGGCGGTCAGTCGCGCGCGACGGCGATCGGCGCGGGCGCGCTCCTGGGCGCGCTGACCATCGCGGGCGCGGTGGCCACGCGCTTCGTGGCCGAGCAGCACGTCGGCTACGCGCTCGCGCTATCGGCCGGCGTCACCATCTACGTGGCCGCGTCGGATCTCATCCCGGAGGTGAACCGCGAAGGGGGGCCTGCGCTCGGCTGGACGGTGTTCGGGGGGCTGGTGCTCTTCGCGCTCGCCGACTGGCTCGTGTCTCCGCTCGGCGGCCACTGATGCTAAGCTCCGTCTCGCGATGAAGGTCCTCGTGCTGCACGGGCCGAATCTCAATCTCCTCGGCACCCGCGAGCCCGGCGTGTACGGCCGCGCGACGCTCGCGCAGGTCGACGGGATGCTCCGCGATCACGCGCGCCGCCGCGGTCACACGGTCGAGTGCCGCCAGTCCAATCACGAGGGCCAGCTCGTCGACTGGCTCCAGGCCGCGCGGCGCGAGGGCTTCGCCGGCGTCGTCTTCAATCCCGGCGCGTTCACGCACTACTCGTTCGCGCTCCGCGACGCCGTCGCGGCGATCGCGCTGCCGGTCGTCGAGGTCCACCTGTCGAACGTGCACGGGCGCGAGGAGTTCCGGCGCCACTCCGTGATCGCCGCCGTCGCGCGGGGACAGATCTCGGGGTTCGGCCCGCAGAGCTATCTGCTCGGCTTCGACGCCCTCACGGCGGATTCGCGCCGACCGACTCGGAGGCGGTGAATCGCCATCGCTACCCCGGCGTCTAACGACGACGGGAGGGCGAGCGAGTGAATCCCGGTGGACACGGACGAAACGGCCCTCATCGAGCGGTGCCGTGCCGGCGACCTGGCGGCGTTCGAGCCGCTGGTCGAGAAGTATCGCCAGCGCGTCTATCGCCTCGCCTACAACGTCCTGCGCGACCCCGAAGAAGCCTGGGACGTCGCCCAGGACGCCTTCATCCGCGCCTTCCAGGCGCTGCCGTCGTTCCGCGGCGACTCCGCCTTCTACACCTGGCTCTTTCGGATCGTGATGAACGTCGCGCGCGACCGCGCCCGACAGCACGCGGCGCGCGGCCGGGCCTTCGGCACCGAGCGCGTCGACGAGAAGGACTGGGACCGCATCCTGGTCGATCAGGGGACCGCGCCCGACAGTCACGCGACGCAGATCGAGGAGCGCGAGCGGATCGGGCGCGCGCTGGCCACTTTGTCGGAGCCGCACCGGGCCATTATCATGTTGAGTGATCTCGAAGGGCTGTCGTACCGCGAGATCGCGGAGGTACTGAACATACCGATGGGGACCGTGATGTCGCGGCTGCACAACGCCCGCCGGCGTCTGCGGGACGCCCTCGGGCCGCTCCTGGTCCTGGTCCTGGCGCTGCTGCTGGCCTTCGCGCTGGCAGCGGTGACCGAGGCGCAGTCGGTCGTCAGGTTCGGCACGCGAATCATTCTGGCCAGCGATGGGCCCCCGCCCAACGCGCCCAGCCTCGCGCCGGAGCCGTCCGACGAGCGCCTCGAGGCCTTCCTGCCGAAGCTGCGCCAGCTCTTCCGCTACAACAACTACACCTCGCTCGAGCGCTACCGCGCCGAGGTGCCCGTCGGCACGACGCAGCGTTGGCCCGTGCCGGGCGACCGAAAGCTCGAGGTCACGCCAAAGAGCGTGCGCGGCGGCGCGGTGAGCTTCAACATGCGGCTCACACGCGGCAGCGTGACGGAGCTGTCCACGAACATCCAGGCGCAATCGGGCAACCCGGCGGTGATCGGCGGCCCCAAGCACGGCTCGGGCACGCTCATCATCATCCTCTGGACCAACCCCAACCCGTGATCGGCAGGCCCCGATGAGCTCCGGCGAGGACCGCTACTACCGCGAGCGCGCGCGGATCGAGCAAGGCCACACGAAGTACCGCGAGAAGCTCCGCGAAGAGGGCAAGCTCTTCGTCCGTGACCGGCTCAAGCTCCTGCTCGACCCGGGCGCCGAGTTCCAGGAGGACTGGCTCTTCGCCCGCTCGAACGAAGCCGACACGCCGGCGGACGGCGTGGTCACCGGAGTCGGCAAGGTCGGCGGCCGTCCCGTGTGTGTCATGGCCAACGACTACACGGTCAAGGCGGGCTCCTGGGGTGAGAAGACCATCCAGAAGATCATCCGCATCCAGGAGAAGGCCGCGCGGCTGCGGGTGCCCCTCCTCTATATGGTGGACGCCGCCGGCGGGCGCATCTCCGAGCAGATCAAGATCTTTCCGGGGCGTTTCCACGCCGGCCGCATCTTCTACAACGAGGTCCAGCTCTCCGGCGTCGTTCCCCAGGTGTGCGTCCTCTTCGGGCCGTCGCCCGCGGGCTCGGCCTACCTGCCCTCGCTGACCGACGTCGTCATCATGGTCGAGGGCAAAGCCTCGCTCTACGTCGGCAGCCCTCGCATGGTCGAGATGGCGATCGGCGAGAAGACGACCCTGGAGGAGCTCGGTGGCGCGCTCATGCACTGCAAGGTCTCCGGCTGCGGCGACGTGCTCGCCGCGTCCGATGAGGACGCGATCGCGCTCGCGCGCCGGTATCTGACCTACATGCCGCAGTCCTATCGTGAGGCCCCGGCGTCCTCGACCGCGGCCGAGCCGAAGCCCGGCCGGTCGATCGACGAG
>Ga0207684_10003399_pt1 | contig 15583 bp, 13 predicted proteins | sample KBSK5501metaG_FD_184342 | JGI IMG/M metagenome (GOLD analysis project Ga0207684, IMG submission 184342) | Corn, switchgrass and miscanthus rhizosphere microbial communities from Kellogg Biological Station, Michigan, USA - KBS K5-50-1 metaG... | ecosystem: Host-associated > Plants > Roots >...
GCGCCAAGCCGCCGCGGTCGAAGCCGGTGCCGCCTCCGTCGCGAGGGGCTCTGAGGGCGTCTCGCCTCCGTCGACCACGAACGCTGCCGCCCGCACCGCCGGGACCACGGAAACCGCGGGCGCGGATCGCGCGCCCTTCGCCATCAGGAAGGTGCCCACGGGCAGGAGGACCATCAGCACCAGGGCGCCGGTCGCGGCCAGATAACGCGCCTGCGCGGAGCGACGCCGGAGCAACGCGTTCACGCTCACGAGCAGCCCCGCCACGAGCGCGAGCTGCCAGAGGGAATGCAGGAGCGCCCAGCCGAGGGCGATCGCGTCGGGATGTCGGAGCAGCTCGTGGAGACTCACGGCTCGCCTCCCTCCATGTCGTCCAGCAGCTGCCGGATCCGCGCGATCTCCTCGGGCGACGCCTTCCGGTCGGCGAGGGCGTGCATCACCAGCTTCATGGCGGAGCCGTCGAAAGCGCGCTCGAGGAGGTCGCGCACCAGCTGCCGCTGCGTCTGCGATTCCGCCAGCCGCGCGGAGTAGACGTGGGCGCGCTGTCTCTCGTCGCGGCTGACCAGGTTCTTGTCGGTCATGATCTGGAGCATCTTCAGCACCGTGGTATAGCCGGTGGGGCGGTGCTCGCTGAGCGTGACGTGCACCTCGCGAACGGTGCTCGGACCGCGCTGCCACAGTACCCTCAGGATCTCCAGCTCCGCCGGCGTGGGACGGGGTGCGCTGCTCACGGACGCAGACTAATACGAAGGTCTTCGTGGTGTCAACGACAATCTTCGTACATTCAGTTGAATGCGCACCGGTGCACCCCCCAGCTCACAGCAGCGAGCGGAGCGCGATTCACTCGCGCGGAGCGAGGGGGGGTCTGGGGGGTGCGACGCAGCACCCCCCAGCTCACCACACCGTCGCCCGGGCGAGGAGCGCTTCGGCGTCGGGCGGGGCCAGCGGGGGCGCGAAGTGGAAGCCCTGCCCGTACTCGCAGCGCAACGTCCGGAGGAACGAGAGCTGGCTCGGCGTCTCGATGCCCTCGGCGATGACCTCGCGGTTCAGGTTGTGGGCCAGCTCGACGATGGTGCGCACGATGGCGGCATCACTCGGGGACTCCGATCGTCCCACGAAGGAGCGATCGACCTTGAGCGCGTCGGTCGGCAGGCGATGGAGGTAGCTCAGGGACGAGTAGCCGGTGCCGAAATCGTCGATGTGGATGCCGATGCCGAGCTGCTTCAGGGCCACGAGCAGCGGGATCACGCCTTCGAGGTCCTTCATGATCGTGCTCTCGGTGATCTCCAGGCGAAGATAACGGCCCTCGAGACCGGAGCGTGCGAGCGCTTCCCACACCGCCTCCACCACCTCGGGCTGGGCGAGGTCGGGGCTCGCGAGGTTCACGCTGATGCTGAGCGCCGCTCCGCCCGGGAGCCGGTGCCACGCGCGGACCTGTGCGCACGCTTCCTTCAGGACCCAGGACGTCAGGGGCACGACGATGCCCGTCTCCTCCGCCACGTTCAAGAACTCCACCGGGCCGAGCAGCCCGCGCGTGGGATGGCTCCACCGCACCAGCGCCTCGAACCCGCTGATGCGTCCCGTGAGGAGGGAGACGATGGGCTGGTAGTGGAGGCGGAACTCGCCGCGTTCCAGGGCGCGGCGCAGGTCGGTCTCGAGCGTCAGGCGGGCCAGGGCCCGCGCGTGCATCTCGCGGTCGAAGATCTGGGTGCGGCCGCTGCCGAGGCTCTTCGCGCGGTACATCGCGGTGTCGGCGTCGCGAAGGAGGTCCTCCGGGCGGTCATAGCCGCTGGCGCTGAAGGCGATGCCGATGCTGGCGGAGGTGAAGACCTCCTGCCCCCCCACCTTGAAGGGCGTGGACACCGAGGCCTGCACGCGCTCGGCCACGTGGCTCGCGTCCGTCGGGCTCTGGATGTGGTCGACGAGAAGCCCGAACTCGTCGCCCCCGAGGTGCGCCACCAGGTCGCCGGGCCGCAGGCATTCGCTCAGCCGCTCGGCCAGCGCGACGAGGAGCTGATCACCGACGACGTGGCCGAGGCTGTCGTTGATCAGCTTGAAGCGGTCGAGGTCCAGGAAGAGCACCGCGAACTGGTACCCGCCGCGTTGGGCACGCCGGAGCGAGCGGAACAGCCGGTCGAGGAACGCCTTGCGGTTGGGCAGGCCGGTGAGGGCGTCGTGCACCGCCATGTGCTGCAGGAGCTGCTCGCCCGCCTTGCGCTCGGTGATGTCGGTGATCGTTCCCGTGAGGCGCCGGACCTGCCCCGTCTCGTCCCGCACCGCCGCCCCCCGGCTCAGGACCCACACGTGGCTGCCATCCCGGCCGAGAAGGCGGTGCTCGCTGTGGAAGCGGGTGCTCTCCCCCTGCAGGTGCGCGGCGATGTCGGCCTTCAGCGCGTCGAGGTCCTCGGGGTGGACGCGGTCGAACCACTCCGCCGGCCGGTCGCCGACCTGGTCCTCCTCCGCTCCCACCATGGCCTTCCAGCGCGCGGAGTAGTCGATGCGGTCCGCGGCGAGGTCCCAGTCCCAGATTCCGTCGTCGGCGCCGCGCGTGGCGAGGGTGTAGCGCTCCTCGCTGCGGCGCAGCGCGTCCTCCTTTCGCCGCCGCTCGGTGACGTCCCGCGCCTCGACGATCACGCGCGCCCCGTCTTTCGGCTCGGCGAGCGGGGCGCCGAGGAGGTCCAGGCTCCGCCAGGAGCCGTCGGCATGACGCAGGCGAAGCGTCGCCTCGGCGCGTCCGTGCGCCGCCGCCCGCAGCCAGTCGCGGATGGCGGCGGATTCCTCGGGATGAACCAGCCCGAGCAGGTCGCGCCCGGCGAGGGCCGCCGGCGTCGTTCCGAGGGCGGAGGCGAGGGCGGGATTGGAGTGGATCACGACGCCCGCGGCGTCGAGGAGCAGGACGGGGCCGGGCATCCGGTCGGTGAGCCCGCGCAAGGCGGAGGGAGTAGGGGGCTTCGTCATCGGGCGCCGGGCGCGGCCGCTCTGGCCTGCGAAGACGGAGGGTGACGCAGGTTACGCCCTTCCTCGGGGAGGGTCAACGCGCACGGGACCCGGAGGCCCGGCGTGCTACCATCCGACAAGTTGGGCTATCGGAACCTCGAGCTCGAGATCGGCGGACGAGTCGCCACGCTGACCGTGAGCCGGCCCGAGGTGCGCAACGCACTCGACGGCGAGACGGTGGCGGAGCTCCATCGCGCGCTCGAGGAGGCGCGGGAGGCGCGCGTCGCCGTGCTCATCGTCACCGGCAAGGGCGACAAGGCGTTCGTCTCGGGGGCGGACATCTCGGCCATCCGCGAGCGCCGGCGCGACGACGCCCTCGCCTCCGTCAACTCGCGCCTGATGACGGCCGTGGAGGCGCACGAAGCGGTGACGATCGCGGCGGTGAACGGCTACGCGCTCGGGGGCGGCTGCGAGCTGGCCCTCGCGTGCGATCTGCGGCTGGCGGCGGAGAACGCCGTCTTCGGCCTGCCGGAGCCGAGCCTCGGGATCATCCCGGGCGCGGGCGCCACGCAGCGGCTGCCGCGAATCGTGGGCCTGGGGCGGGCGAAGGAGATGATCCTCACCGGCGCCCGCTGGGACGCCCGGAAGGCGCTGGAGGTCGGGCTCGTGAGCCAGGTCGTGACCCTCGCCGAGCTGATGGCGGCCGCGCGGGAGATGGCGGAGCGCGTCCTCGCCCTCGGCCCCCTCGCCGTGCGGCTGGCCAAGGCGGCCCTGAACGCCTCCAGCCAGATGCCGCTCGGCGCCGGCCTCGCCTTCGAGTCCACGGCCCAGGCGATCACGTTCGAGTCGCGCGACAAGATGGAGGGGACATCGGCCTTCCTCGAGAAGAGGAGGCCGCGCTTCACCGGCGAGTAGCGGCCGGAAGGCCGCAGGAGGCGCTCGATGCGAAGCTCCGGCCTGATCCTCCTCTTCGGGGGGATCCTCGCGTTCCTGTACTGCACCTCGCGGCTGTCCCAGCTGCCCCCGGTGCCGGCCGAGGTCGAGCTGGGCGACTACCTGCGCTACGAGGCCGGCAAGTGGGAGCTGGGCCGATACGTGAGCGCGGGCCTGGCGGGCATCGGCTTCCTGCTCGCCCTGTTCCCGAAGGGACGCTGACGCCATGCGCGTCCTCCTCGTAGAGGACGACACCGTCTACGCGGGTGTGCTGCGCTCGACCCTCGCGTTCGCGGGCGGGGGCCCCTGGGTGGTGGAATCGGTGGAGTCCTTCGCCGCCGCCCGCGAGCGGCTGACCCGGGGCGGGATCGACGCCGTCCTGCTCGACCTCAAGCTCCCCGACGCGAGCGGCCTCGACGCGGTGAGCCGCTTGTGCGGCGAGTTCCCCACCGTGCCCGTGCTCGTGCTCACCGCGCTGGACGACGAGTCGCTCGGAGTGGCGGCCGTCCAGACGGGGGCCCAGGACTACCTGGTCAAGGGCCAGGTGGAGGAGCAGCTGCTTCCCCGCTCCATCCGCTACGCCATCGAGCGCAAGCGCAACACCGACGCCGTGCGCCAGCTCGACAAGGCCGTGAGCACTATGCAGCTCGGGGTGACGGTGTCCGACCTCCAGGGCCACATCGTCTACGTCAACGCGGCGGAGGCGGAGATGCACGGCTACACCGTGGAGCAGATGCTCGGCCAGGACGCCCGGCGCCTGTCGCCCCCCGAGGAGTGGCGGCCCCTCACTCCCGGGCAGCTGGGGCAGATGCGCAAGTGGAAGCGCGAGCGCGTCCGCATCCGCAAGGACGGGACCACCTTTCCCGTTCAGCTCATGTCCGACGTGGTGAGGGACGCCGCGGGCCAGCCGATCGGCGTCGTCACCACCTGTGAAGACATCAGCGAGCGCAAGCGGGCGGAGGCGGAGCTGCGGCGCAGCGAAGAACGCTACGCCCTCGCCGCCCGCGGGACCAACGATGGCCTGTGGGATTGGGACCTGGCTACCGACCGCGTCTACTACTCCCCGCGCTGGAAGGCCATGCTGGGTTACGACGAGAATGAGATCGGTGAGCGACCGGCGGAATGGCTGGACCGCGTCCACCCCGACGATCTGCCCCGCCTGGAGACCAAGAGGGCGGCTCACCTCGACGGGACCTCTCCCCACTTCGAGGACGAGCACCGCATGCGGCACAAGGACGGCAGCTACCGCTGGTTCCTGAGCCGCGGCTTCGCCGTCCGCGACGGCACCGGGCGGCCGCACCGCATGGCGGGCGCGCAGACGGACGTGACCGATCGCCGCTCGTACGATCCGCTCACGGGGCTGCCCAACCGCGCGCTCTTCGCCGACCGGCTCGGCTACGCGTTCGCCCGGTTCAAGCGCCGGGACGACTACCTCTTCGCGCTGGTCTTCGTGGACCTCGACCGCTTCAAGGAGACGAACGACACGCTCGGCCATCTGGTCGGGGACCAGGTCCTGATCGCGGTGGCCAAGCGGCTCGAGACGTGCCTGCGTCCGGGAGACACGGTGGGGCGCTTCGCGGGAGACGAGTTCGCGGTGCTGCTCGAGCGCATCGGGAGCCGGACCGACGGCCTGGGGGTGGCCGACCGCATCCAGGAGGAGCTCGCGGCTCCGCTGCGCGTGCGCGGCCACGACCTGCGACTCGGCGCGAGCATGGGGGTGGCGTTCATGGGCCGCGGCTACGAGCGGCCCGAGGACCTCCTCCGCGACGCCGACCTCGCCATGTACCGGGCCAAGGCGGCGGGCCGCGGGCGCTACGAGGTCTTCGACGGCGCCATGTCGCAAGGGGGCCGATCGCGCCCCGACCTCGAGCGGAGCCTGTCGCGCGGGATCGAGCAGGGCGAGTTCCGGCTCGTGTACCAGCCCGTCGTCGATCTGGCCCAGGGCGAGCTCGCGGGTTTCGAGGGCCTGCTGCGCTGGCACGACCGCGGGCGGGTCGTGCTGCCGGCGGAGTTCCTTCCCGCGGCGATCGAAGGCGGGCAGGTGCTGGCCCTGGGCTCATGGGTCTTGCGCGAGGGCTGCCGCCAGCTCGCCGCATGGCGGTCGCAGGCGCCCGACGCGAGGCGACTCCGCTTGAGCCTCAACCTGTCCCCCGCCGAGTGCGCCAAGGCGGGGTTGATCGAGGAGGTGGAGGCAACGCTGAGTGACGCGGGGCTCGCGCCCGGCGACCTCGCGCTCGACCTCAGCGAGCCGGTGCTGCTCGGCGAGCGGGCGTGGATGTCGAGCGTGCTCGCCGATCTGCGCGCCCTGGGCGTGCGTCTCCACCTCGACGATTTCGGCCGCGGGCTCGCTTCGTTGAGCGCGCTGCATCGCTTCGCCCTCGATGCGGTGAAGCTGGACCGCTCCGTCGTGTCCGAGGGCAACGGGGACCGCCCCATCTCCGCTCTGGCCCGGGGCATCCTGGCCCTCGCCGCTCGCCTCGGCCTCAGCGTGATCGCGGAAGGGGTGGAGACCGCGGAGCAACGCAACGCGTTGCGCGAGGCGGGATGCGCGTACGGACAGGGCTACCATTTCTCGGCGCCCCTCGAGGCAGACGAAGCGCTGGCGTACATCGCGAAGGCAAGGATCGTGGAAAGGAGCGCGCCATGAGACCGACCCGGACCCTCGGCTTCCAGCTTCTGGGCGTGTGGCTCGTCGTCAACGGCATCGTCGGCCTGGGCCCCGGACTGTCCATCCCCGGCGTGGGCTTCGTGATGGCCCTGCTCGCCCTCGTCACGGGCCTGCTGATACTTCTCGGCCGAGGCTAGGATTCGTCGGCGCGGAGCCAGCTCACGATCGGGGGCGGGGGCGTGTGGCGCGCGAGGGCGGCGAGCAGGCCGTCCACGGTCGCGCTCACCACGAAGAGCCCGCGGTACGGCGGGCGAATGAATCCGTCGCCGACGGCGCGGTCCACGAAGGCGAGCAGGGGAGCGAAGTACCCCTCGACGTCGAGCAGGCCGATGGGCTTCCGATGGAGGCCGAGCTGGCCCCCCGTGATCGCCTCGAACAGCTCGTCCAGGGTGCCGAAGCCTCCCGGCAGCGCCACGAAGGCATCGGCCATGTCGGCCATGAGCGCCTTGCGCTCGTGCATGCTCTTCACGACGTGGAGCCGCGTGAGACCGGTATGGGCGACCTCCTTCCCGGCCAGCGCCTCCGGGATCACGCCCACGACCTCGCCGCCCGCGGCGAGAGCGGCGTCGGCCACCGTTCCCATGAGCCCGACGCTGCCGCCGCCGTAGACGAGGCCGATCCGGTCCGCGGCCAGCCGCGCCCCCAGCTCGGAAGCGGCCGCCGCGAAAGCCGGCCGCCGGCCGGGGCTCGAGCCGCAGAAGACGCAGACGTGTCGCAGGGGGTTCAGGTCAGCCGCCCCCACCCTCGTCCGCCTCGGCTTCGTCGATCTCGACGAGAAGCGTCTTCTCGGCCCCCACGGGCAGGGCCATGCTCCGCGCCTTCCCGCACGCGGGACACGGGACCTCGACGAGCGCGGAGCCGACGTCGCGCGACCCCCGTCGATCGTCGAAGTACGTGACGTCGAAGCGGGTGCCGCACGCTCCGCACTGGTGTGGATCGCGCTTGCGCTCCCTCGGCGTCACGGCCTGGTCAGTATAATCCCGGTTTCGAGGAGCCCGCATGATCCCGACCGCCCGTCCCCTGCGCCGCGCCCTCGTCGGCGCGACCCTCGCGCTGGCCGGCCTGCTGCCCGCGGCGGCCGCCGCCCCCCAGAAGACGCTCACCCTCGACGACATCTACGATCCGGACAAGAAGGTCGACTTCGAGGGCAACTTCGCGCGCGGCCTTGCCTGGATCGACGACGCGCACTATCTCTGGCCGAAGACCGACCCTCCGGCCCGTACGGAGATGCTCAAGGTGGAAGCGGTCACCGGCAAGGCGGAGCCGCTCTTCGACGTGGCGAAGGTGGAGGCCACGCTCGCCAACCTCGAGGGCGTCACCCCGGACGAAGCCAAGCGCATCGCCGGCCAGCGCTCCTTCACGTTCAACGGGAAGCGGACCGCGATCCTCTTCACCATCCGCGACGATCTCTACCTTTACGACCTGCTCACCCACCGCGTGGTGCGCCTGACAAGCAGCCGGGGCAAGAAGGAAGAAGCGAGCCTCAGCCCGGACGACTCGCGGGCGGCCTTCGTGCGCGACAACAACCTCTACGTCGTCGATGTCGCGAGGAAGCGCGAGCGGGCGCTCACGTCCGACGGCTCTCCCGACGTCCTCAACGGAAAGCTCGACTGGGTCTACCAGGAGGAGATCTACGGCCGCGGCACGTTCCGCGCCTTTTGGTGGAGCCCGGACTCCGCGCACATCGCCTTCCTGCAGCTGGCCGAGAAGGCGGTGCCGCGCTACACGATCGTGGACGACATCCCCTACCACCCGGAGCCCGAGGTCAACCCGTACCCCAAGGCGGGCGACCGGAATCCGGCCGTGCGCCTCGGGGTCGTCTCCGCGAGCGGGGGAGCGCCGCGCTGGATCGACACCGCCCGATACGGAAGCGAGCATCTGATCTGCGACGTGAGCTGGACACCCGACAGCCGGCAGGTCGTCTTCCAGGTCCAGGACCGCGAGCAGACGTGGCTCGACCTCGACTTCGCGGGCGCCGGGGACGGGCCGGTGCGGACGCTGATCAAGGAAACCAGCAAGGCGTGGGTGGACGACCCCGGCAGTCCCCGGTGGCTGAACGACGGTACGTTCCTGTGGTCGAGCGACCGCAGCGGCTTCCGGCACATCTATCACTACCGCGCCGACGGCGCGCTCATCCGGCAGGTGACGGACGGGAAGTGGGAGGCGCGCACCGTGCACGGCGTGGACGAGCGCGCCGGCTGGGTCTACTTCTCGGGGACCGAGCGCAGCCCCATCGGCGGCGACGTGTACCGCGTTCGCCTCGACGGCAGCGGTTTCCAGCGGCTGTCCGCGGCGCCGGGTACCCACACCGCCAGCTTCAACCCGTCCTTCACCTACTACATCGACACGTGGAGCGATGCCACGACGCCGATGCAGGTGCGCCTCCATCGCGCGGACGGGACCGAAGCGCGGGTGATCGACGCCAACCCGGTGAAGGCGCTGGCCGAATACCGGCTGTCGAAGCCGGAGCTGCTGCAGGTGAAGGCCCGCGACGGGTTCGTGATGGAGGCGCTGATGCTCAAGCCCCCCGACTTCGACCCCGCGAAGAAATACCCGGTGTACCAGCAGACGTACGCCGGGCCCCACTCGCAGTCGGTCAGGGACGCGTGGGGCGGCGCCAACTCCATGTACAACCAGTTGCTGGCCCAGAAGGGGATCGTCGTGTGGATCTGCGACAACCGCACCGCGAGCGGCAAGGGCGTCGAGTCGACCTGGCCCGCCTACCTGCGGCTCGGAGAGACCGAGCTGCGGGACATCGAGGATGGCCTGGCCTGGCTCAAGTCACAGGGCTTCGTGGACGGCTCCCGCATCGGGATCAACGGCTGGAGCTACGGCGGGTTCATGGTGAGCTACGCGCTCACCCACAGCCAGAGCTTCGCGATGGGCATCGCGGGGGGGACCGTGTCCGACTGGCGGAACTACGACTCGATCTACACCGAGCGCTACATGCGGACGCCCGAGCACAACCCCGAGGGTTACCGCCGCACGTCTCCCCGGTGGGCGGCGAAGGATCTGCATGGACAGCTCCTGCTCATGCACGGGGCCATCGACGACAACGTGCACCCCCAGAACACGATGCAGCTCGCGTACGAGCTGCAGAAGGCCGGGAAGCCGTTTCGGATGATGCTCTATCCGAAGAGCCGGCACGCGGTGAGCGAGCCCGCGCTGGTCAAGCAGCTCCGCGCGACGATGCTCGAGTTCACCGAGCAGACCCTGCTCCGCTGAGAGGCGTGGCCGCCGGCTCGATGCGGAGATACCAGAGCGCGAAGCCGGCCGGGCCCAGCTCGAGCCGGTTGCGCCCCGGATGCAGGAGCCGCCCCGGAAGCGCCAGCTCGTAGGACCCGATGCGCTTCTCGTCCCACTCCAGGGCGAGCCGGGTGACCGGGGCGCCGTTGACCGCGACGTTCAGGGCCGCGCCGGGGGCGGGCGGGTCGGGATCCGCTCGCAGCACCAGCCGACAGTCGCCGGCGGTGGCGAGCGGAAGCCAGAGGACCGACGGGCTGCGCTCCGCCCGCCGCACGGTCACGAACCCGCGGCGCAACGGGCGGCTCCATCCCGGGCCGAAGAAGAACCGGTCGCGCGCGCCGGCGGCGATCACCGCCGGCTCCCCCGCCCGCAGGGACTCGCGCACGCGGAGATAGCTCACCGCGCAGAGCCCCAGCCATGCGCCGACCGCGAGCACGGCCGCCGCTCCCGACGCGGCGGCCAGGGTGCGCCCGCGCTCGCGCAAGCGGGTACCGAGACCCCGGAGCGCCGCGGGACGGACCAGCCGGGCGGCGCGCGTGAGCGCGAGCCAGGACGCGATCAGGTAGAAGGGGAGGGCGTGCATCGTGAATCGCCATTCGGCTCCGCCCGGCACCTCCCAGGTGAACGCGTAGGGCAGGAGCGAGGTCACGAGCACCACCAGCAGCAGCCGTCCGATGGCCGAGCCGAGAAAGAGGATGAGCCCGGCTACGGAGGCGACGGAGAGGACACGCCCGACCCACGGCGAGAGGTATTCGAGGCCGTCCCACTTGTTTGCGAAGGGGTACGTGGTGAGCCCCGTGAGGCCGGTGTCGATCAGCTGAAAGGGCCGGAAGCCGATGTGCAGGTATTGCATCCAGCTCATCGCGCGGTCGTAGGGGATGCCGGACCGCGAGCGGTAGAACCTCGTGTGGAAGTTCACCGCGTAGAGAGGGTCGCCGTACGCGAGGGCGCAGCTCAGCAGGTACGGTCCCGCCACCGCCAACATCACGCCAACGCTCACGGCGAGGGCCCGTCGCCGGGCGGCGGCCTGCGGCCCGCGGCCGAACGCGAGCCACGCGAAGGCGGGGATGAGGAACGAGAGCGAGGTCACGCGGCTCAGGATCGCGCCCCCGGCGGCGAGGCCGGCGAGGAGAGCCCGGGTGGACGTCGGCCGCTCGCGCAGGCGGAGGAGCGAGAGCGCGCTCGTGACCACGAACAGCGTGAACGCGTCGTCGCGAAACCCCTCCACGCCGAACCAGAGGGCATCGCGGTGCATCGCCAGGCCGAGGGCCGCTCCCAGGCCCACCAGCGGCGAGAAGGCGAACGCGCCCAGCCGGTACGTCGCGAGCACGGCCAGCGTCGAGAAGATCGCGGAAGCCGCGTTCACGGCCAGGTTCCGGTCGCCGAGGAGCTTCAGCATCAGCCGGGTGACGAAGGGGAAGAGCGGCTCGCGCACGTTCGGCTCGTAGAAGCCGTCCATCTCGCGGGCCCGGACGAGGTAGTTGTACGGGTCGCCGCTGTAGCCTTCCCAGGCGGGCTGCCACCGCAGCGACGCCGGATGGAGCGCCCGCACCATGCGCTCGGCCGCGAGGGTCCACGGCGGCCCCTGCCACGAGTACCGGCCCACCAGCGCTTCGAAGCGCAGGGCGGCGGCGTAGAGCACGACGAGCGCCGGCAGCGCGATGCGCAGCCCCGCCCGTAGCCGCGCACGCGTCGCGGCCTCCGCCCGCGCGCGGAACAGCAGGACCAGGGCCGGCCCCGCCCATGCCGCGATGGCGAGAGGCCCGAGCACGGCGGCGGCCCGGCCGAGCGCTTGCTGCCAGGTCGAGGGAGGAGTGGTGAAGAACGAGCCCGGGTCGAAGTCGCGCGGCGACTCCCCCGCGGGCGACCACACGAAACGGAGGTCGCCAGGGGCGCCCGCTTCGTAGGTCACGCGGAGCGGATGAAGGCCGGCCCCGAGGTCGACGATGGTCGCCACCCCGCGCGACCGTGCCCCCCGGCGTCGGGCCAGGACCTCCCGTCCGTCGAGGCTCACCGTGACGGCCTCGTCGCTGCGCGCCTCGAGCGCGAAGGATCCGGTCTCCGGGATGCGCCAGAATCCGTCCCACCGCGCGCGCACGGGAGCCTGCCCGACATCGGCCCACAGATCGCGCACGTCGACGGTGGACACCCGCCGGGAGCGCGCGGCACCAGCCGCGTCTGGGCCCGAGAGCACGGTGAGCGTCAGCCCTGTCTTCGCCGCGCCGTGCTGGCAGATGAGGGCCGCTGCGGAGAGGCTCCCGGCCACCAGCAGCCAGACGATCACGCCGACGCGGGTGGGCAGGGCGGGATGATAACTCAACGGCCGGATCCGAGGCGGCACGGCTCTTGCTCCCTAGCCTCATGGAAGTCGGTATCGCGAAATCTGCAGGAACGAACCAAGGAGGGTCTGTAAGTAATGAGACTACATACCGTTGTGGGCATTGCCCTATTCGCGGGCGGCGCCGTTGGCGCGTCGGCCCAGACCCAAACGTACACAGAGACCAAGACCGAGGTGAAGCCCGTCGTCATCACCGGCGAGGTCGTCCGCTATGAGCCTGGCCATGTGATCGTGGTCCGAACCACGGACAAGGGAGAGGTCTCGTACACGCTCATGCCGACCGTGACGGTCCCCGCCGACGTCCGCGTCGGGCGCACTGTCAGCCTCTACACGGAGCCGGGCGAAGACGGCAACACGCTGGTGAAGCGCGTGACCACGACCAGCATCACGCCGAGCGGCAACGTGAAGCGCACGACCGAGACGACTCGGACCAGCCCGACCGGTGAGAGCACGACTGAGACCACCACGACGATCTCCGGCACCGTACAGGCGTACGAGCCGAGCAAGTCCCTTACGATCACCCGCGCGGACGGAACCCAGGTGACGTACATGATCAACGAACAGTCGCAGCTGCCCGCGGGCATCGCGATCGGCCGCCGCGTGACCATCTATCCTTCCACGGTCACGTCGGGGAGCGACCAGATGGTGCAGCGCGTGATCTACACGACGACGAAGACAAAGAGCAAGACCAAGCACGGCCAGACGGAGACCAAGACGAAGACCGAGACCCATCACAACTGAGAAGGGCTATCCGCGTCTTCACCCCGGGCCCAGGGGGCCCGGGGTCTTCTTTTTGCCTGGGCTCGGGGCTCTTGCCCTCGTTTGCCTTGAGGCGCGCGTCCTGATGAAATCGGCGGCATGAGCGACGTTGCCGGCCCCGCGCCGGCCGCTTCCGCGGAGGTGGACGGCCTCTCGGCCGAGCGCCTGAAGCAGCTCTACCGGGCCCTGCTGCTCCCCCGACTCGTGGAGGAAAAGGCGCTCCTGTTGCTCCGGCAGGGCAAGCTGTCGAAGTGGTTCTCCGGCATGGGGCAGGAGGCGATCGCGGTCGGGGTCGCCGCCGCGCTCGACACGGATGACTGGATCCTGCCCATGCACCGCAACCTCGGTGTCTTCACCACCCGGGGAGTCGACCTGGGCCGGCTCTTCCGCCAGCTCTTCGGCAAGGATGGCGGGTTCACGAAGGGTCGCGACCGCACGTTCCACTTCGGTCTGCTGGAGAAGCGCATCGTCGGCATGATCAGCCACCTCGGCGCCATGCTCCCGGTCGCCGATGGCCTCGCCCTCGCCGCCCGGCTCAAGCGTGAGTCACGCGTGGCCGCCGCGTTCACCGGGGAAGGCGCCACCAGCGAGGGCGACTTCCACGAAGCCGCCAACCTGGCCGCCGTCTGGAAGCTGCCGGTGCTGTTCGTGATCGAGAACAACCAATACGGGCTTTCGACACCGGTCGCGGAGCAGTACGCGTGCCGGGAGCTCGCCGACCGTGGACCCGGCTATGGCATGCCGGGGCAGGCCGTCGACGGCAACGACCTGCTGGCCGTCCACCGCGCCGTGAGCGAGGCCGCCGGGAGAGCACGGCGTGGAGAGGGGCCCACGCTGCTCGAGTTCAAGACCTTCCGGATGCGCGGCCACGAGGAGGCCTCGGGCACCGCCTACGTGCCGAAGGAGCTCTTCGACGAGTGGGCGAAGAAAGATCCCGTGCTGCGCTTCGAGCAGCTCCTCCTCGCCCGTGGCGTCCTCTCCCCCGCCGAGCGCGACGCGCTGCGGGCCGAGGTGAAGCCGCGCATCGACGCCCTCGTCGACGAGGCGCTGGCGGCCCCGGACCCTGCTTCCACCGCCGAGAGCGAGCTGCGCGACGTCTGCGCGCCCGTGAAGGCGCGGTCGCTCGCGCCCTCCCCGGAGGCGGTCGCCGCGGCCCGCGAGACGCGCTACGTCGACGCCATCAGCGAAGGCCTCCGGGAGTCGATGCGCCGCAACCCGCGGGTCGTGCTCATGGGGCAGGACATCGCCGAGTACGGCGGCGTGTTCAAGGTGACCGAGGGGTTCGTGGCCGAGTTCGGCCGCGAGCGGGTCCGCAACACGCCGATCATCGAGTCGGGCGCCGTGGGCGCGGCGCTGGGCCTGGCCCTCGACGGCTTCGTGCCGATGGTCGAGATGCAGTTCGGCGATTTCATCACTTGCGGCTTCAACCAGATCGTGAACAACCTGGCCAAGACGTATTACCGCTGGGGGGCCACGGTGCCGGTGGTCGTGCGCGTGCCCGTCGGCGGCGGCGTGGGGGCGGGTCCGTTCCACTCGCAGAACGTCGAGTCTTGGTTCACGAGCGTGGCCGGCCTGAAGGTGGTGGCGCCGGCCTCACCCTACGATGCCAAGGGGCTGCTCATTGCCGCCTTCGAAGACGGAAACCCGGTCCTCTACCTCGAGCACAAGCTCCTCTACCGGTCGGCGCGGGGAAGGGTTCCCGCCGGCCCCTACTCCGTGCCCATCGGCCGCGCGCGCCTGGCCCGCGAAGGCCTCCATGCGACCGTCGTCACCTATGGGGTCGGCGTCGGGTGGGCGCTCGAGGCCGCGGAGAAGCTCGCCGCCGAGGGGCGGGAGGTAGAGGTCGTCGACCTGCGGTCGCTGCAGCCGTGGGATCGCGAGGCCGTGCTCTCGTCGGTGAGGAAGACCGGCCGCGCCCTCGTGCTCCACGAGGCGCCCACGACGGGAGGGTTCGGCGGCGAGCTGGCCGCCGTCATCGGCCGCGAGGCCTTCGAGTGGCTCGACGCCCCCGTGGCACGCCTCGGCGCCCTCGACACGCCCGTGCCGTTCAGCCGGGCGTTGGAGGAGATCTACTCGCCGCGGGCGCGAGTCGTCCCCGCGCTGCGCGAGTTGCTGGCCTACTGAGGAGAGCGATGCCAGAAGACGACGAACCGAAATCGGCCTACGAGCTGGCGATGGAGCGCCTGCGCAAGAAGGACCGCGACGACGGCGTGGAGGAGCGGGCGCTGACGGCGGCGCAGCGCAAGGCGATCGCCGAGGCGCGCCAGATAGCCGACGCCCGGCTGGCCGAGAGGGAGATCCTTCACGCCTCCAAGATGCGGGGCGTCCTCGAGCCGGAGGCGCGCGAAGCGCTGGAGCAGGAGTACCGCCGCGACCGCGAGCGCATCGTCTCCGACCGGGACCGCAAGATCGAGGACGCCCGGCGCGGGAAGAAGTGACTCGGGCATGGGCGATTCCTACTTGAGCTGGGGGGCGCTAGCGGCGCGCCCCCCAGACCCCCCGCTCGCTACGCGCGAGTAGATCGCGCTCCGCTCGCCGCTGTTGCTTCTTACTTCCTTGTCGTGTGTTCTCTGCGGGCCTCTGCGGCCTCTGCTCTGAAAGCTACCAGCAACGAGAGGGCGCGGGGATAGCGTGGGCGCAGCGGAGGGGTGCGCGGGGCTCCTCTGCGGCCGGTGGGTGTTCCGCCCTCCGTCGGCCGCTCTCGG
>Ga0207684_10003400_pt1 | contig 15575 bp, 10 predicted proteins | sample KBSK5501metaG_FD_184342 | JGI IMG/M metagenome (GOLD analysis project Ga0207684, IMG submission 184342) | Corn, switchgrass and miscanthus rhizosphere microbial communities from Kellogg Biological Station, Michigan, USA - KBS K5-50-1 metaG... | ecosystem: Host-associated > Plants > Roots >...
CAGCGCACGCAGGTTGCCGGCGAGCTTGTCGGCCTCGAACGAGCGGCGACCGATCGTCGCGTGCACGATGCCGGCCTTGTCGACGCGGAACTGCACTTGGCCGGCCTTCGCGTTCTTGACCGCGGTGGCGACGTCGGGCGTCACGGTGCCGACCTTCGGGTTCGGCATCAGGCCGCGCGGGCCCAGGATCTGGCCCAGCGTACCGACGACGCGCATCGTGTCCGGCGAAGCGATCACGACGTCGAAGTTCAGGTTGCCGCCCTTGATCTGCTCGGCGAGGTCATCCATGCCGACGATGTCGGCGCCGGCGGCGCGTGCTTCGTCGGCCTTCGCGCCTTGCGCGAACACCGCGACGCGCTTGGTCTTGCCGGTGCCGTTGGGCATCACGACCGCGCCGCGCACGACCTGGTCGGACTTCTTCGCGTCGATGCCGAGCTGCACCGCGACGTCGATCGATTCATCGAACTTCGCGGTCGCGTGTTCCTTGACGAGTGCGAGCGCATTGTCCAGCGGATAGAGCTTGGTGCTGTCGACCTTGCCGACGAGCGCCTTCTGTTTCTTGGTCAGCGTTGCCATGATCAGACCACCCCTTCCACGGTGATGCCCATCGAGCGGGCCGTGCCGGCGATCGTGCGGACCGCGGCGTTCAGGTCGGCGCCGGTCAGGTCCTTCTGCTTGGTCTTCGCGATTTCCTCGACCTGGGCGCGCGTCAGCTTGCCGACCTTGTCCAGGTGCGGTCGGGCCGAGCCCTTGTCGAGCTTGAGCGCCTTCTTGATCAGCACGGTGGCCGGCGGCGTCTTCAGCACGAACGTGAACGACTTGTCCGCGAAAGCGGTGATCACGACCGGCAGCACGAGGCCGGGTTCCATCCCTTGGGTCTGCGCGTTGAACGCCTTGCAGAACTCCATGATGTTCAGACCGCGCTGACCCAGCGCCGGGCCGATCGGGGGCGACGGATTCGCCTTGCCCGCCGGGACTTGCAGCTTGATGAAGCCGACAATCTTCTTGGCCATGTATGGCTCCTACCGAGTTCGAACGCCCGCGCTCCTGATGGAACGCCGAGCTCCTCGTCAATTCAGCCCTGCTTGCGACGCGCTCCCCGGGGCTGGGGCGGGGGCGCCGAAAATCTGACTAGACCTTCTCGACCTGCGCGAAGTCGAGCTCGACCGGCGTCGCCCGGCCGAAGATCGTGACCGAGACGCGGACCTTGGACTTGTCGTAGTTGACGTCCTCGACCGCGCCGTTGAAGTCGGTGAACGGGCCTTCCTTGATGCGGACCGTCTCGCCCACTTCCCACTGCACCTTGGGACGCGGCTTCTCGACACCTTCCTGCATCTGAGTGACGATCTTCATCACCTCGGCCTCGGAAATCGGCGCCGGGCGGTTCTTCGCGCCGCCGACGAAACCCGTGACCTTGCTCGTGTGCTTCACGAGGTGCCAGGTGTCGTCGGCCATCTCCATTTCGACCAGCACGTAGCCCGGAAAGAAGCGCCGCTCGCTGACCGACTTCTTGCCGTTCTTCAGCTCGACCACTTCTTCCATCGGCACGAGGATGCGGCCGAACTTGCTTTGCAGCTCCGAACGGTCGATGCGCTCGCGCAGGTTGCGTTCGACCGCCTTCTCCATGCCGGAGTAGGCGTGCACCACGTACCAGCGCTTGTTGCCGGCCGGCACGAGCTCGGCGGCAGAAGTGACTTCGGCAGGGTTGAGTTGTTCAGTCGTCATAGCCAGCTCTCCATCACCGCTTCCAGCCGAGGATCAGGTCGTACAGCACCCATTCGAGCGTCTTGTCGGTCATCCACAGGAACAGCGCCATCACGAACACGAACGCGAACACGTAACCCGTCATCTGCAGCGCCTCCTTGCGGGTCGGCCACACGACCTTGCGCACCTCGCGCGCCGAGTCGCGCCCGTAGGCGATCAGTTCCTTGCCAGGCTCCGCCGTGAAGAACGTGCCGACCGCCGCGGCGAGCAGCACGAGCAACGCGGCAACCCGCATCCACATGTCTTGCCGACCGAGCGCGTAGAACGCGACCACCGCCGCGATCACGAGCAAACCCGCCACTGCGAGCTTGGCCTTGTCAGCACCGGTGGAGACGGTTTCGACCGATTGAGGATTCGCCATTGCTTTCATTCGACTCGAGGCGCCGCTTCAGGCGGCGCTGCCTTTTCAGCAGCAAGGCCCGCGGCACTTTTCAAGTGTCCTGCGGGCCGCTGTGCGCCAGTTCGGAGCCTGCCTAGGCCCTCTAGCTGGCAGGGGCGGAGGGCATCGAACCCCCAACCTCTGGTTTTGGAGACCAGCGCTCTGCCAATTGAGCTACGCCCCTGTTGATACTTCCTTCTTACTCGATGATCTTGGCAACGACGCCGGCGCCGACGGTGCGGCCGCCTTCGCGGATCGCGAAGCGCAGGCCCTCTTCCATCGCGATCGGGGCGATCAGCTTGACGGTGATCGACACGTTGTCGCCCGGCATCACCATTTCCTTGTCCTTCGGCAGCTCCACCGCGCCGGTCACGTCGGTCGTGCGGAAGTAGAACTGCGGCCGGTAGTTGTTGAAGAACGGGGTGTGGCGCCCGCCTTCTTCCTTGCTCAGCACGTAGATCTCGGCCGTGAAGTGGGTGTGCGGCTTGACGCTGCCGGGCTTGCACAGCACTTGGCCGCGCTCGACGTCTTCGCGCTTGGTGCCGCGCAGCAGGATGCCCACGTTGTCGCCCGCCTGCCCCTGGTCGAGCAGCTTGCGGAACATTTCAACGCCGGTGCAGGTGGTCTTCTGGGTCGCACGGATGCCGACGATTTCGATTTCTTCGCCGACTTTGACGACGCCGCGCTCGACCCGCCCGGTCACGACGGTGCCGCGCCCGGAGATGCTGAAGACGTCTTCGACCGGCATCAGGAAGGCGCCGTCGACCGCGCGCTCGGGCGTCGGGATGTAGCTGTCCAGCGCCTCGGCGAGCTTCAGAATCGCGCCTTCGCCGAGTTCGCCCTTGTCGCCTTCCATCGCGAGTTTGGCGCTGCCTTTGACGATCGGGGTGTCGTCACCGGGGAAGTCGTACTTGCTCAGGAGTTCGCGCACTTCCATCTCGACGAGCTCGAGCAGCTCGGCGTCGTCGACCATGTCGCACTTGTTCATGAAGACGATGATGTACGGCACACCCACCTGGCGCGCCAGCAGGATGTGCTCGCGGGTCTGGGGCATCGGGCCGTCGGCCGCGCTGACCACCAGGATCGCACCGTCCATCTGGGCCGCCCCGGTGATCATGTTCTTCACGTAGTCGGCGTGCCCGGGGCAGTCGACGTGCGCGTAGTGCCGGTTCTTGGTCTCGTATTCGACGTGCGCGGTGTTGATGGTGATGCCGCGCGCCTTTTCTTCCGGCGCCGCGTCGATCTGGTCGTACGCCTTCGCCTCGCCGCCGAACAGCTTGCTCAGCACCGTCGTGATCGCCGCCGTCAGCGTCGTCTTGCCGTGGTCCACGTGTCCGATCGTCCCCACGTTCACGTGCGGCTTCGTACGTTCGAATTTGCCTTTTGCCATTTCAAAATCTCCTCGGAGAGTAAAGAGCGGTGCCAGTGAGTCGGTTTAAGGTCTCCACCGAAGCGTTGGGTCGTTGGCCACTGGCAGCCAACGGCGCCTCGATGAAGACCGGCTCTTGATGCTTACTTGCCGCGGGCGGTGATGATCGCGTCGGCGACGTTCTTCGGAGCTTCGCTGTAGTGCTTGAACTCCATCGTGTACGTCGCGCGACCCTGGCTCATCGAACGCAGCGTGGTCGAATAACCGAACATCTCCGACAGCGGAACCTCGGCCTTGATGATCTTGCCGCCGCCGGGCATGTCGTCCATACCCTGCACCATGCCGCGGCGGGATGACAGGTCGCCCATCACGCCACCGGCGTAGTCTTCAGGCGTCTCGACTTCGACCGCCATCATCGGCTCGAGGATCACCGGGCCGGCCTTGCGGCAGCCGTCCTTGAAACCGAGCGACGCAGCCATCTTGAACGCGTTTTCGTTCGAGTCGACTTCGTGGTACGAACCGAAGGTCAGCGTCACCTTCACGTCGACCACGGGGTAGCCCGCGAGCACACCGGCCGGCAGCGAATCTTCCACGCCCTTCTTGACGGCCGGAATGAATTCGCGCGGCACGACGCCGCCCTTGATCGCGTCGACGAACTCGAAGCCCTTGCCCGGCTCCTGCGGCTCGATCTTCAGCACGACGTGGCCGTACTGGCCCTTGCCGCCGGATTGGCGCACGAACTTGCCTTCGACATCCGACACGGCCTTGCGGATCGTCTCGCGGTACGCCACCTGCGGCTTGCCGACATTGGCCTCCACGCCGAACTCGCGTTTCATGCGGTCGACGATGATTTCCAGGTGCAGTTCGCCCATGCCGGAGATGATGGTCTGGCCCGATTCTTCGTCGGTCTTGACGCGGAACGACGGGTCTTCCTGCGCGAGGCGACCCAGCGCAATGCCCATCTTCTCCTGGTCGGCCTTGGTCTTGGGCTCGACGGCCTGCGAGATCACGGGCTCCGGGAACACCATCTTCTCGAGCGTGATGATCGATTCCGGATCGCACAGGGTTTCACCGGTCGTCACGTCCTTCAGGCCCACGCACGCGGCGATGTCGCCGGCCAGGATTTCCTTGATTTCCTCACGCTGGTTGGCGTGCATCTGCAGGATCCGGCCGATGCGCTCCTTCTTGCCGCGAATCGGGTTATAGACCGAGTCGCCCGACTTCAGCACACCCGAATAGACGCGCACGAACGTGAGCTGACCGACATACGGGTCGGTCATCAGCTTGAACGCGAGCGCAGCGAACTTCTCGCTGTCATCGGCCTTGCGCACGACTTCCTTGTCGTCATCGTCGTGGCCCGGCACCGGCGGGATGTCGATCGGCGACGGCATGTACTCGATCACCGCGTCCAGCATGCGCTGCACACCCTTGTTCTTGAACGCGGTGCCGCACAGCATCGGCTGAATCTCGGTGGCGATCGTGCGCGTGCGAAGGCCGAGCTTGATCTCGGCCTCGGTCAGGTCGCCCGACTCCAGATACTTGTTCATCAGCTCTTCGCTGGCCTCGGCGGCGGCCTCGATCATGTTCTCGCGCCACTTGGTCGCGTCGGCCTGCAGCTCGGCGGGGATGTCCTTGTATTCGAACTTCATGCCCTGCGAGGCCTCGTCCCAGATGATTGCCTTCATCTTGATGAGGTCGACCACGCCAGTGAAGTTTTCCTCGGCGCCGATCGGAATCACAACCGGCACCGGGTTCGCCTTCAGGCGCACCTTCATCTGCTCGTAGACCTTATAGAAGTTCGCGCCGGTGCGGTCCATCTTGTTGACGAACGCCAGACGCGGCACCTTGTACTTGTTGGCCTGACGCCAGACGGTTTCCGACTGCGGCTGCACGCCGCCGACCGCGCAGTACACCATGCAGGCGCCGTCGAGCACACGCATCGAGCGCTCGACTTCGATCGTGAAGTCGACGTGCCCGGGGGTGTCGATGATGTTGATGCGGTGCTCGGGGAAGTTCATTTCCATCCCCTTCCAGAAGCAGGTGGTCGCAGCCGACGTGATCGTGATGCCACGCTCCTGCTCTTGCTCCATCCAGTCCATCGTGGCCGCACCATCGTGCACTTCACCGATCTTGTGGTTCACACCGGTGTAGTACAGGATGCGCTCGGTCGTCGTGGTCTTGCCGGCATCGATGTGTGCCGAGATGCCGATGTTGCGATAGCGCTCGATGGGGGTCTTGCGGGCCATGATGGCACTCCAGGTGCATTACAAATACGCGGGCCGCTCGCGGGTTCGTGAAAACCCGAAGAGCGGCCAGAGGGACTCCGGGCTTGTGGCCTTGGCTTAGAAGCGGAAGTGGGAGAACGCCTTGTTGGCCTCAGCCATGCGGTGCACTTCGTCGCGCTTCTTCATCGCACCGCCCCGGCCTTCGACGGCCTCCAGCAGTTCGTTCGCGAGCCGCTGCGCCATCGACTTCTCGCCGCGCTTGCGGGCCGACTCCTTGAGCCAGCGCATCGCCAGCGCCACACGGCGCACCGGGCGAACTTCCACGGGAACCTGGTAGTTCGCGCCGCCGACGCGGCGCGACTTCACTTCGACCATCGGCTTGATGTTGTTCAGCGCGATCGTGAAGATCTCGAGCGGGTCCTTGCCCGACTTCTTCTCGACCTGGTCGAGCGCACCGTAGATGATGCGCTCGGCCACGGCCTTCTTGCCGGACTCCATGATCACGTACATGAACTTCGAGAGATCGACCGAGCCGAACTTCGGATCGGGCAGGATGTCCCGCTTGGGGACTTCGCGACGACGAGGCATTTCTCTTCCTTTTGCTTCAGTCAGCGGCGGGTTACCCCACCGCTACGGACAGCCCACGCCAGATGGGGCCATCCACTTACTCGGCAAGCCGGGTTCGGCCGCCGCACCACGCACGCCAGCATGACAGCCGGCGGCGACAACTGTTCGCGAGCCCGACGAAGGCCTGCTCGCGTCTAAGCTTTCTCGGGCCTTCTTCGGGCCCGAAGGCCGCTCAGGCCTTCTTCGGGCGCTTCGCGCCGTACTTCGAACGCGACTGCTTGCGATCCTTCACGCCTTGCAGGTCGAGCGAACCGCGCACGATGTGGTAGCGCACACCCGGCAGGTCCTTGACCCGGCCGCCGCGCACCAGCACGACGCTGTGCTCCTGCAGGTTGTGACCCTCGCCGCCGATGTACGAGATGATCTCGAAGCCGTTGGTCAGGCGCACCTTGGCGACCTTGCGCAGCGCCGAGTTCGGCTTCTTCGGCGTCGTGGTGTACACGCGGGTGCACACGCCGCGCCGCTGCGGGCCGCCTTGCAGCGCCGGCGACTTGGACTTCGTCGTCTCGGTCTCGCGGCCGTGACGCACGAGTTGGTTGATGGTAGGCATATCGGACCCTGGACCTTGGAAACCTGTTTGAACCCTGTTCGGGGTGGAGCACGGCAAGCCTCGGGACCAAGCCTCGGGACGGCAAGCCTGGCAGAATCTGCCGAAAAGCCCGCGATTATATTCCTGCCGCGGAACCCCCGCAAGCAAGCGCACGCCCGAACCCACCCATGCACGGCAATCCAGAGGCGCCGCGCCTCGTGCTCGACACCAACGTCGTGCTCGACTGGCTGCTCTTTCGCGACCCCTCGTGCGCCCCGCTCGCCGCTGCGCTCGCATCCGGCCACGCGACCTGGATCACGACGGCGGCGATGCTGAACGAGCTCGCCCACGTCCTCGGGCGCGGCACGCTGGCCGCCTGGCAGCCCGACAGCGCGTCGATCGACGCATCCTGCCGCCGCTGGGCCCGGCAGGTCGAGCCCGACGCCTATCCAGGTCCGGGCAGCCCGGCGCCCAAACTGCGCTGCTCCGATCCGGATGACCAGAAGTTCATCGACCTCGCGCTGCAGCTCGGTCGCGATGCCTGCCTGCTGAGCCGCGACCGCGCGCTGCTCAGGCTCGCGCGTCGCGCCCGCGATGCCGGCGTCGCGATCCTCAGGCCTCAGGACTGGCCGCCTGCGCGCTGAGCGCGCGCAGCAGCAGCCGCGCGCTCGCGAGGTTGGTCGCGCACGGCACGTTGTGCACGTCGCAGGCGCGCACCAGCGCGTTGATGTCGGGCTCGTGCGGCTGCGGCGTCATCGGGTCGCGCAGGAAAACCACCGCGTCGATCTGCCCGACCGCCAAGCGCGCGCCGATCTGCAGATCGCCGCCCAGCGGGCCGCTCAGCACCCGTTCGACCTCCAGGCCCGCTTCGTCATGGATGCGTCCACCGGTCGTGCCGGTCGCGACCAGGTGACAGCCGCCGAGGAATGCGGCGAACTCGCGCGCCAGCATCACGATGTCGGCCTTCTTCTGGTCGTGCGCGATCAGGGCGAGATTCATGTGCGGATGCTAACCGGCGCACTCGCGCAGCCGCACGACGGCTCGCGCCCAAGAAAAAAGGGCGGCCCGCAGGCCGCCCTTAGCACGGAGCGTCGAACCGCGCCGAGGCTTACTCGGTCGGCTCGCTGCCGCCGCCCGTCGCGGCATCGACCTGCGCCAGCTGCACGGCGGCCAATTCCTCGGCCTCCTGCATCACGATGGCCTTGCGCTCGGCGTCGTCCATCGCTTCCTTGGCCTTGCGGGCATCGTGGAACGCCATGCCGGTACCGGCCGGGATCAGCCGGCCGACGATGACGTTCTCCTTCAGCCCGCGCAGCTCGTCGCGCTTGCCCATGATCGCCGCCTCGGTCAGCACGCGGGTCGTTTCCTGGAACGACGCCGCCGAGATGAACGAGTCGGTCGACAGCGAGGCCTTGGTGATGCCCAGCAGCACATCGCTGTGCGTCGCCGGCAGCTTGCCTTCGGCCAGCGCCTTGTCGTTGCGCTCGAGCAGCTCGGAGCGCTCGACCTGCTCGCCGACGATGTAGCCGGTGTCGCCCGGGTTGACGATCTGCACGCGGCGCAGCATCTGGCGAACGATCACCTCGATGTGCTTGTCGTTGATCTTCACGCCCTGCAGCCGGTACACGTCCTGCACTTCGTCGACGATGTAGCGGGCCAGCTCCTCGATGCCCAGCAGGCGCAGGATGTCCTGCGGATCGGCCGGGCCGTCGACGATGGATTCGCCCTTGTTCACGACCTGGCCTTCGTGCACGACGATGTTCTTTTCCTTCGGCACGAGTTCTTCGTAGACCTTGCCGTCCGGGTCGGTGATCTGCAGGCGAACCTTGCCCTTGGTCTCCTTGCCGAACGACACCGTGCCGGTCATCTCCGCCAGCGTGCCCTTGTCCTTCGGCGAACGCGCCTCGAACAGTTCGGCCACGCGCGGCAGACCGCCGGTGATGTCGCGGGTCTTCTGGCCTTCGACCGGGATGCGCGCGAGCACTTCGCCCGGCGCAAGGTCTTGACCGTCGCGGATCTGGATCAGCGAGCCGACCTGGAAGCCGATCGTCACCGAGTGGTCGGTGCCGGGGATCTTCACCTCGTTGCCCGCCACGTCCAGCAGCTTGACCTGCGGACGCACGACCTTCGCCGCACCGCGCCGCTTCGGGTCGATCACGACCAGCGTCGACAGGCCGGTGACCTCGTCGAGCTGCTTCGCGACCGTGACGCCTTCTTCGACGTTCTCGAACTTCGCCTTGCCGGCGAACTCGGTGATGATCGGGCGGGTCAGCGGGTCCCACGTGGCCAGCACCGTGCCGGCCTTGATCTGCTGGTCGGCCTTGATGTTGAGCAGCGCGCCGTACGGCACCTTGTGGCGCTCGCGCTCGCGGCCGTGCGGGTCGGTGATGATGATCTCGCCGGAACGCGAGATCACGACCAGGTCGCCCTTGCCGTTGGTCACGTAGCGCATCGTCGCGTTGAAGCCGACGTGGCCGTCGCTCTTCGCGTCGACGCTGGAGGCGACCGCCGCGCGTGACGCCGCACCACCGATGTGGAACGTGCGCATCGTCAGCTGCGTGCCCGGCTCGCCGATCGACTGGGCTGCGATCACGCCGATCGCCTCACCCATGTTGACCAGGCCGCCGCGGCCCAGGTCACGGCCGTAGCACTTGGCGCAGATGCCGTAGCGCGTGGCGCAGGTCAGCGCGTTGCGCACCTTCACTTCGTCGACACCCGCCGCCTCGAGCGTGTCGAGCACTTCTTCGTCGAGCATCTCGCCCGCGGGAAGCACGACTTCCTGCGTTTCCGGATGCAGCACTTCGACGGCCGCCACGCGACCCAGCACGCGATCGCGCAGCGACTCGATCACTTCGCCGCCTTCGACCAGCGCGCGCATGTTCATGCCGTTCTGCGTGCCGCAATCGTCCTCGATCACGACCAGGTCCTGCGTCACGTCGACCAGGCGGCGCGTCAGGTAGCCCGAGTTCGCGGTCTTCAGCGCCGTGTCCGCGAGGCCCTTGCGAGCGCCGTGGGTCGAGATGAAGTACTGCAGAACGTTCAGGCCTTCGCGGAAGTTCGCGGTGATCGGCGTCTCGATGATCGAGCCGTCAGGCTTGGCCATCAGGCCGCGCATGCCGGCGAGCTGGCGAATCTGCGCCGCGCTGCCGCGCGCGCCCGAGTCGGCCATCATGTAGATCGAGTTGAACGACTCCTGATCGACCTGCTTGCCGTGGCGGTCCGTCGTCTTCTGCTTGGACAGCTGCGACATCATGACCTTGCCGACTTCATCGCCGGTCTTGCCCCAGATGTCGACGACCTTGTTGTAGCGCTCGCCGGCGGTCACGAGACCCGAGACGTACTGCTGCTCGATCTCCTTGACTTCCTTCTCGGCGCGCTCGATCAGGCCGTGCTTTTCCTTCGGCACGAGCATGTCGTCGATCGCGATCGAGATGCCGGCGCGCGTGGCCAGGCGGAAGCCCGACTGCAGCAGCTTGTCGGCGAAGACGACCGTGTCCTTCAGGCCGCACTTGCGGAACGACACGTTGATCAGGCGCGAGATTTCCTTCTTCTTCAGCGCCTTGTTGATGTTGCTGAACGGCAGACCCTTGGGCAGGATCTCGCTGAGCAGCGCGCGGCCGACGGTCGTGTCGACCAGCTTGGTCTCGGAGACGAATTCGCCGCTCGCCTTGTCCTTGACCCATTCGGTCAGGCGCACGCTGATCTTCGCCGTGATCTCGACCTGGGCGTTGTCCAGCGCGCGCTGCACTTCGGCCACGTCCGAGAAGATGATGCCTTCGCCCTTGCCGTTGACGCGTTCGCGGGTTGCGTAGTACAGGCCCAGCACCACGTCTTGCGACGGCACGATCGACGGCTCGCCGTTCGCGGGGAACAGCACGTTATTGGTCGCGAGCATCAAGGTGCGCGCTTCCATCTGCGCCTCGATCGACAGCGGCACGTGCACGGCCATCTGGTCACCGTCGAAGTCGGCGTTGAACGCCGCGCAGACCAGCGGATGCAGCTGGATCGCCTTGCCTTCGATCAGCACCGGCTCGAACGCCTGGATACCCAGGCGGTGCAGCGTCGGCGCACGGTTCAGCAGGACCGGATGTTCCTTGATGACTTCTTCGAGGATGTCCCAGACCACCGGCGTGCCGGACTCGACTTCCTTCTTCGCCGCCTTGATGGTCGTGGCGATGCCCATCGCCTCGAGGCGCGAGAAGATGAACGGCTTGAACAGCTCGAGCGCCATCAGCTTGGGCAGGCCGCACTGGTGCAGCTTCAGCGTCGGGCCGACCACGATGACCGAACGGCCCGAGTAGTCGACGCGCTTGCCCAAGAGGTTCTGGCGGAACCGGCCGCTCTTGCCCTTGATCATGTCGGCCAGCGACTTCAGCGCGCGCTTGTTCGCGCCGGTCATCGCCTTGCCGCGGCGGCCGTTGTCGAGCAGCGAGTCCACAGCTTCCTGGAGCATGCGCTTCTCGTTGCGGACAATGATCTCCGGCGCCTTCAACTCCAGCAGACGCGCCAGACGGTTGTTCCGGTTGATCACACGCCTGTACAGGTCGTTCAGGTCGGAGGTCGCGAAGCGGCCGCCGTCCAGCGGCACCAGCGGGCGCAGGTCCGGCGGCAGCACCGGCAGCACTTCCATGACCATCCACTGCGGCTTGATGCCCGACTTCTTGAAGGCCTCCATCACCTTCAGGCGCTTGGAGTTCTTCTTGACCTTCAGCTCGCTGCCGGTCATGTCGTTGCGCAGCTTGTCGATCTCGACGTCGAGGTCGATCTCGGCGAGCAGCTTGTGCACGCCCTCGGCGCCCATCAGCGCGACGAACTCGTCACCGTACTCGGTGCGCTTGGCGTCGTAGTCGTCCTCGCTCATGATCGAGAACTTCTTCAGCGGCGTCATGCCCGGGTCGACGACCACGTACGCTTCGAAGTACAGCACGCGCTCGATGTCGCGCAGCGTCATGTCGAGCACGAGGCCCAGGCGCGACGGCAGCGACTTCAGGAACCAGATGTGCGCGCACGGCGCCGCCAGGTCGATGTGACCCATGCGCTCGCGGCGAACCTTGGTCTGCGTCACTTCGACGCCGCACTTCTCGCAGATCACGCCGCGATGCTTCAGGCGCTTGTACTTGCCGCACAGGCACTCGTAGTCCTTGATCGGCCCGAAGATCTTCGCGCAGAACAGGCCGTCGCGTTCCGGCTTGAACGTGCGGTAGTTGATGGTCTCCGGCTTCTTGACTTCGCCGAACGACCACGACCGAATCTTCTCGGGGGAAGCCAGCCCGATCTTGATGGCATCGAAATGCTCATCGGGGGTGAACTGGCGGAACAGGTCGAGCAAACCCTTCATGTTCTCTTTCCTTCCTTAGTTGCGCTCGAGCTCGATATCGATACCGAGCGAACGAATTTCCTTGACCAGCACGTTGAACGACTCCGGCATGCCGGCCTCGATCGCGTGTTCGCCCTTGACGATGGACTCGTACACCTTGGTGCGGCCGTTCACGTCGTCGGACTTGACGGTCAGCATCTCCTGCAGCACGTAACTCGCGCCGTAGGCCTCGAGCGCCCACACTTCCATCTCGCCGAAGCGCTGGCCGCCGAACTGCGCCTTGCCGCCCAGCGGCTGCTGGGTCACGAGCGAGTACGGGCCGGTGGATCGCGCGTGCATCTTGTCGTCGACGAGGTGGTGCAGCTTCAGCACGTGCATGTAGCCGACCGTGACGGGGCGCTCGAACGCCTCGCCGGTGCGGCCGTCGAACAGCGTCGCCTGCGTGCGGGTCTCGGTCAGGCCCTTGGCCTTCGCGATCTCGTCCGGATAGGCGAGCTTGAGCATCGCGCGAATCTCTTCCTCGGCGGCGCCGTCGAACACCGGCGTCGCGAACGGCACGCCCTTCGCGAGGTTGCCGGCCATCTCGATCACCTCGGCGTCCGACATCGAATCGAGCTTCTCGGTCTTGCCGCCCGACTTGTTGTACAGCTCGTCGAAGAACTTGCGCAGCTCGGCCACCTTGACCTGCTCGGCGAGCATCGCCTCGATGCGCTGGCCGATGCCCTTGCCGGCCCAGCCCAGGTGGACCTCGAGCACCTGCCCGACGTTCATCCGCGAGGGCACGCCCAACGGGTTCAGCACGATGTCGCACGGCGTGCCGTCGGTCATGTAGGGCATGTCCTCGACCGGCACGACCTTCGAGACGACACCCTTGTTGCCGTGGCGGCCGGCCATCTTGTCGCCCGGCTGCAGGCGGCGCTTGACGGCGAGGTAGACCTTCACCATCTTCAGCACGCCGGCAGGCAGCTCGTCGCCTTGCGTCAGCTTCTTGCGCTTTTCCTCGAACGACAGGTCGAAGGTGTGGCGGGTCTGCTCGAGCGAGTTCTTGATCGACTCGAGCTGGTTCGCGAGGTCTTCGTCCGCCGGGCGGATGTCGAACCAGTGGTACTTCTCGACCGAGGCGAGGTAGGCCTTGTCGATCGTCGTGCCCTTCGCGAGGCGCTGCGGGCCGCCGTTGGCGACCTTGCCGACCAGGAGCTTCTCGATCCGGTCGAACGCGTCGGCTTCGACGATGCGCAGCTGGTCGTTCAGGTCCAGGCGGTAGCGCTTCAGCTCGTCGTCGATGATCTGCTGGGCGCGCTTGTCGCGCGGAATGCCTTCGCGGGTGAAGACCTGCACGTCGATGACCGTGCCGCTGGTGCCTTGGTCGACACGCAGCGAGGTGTCCTTCACGTCGCTCGCCTTCTCGCCGAAGATCGCGCGCAGCAGCTTCTCTTCCGGCGTCAGCGTGGTCTCGCCCTTGGGCGTGACCTTGCCGACCAGCGTGTCGCCCGGGTTCACTTCGGCACCCACGTAGACGATGCCCGATTCGTCGAGGCGAGCGAGTTGCTGCTCCGACAGGTTCGGGATGTCGCGCGTGATTTCCTCGGCGCCCAGCTTGGTGTCGCGCGCCATCACGACCAGTTCCTCGATGTGGATCGAGGTGTAGCGGTCGTCGGCGATCACGCGTTCGCTGATCAGGATCGAGTCTTCGAAGTTGTAGCCGTTCCAGGGCATGAAGCCGACCAGCATGTTCTGGCCGAGTGCGAGCTCGCCGATGTCGGTCGAGGCGCCGTCGGCGATGATGTCCTCGGCTTCGACCTTGTCGCCGCGCTTGACGATCGGACGCTGGTGGATGTTCGTGTTCTGGTTCGAGCGCTGGTACTTGATCAGGTTGTAGATGTCGACGCCGACTTCACCGGCCACCGTCTCCTTGTCGTTGACGCGGATCACGATGCGGTTGGTGTCGACGTAGTCAACCACGCCGCCGCGGCGCGCCGCGACGACCGTACCCGAGTCCTTCGCGGCCACGCGCTCGACGCCGGTGCCGACCAGCGCCTTCTCCGGGCGCAGCGTCGGCACGGCCTGGCGCTGCATGTTCGCGCCCATCAGCGCGCGGTTCGCGTCGTCGTGCTCGAGGAACGGCACGAGCGAAGCCGCGACCGAGACGATCTGCGTCGGCGCCACGTCCATGTACTGGATGCGCTCGGCCGAGGTCAGGATCGATTCGCCGTTGTCGCGCGCGCTGACGAGCTCGTCGATCAGCTTGCCGTCCTTGTCGAGCGTCGCGCTGGCCTGCGCGATCACGTACTTGCCTTCTTCGATCGCCGACAGGTAGTCGATCTGCGTCGTCACCTTGCCGTCGACGACGCGGCGGTACGGTGTCTCGAGGAAGCCGTACTCGTTGAGCTGCGCGTACAGCGCGAGCGAGTTGATCAGGCCGATGTTCGGGCCTTCCGGCGTTTCGATCGGGCAGACGCGGCCGTAGTGGGTCGGGTGCACGTCGCGCACCTCGAAGCCGGCGCGCTCGCGGGTCAGACCGCCCGGGCCCAGGGCCGAGACGCGCCGCTTGTGCGTGATCTCGGACAGCGGGTTGGTCTGGTCCATGAACTGCGACAGCTGGCTCGCGCCGAAGAACTCCTTCAGCGCCGCGCTGATCGGCTTGGAGTTGATCAGGTCGTGCGGCATCAGCGCTTCGGTCTCGGCCTGGCCGAGGCGCTCCTTGACCGCCTTCTCGATCCGGGCGAGGCCCGAGCGGTACTGGTTCTCGGCCAGCTCGCCGACGCAGCGCACGCGGCGGTTGCCGAGGTGGTCGATGTCGTCGACCTCGCCGCGGCCGTTGCGCAGCTCGACGAGGATCTTGACGACGTCGAGGATGTCCTCGTTGGACAGCGTCATCGCGCCTTCCGGCGTGTCGCGGCCGACGCGGGCGTTGAACTTCATGCGGCCGACGCGCGACAGGTCGTACGTATCGGCCGAGTAGAACAGGCGATGGAACAGCGCCTCGACCGCGTCTTCGGTCGGCGGCTCGCCGGGGCGCATCATGCGGTAGATCGCGACGCGCGCAGCCAGCTGGTCGGCGGTTTCGTCGGCGGCCAGCGTCTGCGAGATGTACGCGCCTTCGTCCAGCTCGTTCGTGTAGAGCGCCTGGATTTCCTTGATGCCGGCGGTGCGCAGCTTCTTCAGCAGCGCTTCGGTCAGCTCGTCGTTGGCCTTCGCGACGATCTCGCCGGTGTCGGCGTCGACGATGTTGCGCGCCAGCATGCGGCCGACCAGGAAGTCTTCCGGCACGCTGATGAACTGCGTTTCAGACTGCTCGATCGCGCGGACGTGGCGCGCGGTGATGCGCTTGTCCTTCTCGACGATCACGTTGCCGTTCTTGTCGG
>Ga0207684_10003401_pt1 | contig 15573 bp, 8 predicted proteins | sample KBSK5501metaG_FD_184342 | JGI IMG/M metagenome (GOLD analysis project Ga0207684, IMG submission 184342) | Corn, switchgrass and miscanthus rhizosphere microbial communities from Kellogg Biological Station, Michigan, USA - KBS K5-50-1 metaG... | ecosystem: Host-associated > Plants > Roots >...
CATGTTGAAAACGTCAGCGACCGAGAGAAAACCTCGCTGATCGCTCCCCTTTTGATCGACCATGGATAACACGATGCCGGACAACTCCGGATGCAGGCTGTTGAGCAGCCCATGCGTGGCGAAGTGGACGATGCGATAACGGCGCAGGTCGTCGGCCAGTGCGGTTTGCCGATTTGCTTCGAAGTCGAGAGCCGCCTTCCGTCGTGCGACCGGGACCAGTTCCAGCAGCGAGTTCGCCTCGCGGCGCGTAAACGGGAGACGCGCCAGGACGCCGCTGGCCAGTCCGCTCTCCTTCGCTGAACGAACCAGGTCGGTGTCGATCGGGGCTTCCGAGCGGTGCGTACCTGGTCGAACTCTCTCGTCGTTCGCGTCGAACACGGGGTCGGCGAAAACGGCCAGTGTCTTCGTGGCCGGCGAATGTCGCGGATAGCGGCGTAGGAGTGCGATCGTCGACGCCGAGGGGATGTTGGCGATTTCATATCGCGTGATGAGCGGCCGCGACGGATCGCGTGGCAACGGTAGTGCAGCGAACGGGAGATACTGAAGAGCGCCGTCGCTGACGATCCGCAGACGTTTCGCTTTGAGACCGGCCAGTGCCTGAGCGAGGATCATGCGGCTCAGCGGCAGCAGCGATTCGCGAGACGCTGCACGTGCAGCGAGTGCATCGTAAGCTTTACGAACCGCCGCCTCGATCTCTTCGCGGCGGGGCAGTTCATACGCGTGAAGCGAAGTTCTCGTGACAACCCACACGAAGCTCTTCTGCTCGCCGAGGAAGTACTCGAGGAGCGCGGTCGATCCGCTCACGACTTCGCGTTGCATCGCTGCCACATCGACTGACTCGGCGTCGTTCATGGCCGCCGTGCGCGGGCTGGCGGCGCGCAGTTGCGCAGATACCTGATCGTATTCGGCGGAGAGCGCGTCCATTTCTCTGCCGATCGCCGCGGCGATCTCTTGCCCGTTGCGGGCTGACGTGGCCCTGAGCTGAGCCTCAGCCTTGGCGCTGAGGAGTGCCCGAATCTCGCGCTGACGCTTCAGGAGAGCGCTTTGATTCGGCTCGTCGCGAGCCGGAGCGGCACGCATGAAATCGATGAGAGTGCGCGCGCGCACTCGCTCGCTGGCCTGCAGGGCTTGCGCATCCTGATGCAACCGCATCAGCACGCGGATGTACAGATCGGAGATCTCCGAGTACGAAGCCAGAAACAGAGCGCGCGCTTCGAGCGTACCGATGTTTCCACGCAGGCGTTCGATCAATCGGAGCGACGCTTCGGCGTCCCCGCGTGCCTCATCGAGCTTTCCCGCCGCCTCGTACGCTCGGGCGCGCGTATACAGCGCCTCGGCCTCGCCCTGCTGATGTCCGGCGCTGCGGAAGATTTCGATTGCCTCCTCCGCTGAAATCATGGCCTCCTCCTGACGACCGGAGCTTGACTGCGCATCGGCGGCGGCCATGATGATGAACGCCCGCTGCAAACGATCGCGGTTCGCATTCAATGCCTCTACGTAATACGAGAGCGCGCGGCTGAAATCGCGTTTCGCGGCGTGGGCTCGTCCGAGCCCGAGGAGCGCCAGCGCTTCGTCGGATCGGTAACGGGCATCGCGATACAGTTTCAGAGCCTGTTCGTAGTAGGCGATCGCCTTTTCCGACTCGCCGCGCAATTGATGGGCATCGCCGATGTGATGGAGCGCCACGGCTTCGGTGCGCCGATCCGAGGTCTCCCTTGCCAGAACGAGCGTTTTCTCGAATTGCTCGATTGCCCGCGCGGTATCTCCCCAGTCGCGATAGAGCATGCCGATGTTGTCGAGGGTCAGCGCTTCGCCACGCTTATCGCCCGTTGCCCGTCGAACCTCGAGTGTGCGGCCGTAGTAGAGCAGTGCCTCGCGCCACTGCCCAAGACCCGCGTATGCCATGCCGACGCGATTCAGATACCGGCCCTCGGCGATGCGATCGCCGGTATCTTCGACCAGGCGCGCCGCGCGAAGGTGGTACTGCAGCGCGAGCATTCCATCGCCCAATTTGGTGTGCGCCTGACCGAGCATGTACAAAGCGATGGCCTTGAGATGGTGATCGCAACTCGGATCGCGCAGTGCTGCCTCGGAATGAGCGATCGCTGCTCGGTCCCGCCCGAGGTCCTGCAGCGCGATGGCCAGATTGCTGAATACGCCAGCCCGAGACCGAAGCTCTGGTATGCATTCGCGAATTGCCAGCGCCCGTTCCAAAGAGTGCACCGCGTCAGCCGGCTCTCCGAGAAGGATCTGCGCGATGCCGAGGTCGTTTAGAGAGTCCGATTCGCCAGCCTGGTCGTTCACGCTTTGCCACAGCCGGCCGGCTCGTCTGTACAAGTCCACTGCCGTGCGGAGAAAATCGGCGGTCGCCTTATCCGCCCGGTCGCCGCCCTCGGCATACAAACGCTCGGCTTCGATCCGGTTGCGATCCTGCGCGATGGCCGGTCGCCGTTTGTCGACGCGTACTTCGTACGAGCCGGAGCCCTTCCATTTCGAGCTGACGTACAAGCGGTAGCGGCCATCCACCTCCGCGATCGCCGACAGGATCTCAGGATCGATCGTGCCTCGCTGGTCCACCTTGGACAACCGCTTACCATCCGGTGAATCGAATGCCAATTCCACGTCAACGTCGGTCGGCTGGACGACGAAGTGGACGAATTCCCCTGCCTTCAAGGTGATGACGTAGGGGTGAATCTCGTTTGGACCAATCTGTCGCTCGTAATGAATTTGATCGTCGAAAAAGAGCGTCGGCGCAACCGTCGACGCCGGTGCGGCGACCGACGAGGGCATACGAAGCGCGGCGAGCGAAACGATCAGGAGGAATCGATGGAACCGTGGCATCGCTGCATCCTCAGGGGCCGCGCTCGTGAAAAGGAAAGTTCAATATTGACATAAGTCATCAACCCGCGCACGCGAGCATTTCGATCTCATCGATCTGCAAGAAAGCGTAACCGCCGAGATCGAGGAACCGCCAATAGCGATGTGCGCCGGAGGGATTGACCGCATACTCCAACCAGCTCTGATTGCCAGGCGGAACATTCACCGTGAGTCCGGTTTCGCTCCAGAACCTTCCATCGTCCGAATACTGGAGCTTGGCATTGAAACCATACGAGGATGTTCCGAAGAAGCGCACTTTGCGGATGTCCCTCGGCGTCGATCCGAAATCCTGGCCAACGTACGTGCCGCTCGATGTATACAGCGAGCAATACGAAGGGACGTTGTCGAACGCATTTTTTCCATCCTGGCCCGGATACGCCTGGCCGCCGAAGATCGCGGCCAAGATGGTTGTCACGTCGCCTGCCAAAGTCAAACAGGATGTGTTGATCGATGGGCCGCATTCGAGCATTTCAATCTCATCGATCTGTAGGAATGCGTAGCCGCCGAGGTCGAGGAAGCGCCAATAGCGATGTGCGCCAGACGGGTTGACGGCATACTCCTGCCACGCCTGAGTGCCCGGTGGGACGTTGACAATAAGTCCGGTTTCACGCCAGGACATTGCATCGTCCGAGTACTGGAGCTTGGCGTTGAAACCGTATGACGATGTTCCGAAGAAGCGTACCTTGCGGACGTCCCTCGGAGTGAATCCGAAATCCTGGCCCACGTACGTTCCGCTTGATGTGTACAGCGAGCAATACGAAGGGATGTTATCGAACGCATTTGCTCCGGACTGACCTGGATATGCCTGGCCGCCGAAGATGGCCGCTGCGGCGGTAGTGACGTCGGGCGCGAAAGCAGAGCATGGCGGCACAGTAAGAAGCTGGCCCGACAGCGTCGCCTGAGAAATCGTGGCGCCAGGGGAATAGAGGCTGGTATCGACGACCAGCGGGTAAACTGGAACCTGCGTGCTTGTATAGAGCAGATTGCCGTTGCGTTGGTACTGCACCATGCCGGACCGGATCACGACCTCCAGACGATCTCCCGCCCCATAAGCACCGAAACCGCCGCGATACACGCCTTTTTCATAGATGCTCAGTGTGCTGGCGTCAGTGAGGTAAAGGGCAAAGTCGATCGACGTGTAGTTCGCGTCCGCATCGACGTGACTCAGTCCAAACATTCGATGGGTACTGGTTTCGGTTGCCGTGAAGGCAGCAAAGCCGTCGCCCGAGGCGATACCTTTCGTCGACGAGGCGCCGGCAATCCAGCCGACCGTGCTCGTGTCGCTGAGGCTATTGCCGGTAGCCGCCACTCCGACCGTATTGGTCCATGTAACCGGTTCGATCGGCGGCGCGGCAGTGAGAGCGCCTGACAATGTCACCTGGTTGATTGTGGCGCCCGGTGAATAGAGAGACGCATCGACAACGAGAGGATAGACCGGTCTAATTGCGCTGCTGTAGACGATAGTGCTATTGCGCTTATAGCGAACGACGCCCGATTCAATCGCAACTTGAAGAATGTCGCCCGTGGCGTAAGAACCAAACGGCCCCAACCCCGTTCCGTTCTCATAGACGTACAACATGCCTGAAGCGCTCGGGTAAATCGCGAAATCGATGCTTTGATAGTTCACATCGATATCCAAGTGACTCAGTCCGGCCATCCGGTACGTGTTTACCTCGGCCACTGTGAATGTGGCTGCGCCGTCTCCCGAGGCGATGGCTCGGGTTGAAGATGCGCCGGCATACCATCCGGCTGTCGACATCGTGTCTGTCAGGTTGTTCGCCGAGACTGACACGCCCGCTGCATTCGTCCATGTCACATTCTCAGGCACAGGAGCAACGCGCACTTCGGCGGTTGTCGAAGCAGCGGCGGTGGCTCCGCTGTTGTCGGTCACGGTCAGTGTTACCGTATATGTGCCCACGGGGCTGTACGCGTGCGTCGGTTGAGAACCATTTCCTGTCGCGCCGTCGCCGAACGTCCAGGCGTAACTGACGACCGTGCCGTCAGGATCCGTCGACGCGGCACCATTGAACTGGATCGCTTGACCGGGACTTCCGCTGTAGGGCCCACCCGCACGAGCGACCGGCGGCTGATTGGGAATGCAACCGGGGACAAAAGAGACCGTCGGCGACCAACTGCCGGCCACCGAACCAGGTGCCACGTGAGTCTTGACCTTGGTGTAATAGGTCATGTTAGGCACGAATGTGACACCCGGTGAATATGAAGTCCCGGTGGTGGACGCATTTACGTACCACGTGGTCGTCGGCGCGCTGAAGTCGGGGCTGTTCGCCACCAGCAGCCAATAGTCGAGGGCCTGTGGAGCTGGAAGCCACGTGAATGTCGGCGTGGTTGTGGCGGTGCAGCCGAGGGGTGCGGTCACATTAGTGGCCACACCGCCGCAGTAGGGAGTGAAATACATGCTGTCAGACCACGGGCCGATTCCGGCGTCATTGATCGCTCTAACCTTGAAGCGATATGCCACATTGACCGCCAGGTCGACCGGCGACACCAGCGAAGTGCCGGTTGGAAATTGATCGATGAAAAAGTCGTCGTGGTCTGCTGGACTCACCACAATGCGATACCAGTTCGCGGTCGGCACCGCCGACCATGTGAATGTCGGGCGCACAGATGTGATGCATCCCTGTGGGGCGCTCAACGTAGGAGCGACTTGTGGCGGAATGCAATTTGCCGAGACAGTGAAGAATCGATTGCCGGAATAGAACCCCGCACTTCCGGCGCAGTTGCGAGCCTTGACCTTCCAGCGATACCGCTTCTCCAGTCCCAGGTTGAAGGGGAGTTGCATCGACGTCGCCGGCGTGCCGCCGAAATAGACGAGATCCTCCCCTCCACCCGTCACATCGAATACTGCGAGGATGTATTCATCGGCGCGATCAACCGGCGACCACGAGAAGATCGGTCGCTGCTGACTGAAACAGCCTGTAGGACCGTTGAGGATCGGCGCATCGCTCGGCCGCGTCTGCGTGCATCCCGGATCGACGGGCGGTTCGGTGTTGTCATCGGTGAAGCTGGCGCAAAAGGATAGCGATTGGGCTTCGCATCCGGGGATGAACTGATTGCTGCCGTGCTCGACGAAGTCGATGAAGTCGCGCACAGAATTCGTGAAGGTGAACGCGGTCGTCTCCGGAACGATCGCATGCGGAATGGCAAGCCAGTCGTTCACCCAATAGGAAGACGTGATCGCGCCCGATAGCTGCAGACTGCCGAGTTGTCGATTGAGCCCGTAGTACCAGTCTGCATCCGTGTTCCACGGTGGCCTTGCAGACCAATAGATGATCGTCACCGGGATTCCGGAATTCTGGAGAACGTTCCGAATCTCGAAGATGTCGCTATAGGCAAAGGAACGAGCCCAGTCGAGGTCAATTGCAAACTCGTCAATGCCCCGCACGCCTTTGGCGGCACATCGCGCATTGAGAGCAGTAACCCATGCCTGGAGCTCGTTCGCGTGGAACTGCGGAATGGGTTCGATGTCCATGATGCGGACACCGGGGTAATTGGTGCGGACCTGCTGGATGAAGTTCGCCGTCTCCTCCGCTGCGCCGTTGAGGTCCGTAAAACCGCAACCATTGCCGACGGGTTTTGTGCCGCAGTTGAAGGGTTCGTCCATCGCGATCATCGCGATCGTGCCGCCACCCGCCCGAACGCGGTCCCAAAGTCCGTGGCGGGCGGCGAAGCACGCTAGGCCAGTTCCGCATTCACCCTTGAGCGCACCTGACTCGAGGACCAGGTCCAAGCCCCATGCTTGAAGCTGCCGCACCTCGACGCCGAGCGTGGCGTCATCAATCGACTCGAGCGCGTGGTCGGCGTACGCAACCGCCTTGATCTTCGATCGCGTTTGCGCCCACTGATCGGGGGCGTTGAAGAGCGCATGCCAGGGTGCGGGGGCGACCGAGGCGTCCTGCGGTGGGCTGATCATGACGCGATAGGACGGTTGGGCATTCAGCGGCGAGACAACAGCAGTCACCATCAGGGCCAGTATTGAAAGTCGCATGTCAGACCTCAACTGTTGTGGTCCGAACCGCGAAACGTTTCTAGCGCAGCGGCGAAGCCTAATGTGACTCAGACGCAGTCGAGGTGCGGCCAGCCCTCTTTGGCGGCCTCGCCTCAGCCCAAAATCCAGAGCTACTTGGCGCGTTCGTACGCCACGAAGACGGCCGCACTCTTTGCAGCCACGCCGCAAGCTGCCGCGGCGCCAGTCACCGCCCTGAAGTCTGATCGACGAACGTGTCCCAGTCGTGCTGCAGCTTCGCGTGCGATTTCTGCTCGAGGTACACCATGTGGCCCGACCAGTAGCGCTGGTAGCTGATGTTCTTCTGGTACTGCGACGGCAGATTCAGCTCGTGCATGGTGTACTCGGCCTGCAAGTACGGAGTGGCGAGATCGTAGAAGCCCTCCATCACCAGCACCTTGAGGAACGGATTGCCGACAATCGCGGCCCGCAAGGGAGTGATGGTCTCTTGAAATCCCTGATTGCCGCCCGGCGCAGGCGTGCTGGGGGTCGAGCTCCACAGGAACATGCCTGACTGTTGCGCCGAGGTGTAGTAGGGCAGGTCGGTCTTGTAATTGAGCTCGGTGCGGACGTAGTCGTGGAACGTCATCGTGAACGGCGGCGTGGTCTCGGTCGACGCCGGATCGCTGAAGCCCCCGCCGCCGCGACCGCCCGGAAAGCCCGGCTCCGGAAGTGCGTAGCGGCCGTCGAGCCGGCCCACGCGCAGGCGCTGATCGAGCAGCAGGTAGTGATCGAACGTGCCGACGTCGATGCGCAGATTGTTCTCGTCGATGATCGCTTTCGAGAGCCCGGTGTACTGCGACAGGCGATCGATGACGGCCTGGCGTTGCTGCGCGGTCATGGCGTCGCCGCGCGCGAGCGCCGCCGCGTAATCGGTGATCGCCCATTGCTCCGCCTGCTGGATCGGCGCGCAGGGCGCGTCTGGATCAGCCTGACACTTGTCGATCGATGCCTGCAGCTCCGGCGAGAGCTTGTGGTGGTAATACGCGATGGCCATGTACGTCGGGACATTCCATGGATAGGGCGTGTCGTTCGCCGGCGAGAACGCGAGCGCCTGAAAGTTGAGCGCCATCGACAGCAATCCGATTCCGTTGAAGACGATGCCGCGGCCTTGCAAGTATCCGGCGAGTCCGGCGGAGCGCGTGGTGCCGTAGCTCTCGCCGAACAGGTACAGCGGCGAGCCCCAGCGCTCGTTGCGCGAGATGTACATGCGGATGAATTCGCCGAAGGCTTGAACATCGCCGTCGGGATTCTCGTACTTGCGCGCAGCCGCCGCATCTGCAGGGCGGCTCCAGCCGGTGCCGATGGCGTCGACCAGAACGAGGTCGGTTCGGTCCAGCGGCGTGTACGGATTGTCATGAACGCGGAACGGCGGACGCGGCATGAAGCCCTGCGGATCCAGGACGACCGTGCGCGGACCGAGCGCCCCCATGTGCAACCAGATCGATGCGGACCCTGGCCCGCCGTTGTATGCGAAGGTCAAAGGCCGCGTGCCGGCGTCGGCGCCATCCAGCGTGTACGCGACGTAGAACATCAGCGCCTCGGTCGTCCCCTCGCCGTTCTTGATGGGCATGCGGCCTGCGGTCGCGGTGTAGCGGAGTGCTTTGCCATTCACGGTCACGGTGCGATGCGTGACGCTCGGCGAGGTCTCCTTCATGTCGAAGTGGAAGATGGTGGCGGCGGCGCCGCCCGCCCCACCGGTTTGCGGCCGTTCCTGCGGCTGCGTTTCTGTTGTGCGTTCACGTTCGCGCGCCGGCTGCTGCTGCTCCTGCTCCGTCTGTCGGGCGCGCGTTGACGGCTCGGGTTCGGTAGCGGATGGAGGCGTCGTCGCCGGCTGCGGCGTTGGCGCAGTCCGTCGAGTGCGTTCTTGAGCAAGGCTAGGAACTGCCAGAACGAGGACGAGACTCAGCGCGAAGAAATCTTTTTTCAAAAACATGGCGCGAGATTCTATTACTTCCGCGCCGTCCAGAGCGGCACCTGCCACAGCGCGTAGCCCCTGGGATCGCGTGCGCAGTCGATCATTTCGCGAAAGCGACGCTCGGCCTCTTCGCGGGAGACGCCGGCATGCTGCACGATCGGGTCTATGAATCCGTCGCGCCATGCTTCCCAGATGCGCGCGAATGTATCGCGCGGAACGCGCAGGGTGTCGACGACGATGTAGTCGACCGCTATTTCGTTCATATTGAGATCACTTAATAGTGTGAACATTTTTCTGCCGATGTGAAGATCGGTGCCGACCGCCGCCGCGTATCGCGGCGGAATCACCTGCCAGAAGCCATCCGAGTCGAGCTCCGTCGGGTGACACCACAGCATGCCGTAATCTTCTGCGATGAGGTGCGCGCGTCCGCCCGGCCGAAGGACGCGGCGAATCTCGGCGAGAGCTCGCGCGGCATCGGGGATCGCCTGCAGCAGATGCCTGCAGACGACGAGATCGAACTGCGCGTCGGGAAAGGGTATCGCCAGCGCGTCGCCCAATTCGAAGCGTACGCGCGAGCCGAACTTCGCGCATCGCGCCCGCGAACGATGGAGATGTTGCGCTTCGAGGTCGATCCCGACGAATGTAGCCTGCGGATACTTCGCGGCCAGCCGCTCGGTGATTTCGGCCGTTCCGCAGCCGACGTCGAGCACGGATCCATTTCCGACGGGATGCCGGTCGAAAATCGGCTCTTCTTGCGGCCAGATGGCCTCCGCTTGCGCGGTGAGATTCCGCACCATCGATTCATCAGCCATTTCCCGGGCTTGCGGACTGCTCGGATGCTGCATGGGGCGAATGTACTCCTTACCGTCAACAACAATGAAAGGTCCTCCGGCGTTCGCGCCGACACTCTCCCCGGAGGGCGGGGATGTTAGGCGGAATAACAATCGTACTGGACGAGCATCTTCGCGAAGCAGGATGTATATTCCGTCCATCCGGAAATGCAGATCTCGACCGGCGTCAGAATCGCCTCGTTCGAAGTCCGCGCTGAGATCGGCGCGGGTGGGATGGGGACTGTTTACCGCGCATACGACACGAAGCTCCGGCGCGACGTGGCCATCAAGATCCTTCAGGAAAAATTCGAACAGAATCGTGAATACCTCAGGCGCTTCGAACGCGAAGCGAGATCTGCTTCGGCGCTAAATCACCCGAACATCGTCACTGTCTTCGAAATTGGCGAGTTTGAAGGCGCGCCATTCATCGCCATGGAGATGGTCGAAGGAATTCGCGTTCGCGATCTGCTCCGGCGGGGATCTTTACCCCCGCGCAAGCTACTCGAGATCGCAGCGCAGGTCGCCCAGGGACTAGCCGCCGCGCACGAGCAAGGCATCGTTCACCGCGACATCAAACCGGAAAACCTGATGGTGACCAAGGACGGGCTGGTAAAGATCCTCGACTTCGGACTCGCACGGCCGATTCATCGCTCCGAGGTCGGTACCGACGATTCGACGGATGAGCTGATTACGCTCGAACGACGTGTGCTTGGGACGGTCGGGTACATGTCTCCGGAACAAGCGAGCGGCGAGGCCATTGATTTTCGGTCCGATCAATTCTCGCTCGGCTCCGTGCTCTACGAGATGGCCACCGGCCGGCGCGCATTTCAACGACCGTCCACCGCGGAAACGATTCAGGCCATCACGGCCGATGAGCCCGAACCGATTCAGCAACTCAATCCCAGAATCCCTGCGCCATTCTGCTGGGTGGTGGCAAGGTGTCTCTCAAAGGATCCCAACCATCGCTATGCTTCGACCACAGATCTCGCGCGCGAACTGCAGACCATTCGAGACCACCTGCCCGACACCGGTTCCGGCAGTCGCGCTCTTCCCCAACGTCACGCTCGACTTCGTACTGGAGCACTCATCGGCGCGCCGTTTCTCGTTCTGGCAATCACCGCCGGTGTTTACTTCGCCAGGTCCGGTCCTCTTCTGAACCGGCCGCCATTGCTTCCAGGACGTCCAACGGTGGCGGTTCTGCCCTTCAAAGATTTGAGCGGCCGAACGGATGCGCAGATCTTCGCCAGCGGACTATCAGAAGTGATCGGTACTCGGCTGGCCAGGTTTCCTTCGATTCAAGTCATTCCTGCGACGTCCACCGCGCCACTGGTCGCGAAAGGCGCAGACGCCCGAAAGATCGGTCAAGAGCTCGGAGCCACGCTGTTGCTGAACGCCTGGATCCAGCGGACTGGCAATACGCTGTCCATCAAGTACGCCGTTGTCGATTCCAGTCGCGGCGTCACCGTGGCTGACGACACGGTCAGCGGTTCCGTCGACAACATCTGGGGGATTCAGGATCGACTGTCGGATGACATTGCTCGCCGCCTCGGAGCGCAGGAGAAGATTCCGCACACCGAACATGCGGAGCTCGAAACCACCGAGGAGCAGGAGTCGTACTTACGCGCGCTTGGATATCTTCAAAATCCGCAGGATCCGAAGGCGATGGATTCCGCGCTTGCGCATCTGCACGAGCTCCTGGAAACAGCGTCCGACTCGTCACTGGTCTACGCCGCACTCGGTCGTACGTATCTCGAGAAATACAATCTGACCAAAGACAGCGTCTTCGCGGAGAGGGCAATTCAAGCAGCCAATCGGGCCAGAGCTCTCGCGCCGAACTCGCCCGACGCGCTGCTGGTCTTCGGCAATGTGCAGTTGTTCACTGGCCGGTACACCGACGCGATCGTAACGTACAAAAGCTGTCTGGCGCTCCAGCCAAACTCTCCCGAGACTCTGATTCGCCTGGCTGAGGCCTATCAGGCCGCGGGTCAGTATCCGGAAGCCGAGATCTCATTCCGCCGCGGCATCAGTCTCCGGCCTCTGTGGTGGTTCGGTTACAACGAGCTCGGCGTTCTCTATTTGAACAACGGACGATACGACGACGCTGAACGGACGTTTCGCCGGGTCGTCGAATTGAATCCGGAGAATCCGTGGGGTCATTCGAATCTTGGCGTTGCGCTTCTCATGAAAGAGCGGCTGCCCGAGGCAATCGAAGCTCTGACGAAAGCGGTTTCGATTCGCGACGATCCTTCGGCATACTCGAACCTCGGCCACTGCTACTACTACCTCGGTCAGTATGACAAGAGCATCGCCGCGTATCGTAAGGCGGCCTCGCTCAAACCGAAATCGGCGACCTACTGGGCGAACCTCGCTGACGCCTGCCGATGGACATCCCAATGCAGGAATGAAATCGCCGGTGACCTCGCCAGGGCCATCGAACTGCTGAAGCAGGAGCTGGCAGTCAATCCGAAAAACTCCCGGACACATGCCACACTCGCCATCTGTCTCGCGAAAACCGGCAGAAGCGCGGAAGCTCGCGATCACATCTCGAAAGCACTGGAGCTGGACCCCAAGAACCCCTCGCGCATGTTCCAGGCGGCGCGCGTGGCCAACTTCAACGGCAATCCGGCGGAAGCGGTCGCGTGGCTGCGCCGCGCGATCGACGCCGGTTACGGTCAACTCGAAATGCAACGTGATCCGGAATTCAAAGCGCTGCGAGAGACTGAAGTCTTCCGCTCCGCGTTCAAGAACAGCGTTCGATCAACTTAAGAGAGGAGGCTTCAATGAACGTACGTCGCTACCGGTTTGCCGTTTTCGTCGTCTTCAATGCCATTCTGCTCATGCACGCACCTGCCATCGCAAAACCTCCGAAGGGTTGGCGGCCCTCGGTGAATCCGAAAACCCGCAGGATTCTCAATCTCCCGTACCCAGTCGTCACGAAGAACATCCTCATGACGACTTTCTTCGGTTGCCCGATCGACAAGCCACCCGCAGAGCCGATTAAGAATACGGGTGGCTTTCCATGCACGGCGGTGTACGACGTCGAGCTGAGGGTCGACGGCAACAGCAACAACGTTACAGTCGTTGGAAGTGATCTCAAGGTACGACAAGGCACCTGCATCTACTGGCATGTCACGGCGACCGATGGTCAGCAAGCCAGCATTGACACGATCGACTTCATCAACACACCCGCTGAGGTCACGCCGAACAAAGCGCAAACTCCGGAGGATATCGGCGACTACTGCAGAGGCGCGGTCAGTTGCGTCATGTACGTGTCGATTCCCAAGGGCGTCTATCCGTACCACGCACTGGTCAGACATAACGGCGTCATCAAGAAAGCCGACCCGGACGTCGACGTCTCGTGCAGCGGTCCGAACTGCGATGAGCTCTGAACGGAGGCAAAGATGTTCCGGACGTGGAAATCGATTGTTGGTCCATTCGTCGTTTTGGCCGCAACCGTTGTGGCGCGCCCGCCCGCGCAACCGGTCGCGCAACAACAATTGACTTTCAATCTGCCGAACCATGCGAGCTATGTCGGCATGGTGGAGCGAACCGGTCAGCCGGTGGCCGGCAGCCATTCGTGGTCCGGACCTCTGGCAACAGGCGACGGCAGATTCACGCTGGTCGAGTACGAGAACCAGAGATTTGTGCGTATTCACATGGCGAGCAAGGTCCTGGAGGTTGCCGGAACTGGTGCGGCGCTGAGAGAGATCAACAGCGACACGGTGCCGGAATGCGGGGTTCGACCTCCGTCGGCGCCGGTGATCTCCAGCGCTGTTCTGGGCGATCCCTGTGCCGGTGTGGCGAATGCCGTCGCCCCGGACGCTGGAAGATCGAACGCGCTTTGCAAAACTGGCGGGGCGAACCTTGTGAACCTTGCGGGCCTTGGACCTCAAATCGACGCTCTCGTCGTGTACACGCCTACCGCGCGCGGGAGCGTCGGCGGCGACGTGAGCATGCGTGGATTGATTCTTCTTGCTGTCGACGAGACGAACCAGGCCTTCGCGCGCAGCAATGTCAACGCCACACTGCGGATTGCGATGCAACCGCCACCAGCCGGCATTAACGCACAACCGAGACCGTGTATCGGTGCCATCGGTTATACCGACAGCGGAGTAGTGTTCACCGACCTCGCAGAGCTCATCCTCGGCAGCGGTACCGGTGCGCAGGTCCGCGCACTACGGGATCGCTGCAACGCGGATGTGGCGGTCATGATCGTCGGTAACGGCGACTTTGGCGGACAAGCCTGCATCATGGAACACCTCAGCGCGGCCTTCGCACCTTACGCGTACGCCGTCGTTTTGGCGAGCAGCGCCAGCGGCAATTACGCATTCGCGCATGAGATCGGCCATCTCATGGGCGCCGGTCATGACGACCGTCATGACGGGAACTGGCTCGGCATGTGTTCGTACTCAAAAGGATGGCACTTCCGCGATCACATCGGCCTTGGTCATAAATCGATCATGGCGTATCGGCCCGGGTTCAAATCGCTGAATTACTCTGATCCTTCGGTTCGTTACGACATCGGCGGCGATGTAACTGGCGCGTGGGGTGCGAACGGCGCCAGCAATGCTCGAACGTTGCGGATCTCCGCAGACACGGTCTCCAGGTTTCGTTAGCTCACGCAGGTCATTTCATTTTCTTGTCGTACTTCAAGCGGGCCTTCTCGAGGGCCGGGAAATGTTCGCCGCCCCAATCGCAGAGCGATTTGAAGAAGGGGTGCAGGCTCCGGCCGACAGGAGTCACGGAGTATTCGACGCGGGGCGGGATCTCCTTGAAGTGCTCGCGCTTGACGATGCCGTAACGCTCGAGATCGCGAAGCTGCTGGGTGAGCATCCGCTGCGTGACCCTGGGAATCCGCCGCTTCAGCTCCACGAACCGCAGCGGACCTTCCATCACCAGGGCGTAAATGATCGCCGGCTTCCACTTGCCGGCGATGATTCCCATGATCGTCTCCACCCGCTCGACCGGGCTCTCATCGTCCATAGGCATATTCTATACTCGGTTCTGAAAATGTGCCTAGTTGACTTTGAATACCGACTTCCGCAATATCTCGCGGCATCATGACGAAAGAACTGGTCCGCAATGATTGGGGCGCGATCCTGCACGAGGAAGAGCTCGATCTCCTGGAGCTGCGATGGTTTCCTTCCACCGAGCAGATGACCGACGGCGGATTCATGGCCACTCTGTGCCTTTTTGTGTGGGAGGCGGAGAAGGTTAGACCGCGCCGGCTTCTGATCGATGCCACCCAGTTCCGGCACCGCTTCGGGGAGGGCGTGATGCAGTGGCGGGACGCGCACATCATTCCGCGCTACGGGGCGGCGGGTGTTCGCAAATTCGCCTTTCACATGCCTGCCGGATTCCCCAACGCCGGCACCGAGGCGGTCGAAGGACCGGCGATCTTTCCGACCAAGTGGTTCGTGGACCGGCGGGCTGCTCTCGATTGGCTCCGCGCAGATTGAAGAGCGAACGCCATGGACACAACCCGGGCGCTGCTTCTCGCCAACACCCTGAGCTTCGTGGTCTACGCCATCACCGCCTTCTGGTACGTCGTGCCATGGCTGAAGAATCACGAGCGGGCGGTCGCGCTGACACCTCTGTTGTGGGTGCACGCGTTCCGCCATGTTGCGCTACAGGTCTTCTCGGCTCAGCGCGCGGGACTGGTCATTCCGAATAGCTTTCGCGACCAGATTGCATTCGGCGACCTGGCCGGAGTGATTCTGGCTCTGCTGGCGCTGATCGCTCTGCGCCTTCGCGCGCGCGTGGCCATCCCGATCACGTGGCTCTTCGTCGTCGTCACGGCTTTCGATCTGGTGAACGCCATCGTCGGCGGGATGCGGGAAGGAATGATGGGGATGGCGTATGGCGTGACCTGGCTCATCCTGGCCTTCTACGTTCCCGCGCTCTGGGTGACACTCGCGCTGATC
>Ga0207684_10003403_pt1 | contig 15559 bp, 12 predicted proteins | sample KBSK5501metaG_FD_184342 | JGI IMG/M metagenome (GOLD analysis project Ga0207684, IMG submission 184342) | Corn, switchgrass and miscanthus rhizosphere microbial communities from Kellogg Biological Station, Michigan, USA - KBS K5-50-1 metaG... | ecosystem: Host-associated > Plants > Roots >...
CTCTTGCAATTTGGCAATGTTCTCCAGGATAACGGAGAGCTGGCTTGCAAAAACATCAACTTCTTCTTCGGTCAGACCCAGGCGGGCCAATTTTGCTACGTGCTTTACTGTTTCGCGATCAATCATGATTTACCTCTACTATTCACCAGCGGACACGAAATCCACTTAGATGCTCTGTTGGCTTCCCCCACTCTGTGCGTACTTCGCTCACATTGGCGCCAGGTGGTCCCTGCCGCAGCAGAGCAAGCAGGCGTTCGAGGGCGGGTCGAGATCCCTGAGCCAGTACTTCTACACTGCCATCTCTCGCATTGCGTACATATCCGCGCAGGCCCAATGTCAGAGCATTTTCAACGACAAAGTAGCGGAAGCCGACCCCTTGCACCCATCCGCGCACATACGCGTGTAGTTCTTGAATATTGTTACTGTCATTCTGGTTTGTCATCGACACAATCATAGCATAGTTCCAAAAAGCATGGCGTTCTATTGACCGCTTGCTTATTGTTTGATTTAGACGGTTACTGCTAACCGTAAGGGCTGAACTACATAGGCCGCTATTCCCTTTGCATCTACATTTGTAAACGCATCAGGCTTACGTTTGCGCAAGATGTTGTAGGAGCCATTCACGTCTGCACAGATGATACGCCCGTCTTTTGCGCGATACAGGCGGTTTCTCCGTCCAATCCGCTTTCCGCTAAAGCTGTACGCTGTGTCATCATCAGGCTTGTAGGTAGGGATCGGGTCCAGATCAAGAAAGCTGGCTTGTGACGTGTAACTCTCTTCCTGCACCTCGACCTGGATGCCTACTAACTCCGCTTTGTAGGTGAGCATCTCAATGAACCGTGCATGAGGAATACTGACAAAGTTCTGATTGTTTCTCCTCCCCATGCCTGCCTCTTGCTTCCAGAGCGGATTTTTCCCCACAATAATCGTTCCTACCCCTTCCTTTACCAGAAAGTCAATAATGCGCTTACTGGCAGCATGCAGGTAGTGGTTCACCTGCCGGTTACGCTTGTTGGTAAGCTGCTCCATCTGCTTGGTGACACGCTCACGATCCTCTTTGGGAAGGCACAGCGTTAACTCTTTCATGCGCTTATTATACCACTGGTTCATGGCTTTGAGCGTCCGACCGTTAACCAAGCGAGGAATAAAACCCTCTCGGTTTGCTGTTATCGCCGCTAAATTCGTGACGCCAAGATCAATGGCAACGCAGAAAGCGGGGTCTACTTGTGCCTGGACGGGTGCTTTGCTGTAGATCACTTCTACGACATAATGGCCGTTACGAGGGACGATGCGTACTTGATCGATCTGCTCGGGGTCTTGTTGAGTTTTCACCTCAATGGGCAACATCGAGGGTTGAATGCGTCCTTGCTTCAACCCCTTCTTGCCCCGGCTGATGGCCTGAATGGTGTAAACAAGAATATTCCGACCTGCCGTTTTGTGCTTGTACTTGGGCAAGCGTGGCCGTCCGGTAAACTTGGATGGGTCTTCTTCATAGGCCGCTTTTGCCTCACGAAACGCTTTCCATGCATCAGCCAGTTGCCTGAGGACTTGTTGTGACACCTTTGCTGGAAGGGCTTTGTACGCTTCATGGGACTGCATACGTGTATCCATCTCTTCGTAGGAGAGATAGACGCCGTGATGGATAAACGCCTGACGCATCTCGTACAACGCAGCATTGTACAAGTTCTTCGACTTGAAAGCCGCTTCGTCAATCACGCTGTAGCGCGGGTCACTTTTACTGATGCAATGCTGTTCAACGAGCTGCAAGGTGTTCACTCCTCTCTCTATTCTGTTCTGTTTTGACGTTCAAATCCTGGACAAGCTTCTCCGTCTTATGCTTGGCCCGACGTTGTCCGTAGAGCCGTGCGCAAAAGCTGCACAAAATGCTGATCTGGTTGTTCTTAAACATCGTTCATCTGAAAATACCTGCGTACTCATTATATTACATGAAGTATAGTCAAAAATGCAATGCTTTACGGAAGAAGAATGAATAACGATGAAAAATATACCAAATACATGATGTCTCGTATGGCCAATTGACGACAGGTCTAAGATCACATATAATCCGCTCAAAGCTTGAATTTCCGTGATATTTGGGGTGCTACATGACCGAGTGGCTTTCTGTTGAAGATATTGCAAAAGAACTGGGTATTACCATTGACACCGTACGCGCATGGATACGCAAGAAAAAGCTTCGAGCATATAGAGTTGGTCGTGATTACCGTATCAGGCGCGTTGACTATGAGAGGTTCCTTGAAGATCGTGCTACGTTCCCTGATGAGTATGAAGAAGAATGAAATAGTTTAAGAGCATACAGTGGGGATATGGTGTTTTTGGTGACAAGACCATCCCAATACCCAAATGTACTACCCGTACTAAAAATTTCCTTGCAACAACTCTTCCCTGATATGATCTCGGGTGAAATTCAATGGTCGGCTACGCTTTCACCAATTTGTACTGCTATCGAGGACTACAGTATGTCTCTGAGCAAACCAGTCATCTTTGAACCGCGAGTATGAACAAACGATACGCAGAGAACAGCAGGAAGAGGAAGAACGTCAGCGTCAGGAGTTGCAAAAGGAGATCGAAGAACAAGAGCGCCGCCAGCGTGTACGTGCGAACGTAAGAATATAACCCATAGTTACGGATGAATCTTGTTGCTACCGCTGAATAGCTGGAAATAACGTCCCATAATAACTCTTGTAATAAAAGATCGGCGCATTCTCTTATTTACTACCAAAGGGTTTAGAAACTAATGCCGGGATCAGTAAGAGGCTGTACGAAAAGCCTTCTGAGGCCGAACGCCATTGATGAGTTACTTCGGCCTGTTAGGTGCTTTCAGCAACAAGCGACATGAAGTACTGTTCGTGTTGATCTATGAATTGGCCTCAGAAGCTGATAGAAACTCAACAATGCAGAATGGCTTCTCAGGCCTTTTCGTACAGCCTCTAATACAGAACAAATGTAGGATTTGTCAATGGTTGAGAATCATCGCCCAGATGGGGTGCGGTTGTATTACGAAGGGGTAGAGCGAGTAGCAGAGAAGTCACAGCTAATTCTCCAGCGGACCCTTTCTGATAAAGACTATGTCAACCTGATAGCTGCACAGGCAGGGGATGTGGTTGTTGTCTCTGCCCATAGCGAGAATGCGCCCTCTGGTTTCACCATCCCGATAATTCTCATCCAGGATCGGCGAGCTATTCGCGCCAATGGAAGAGAAGGGCTGGTTGTAGTCAAACACCTCCTTGCCAAGACTGAAAAGGGGCTACACCTTTCTTTCCAAAATTTCCATATTCCTGACTTCGTCCAGAGGAAGGGATTGGGGACGCTCATGCTCGCCGAACAGGTAGAAGCCGCACGCGCCTTTGGCTTTGAGCAGATTGTTGACTATGCTGACAACAAGGAGGGACGAAATGGATATTATACCTGGTCGCGCCTCGGATTTGATAAAGAACTCGCGGAAAAAGAGACATCCCGTCTACCCGATCAATTTAAGCACTTTAGGCGCTTAAGCGATCTCATGGAAGATCAACAAGCGCGTGAGTGGTGGAGAAAGTACGGCTTTGCCCTGGAGCAGACTTTTGATACCTCGCTGGACTCTCGTTCCATGCAGCTTTTGAAAGCTGCCATTGAGAGACTTCATCAAGAGGATGGGTATTGGGATTGCGGGTCGGAGACATCGCTTTGCATCGAACGACTGGAAAGCTGGAACCCTCGTAAGGTTAGGGAGCTATGTACATGGGAATACCGGCAGGATTGATGTCCTGTCAGAAAGGCAAGGTGGAATAAGTGAGTTTAGATACTGATGCAGAAATCAAAAACAGTCATTTTGAGGAGGTATGGCTTGTAAGGTGGCTTAAAAAGGGATTTTAGAGAGAAGTGAGAGTAATATACTCCGGTATATCGGGTTTCCTTCAGTTTCTAATCTGACTCATTCAATATGCAAAGGGGGATAGAGATGGCATCAAGACGACGCGGGTGGCGGCAGAAAATACGTAAACCCCTACTAGTGGTAGGAGCGATGATATTACTTGTTGGCTTGTTTGTGCTGATCTACGCAGGATACCGGTTTAAATGGGACTGGACAGGCTTCAATGAATATATTGCTCCAAACCTACAACAATACCAACCAGCAAAGACGCTTTGGGACTGGCTCCAATTGCTTGGAGTACGCGCTATTCCGGTTGCGGTCGCTCTAGGAACGGCAGGGTTTACGACAAAACGAGGCCAGGTGAGTGACGCAGAGAATAAGGATAACCAGCGTGAAGCTGCGCTACAAGCGTATATCGATAAGATGTCAGAACTCCTACTTGCGAAGAACTTACGTAACTCTAGCGAGGAGGAGGAAGTACGGAAGATCGCACGAGTATGGACGTTGACAGTGCTACGGAGATTAGATGCAGAGCGGAAAGGGAGTGTGCTTCAGTTCCTGCACGAGTCCGGTCTGATAGTTAAAGACAAGCATATCATTGATTTAAGAGGAGCCAACCTGGGCGGAGCCAACCTGTTCGAAGCCGAGCTGAGCGGAGCCGACTTGCGCAGAGCTGATCTGCTCGATGCTGATCCGGAGGGAGCTATTGCTGAGGGCGGTATCATCATCGACCGGCAGACCTTGGTGCGAACCGCCGTCCTGATAGAGCCACCACTGGATGATTTGGAGTAACAATTACGACGAGGAAGGACTGGACTTCCTTTCTTCCTCGTCGTCAAGAAGCACTACTACCAGGGGTCGTAGTATGCTCTCAGTATGAGAAGACGGCCCCGTTCCATTCACCTCCCTCATGCTGGTTCTCCCACCGCCCAGCTTGGGCCAGTATGCCCCGTGCCCTTCACCGTTCTTGCACATTCCCCAGTTTTAGGGGGTCACTACAAACCGGCGTAGCAGGTTTGTACGGAGTATCAGGCAGTGATCTGCCAATGCTGTCAAATTGCGTGAAGGCCTGTGTTCCTGTCAGATCGACTGTCTTTTTGCGGAGCATGGTTTGTGAAGTGGCTTCAGGAGGGGGATGAGAGAGAGGGGGGAAGTGAAACACATTGTATCAGCGCTATCCTCAACATCTATACCCATGTCTTGCTGAAGATGCACAGAGATGCCATGGATAAAATGGGTGACTTTTTTAGAGGGAGGAAGTAGTAGCAACAGATGGTAATGCTTTCACGAGCCACAAACTGAGTCTTATGGGAGTGAGACCTCCACAGCTTAATGGAGTTCTACCGCTGCGTGAGAAGAATAATTTTAATATTTTCCTCACTCAATTACGAACAAATTTTATCTATTTGATACGAACGAGTGGAAAAGGAACGATAAAGATGAGAAATAGTTTATCGTCCTGGGGGTCGTCTTCTTCGCGCTGATACTTTTCTATTTTGTGGTGCTGGTGGCATTTCGCTAGGGAGCATGGCATCAGTAACTTTGTTCAGTGTGTTAAGCGCATAAATTGATTGTGTGCCAACATGGGTATAGCATACTCTTGCTGATCTCACCAGTAGAAAGTCGGTCATATTTTCAGGAGAATTTCAGGTGACATGTGTAGACTTGAAGATTAGATGAAACAAAAGCGCTTTTCATGACGTATTACTATACACAACAGTTGTGTTGCCGATATATTCCCATCTTTTCTTTGAGCTTTTGTGTTCACGTGATAGACTATTAGATGTGTATTGTGCATGTCGAGAAGTTTGCCTGGTACCTGTAAGGTGTTCAAAAGTATGTCGCCAGCATTGCCGGATCAGGCTATTGGAGAGTAAAGTATGCAGCCGGTACAAGATCTAGCTCCCGCGGTACAACGAGTAATTAACAATGTCGAAAGAGTAATAGTTGGTAAAGCTGAACCGGTTGCGTTCAGCCTGATAGCCGTCGTCTGCCGGGGGCATGTTTTAATCGAAGATGTACCTGGTGTTGGCAAAACCGTCCTGACCAAGGCGATTGCCCGTTCTATCGGATGCACATTCAAGCGTATCCAGTTTACCCCTGATCTTTTGCCAAGTGATGTAACCGGAGTCTCCATTTATAATCAGAAGACAGGCAATTTTGAGTTTCGCCCCGGGCCAATCATGTCCCAAATCGTGCTGGCTGACGAAATTAACCGCGCAACTCCAAAGACGCAATCAGCACTGCTGGAGGCAATGGAAGAGACGCAGATGACAGTCGATGGCGTAACCTATCATCTACCTGAACCATTTATGGTGATGGCAACACAAAACCCCATCGAATATGAAGGGACTTTCCCTTTACCAGAGGCTCAGCTCGACCGCTTTATGATGAACATTAAGATTGGCTATCCCAACGCAAGCGATGAAATGAATATTTTGGATACGCATCAATATCATCATCCTTTGGAAGACCTGGCGCAAATTATGACTGCGGAAGAGTTGGTGCTGATTCAAAAGCAGATACGTAGTATTCATGTTGAACCGACGATTCGGGAATATATTGTTGCAATTGCCAATGCCACGCGCAGCCATAGCAATATCTACCTGGGAGCTAGCCCTCGCGGTTCATTGGCCCTGTACAGGGCATCTCAAGCCCTGGCTGCACTGCGTGGACGCAGCTACGTTATTCCTGATGATGTGAAACTTTTAGCGAAGCCCACATTGGCGCATCGTATTATTGTAACTCCGGCAGCGCGTGTACGCGCGATCACATCTACCGCCATCCTGGATGAAATTTTGCAGAGTGTGCCTGTGCCCGGTGCATGGGTCGGTGGTGGAAAGGGGCGCTGATTTATGCGACCCTGGCAAGCTATACTCCTGATAATCCTATTAGCCTTCCTTGCGATTAGCAGCGGCTGGCGTGTACTGTACTTACTGACCTATGTCATGCTAACCCTGTTCATCTTATCATGGCTGTGGGCGCGCTCTAGCCTGCGCAAGATGGTCTTCAGGCGCACTGCCAGTGTCGGGCGCGTACAGGTTGGTGAGACCTTCGATGAGCGACTCATGCTGGACAATATCAGCGTGATGCCCAAGTTATGGGTGCAGATTGCCGATGGCTCAACTCTGCCAGGGCACAGGGCTGGATATGTAGCGAGTATGGGAGGTCGTAAGAGGGCAACATGGCGAGCGCGAACTCTCTGTAAGCAGCGTGGACGTTTTCAGCTTGGGCCTGTTACAGCCACAGGTGGAGATCCGTTTGGTCTGTTCCGGCGGCGCATAATGCTCACGGAACCTCGAGAACTGCTTGTTTTGCCACGTGTGCTACCAATCAGTAATTTCGTGCTGTTTACAGGGGGATTGCCTGGGCGTGGCCGTAGCTCACAACGTGCCTTGCATACTACGACTAACGCCACTACTATCCGCGAATACACGGTTGAAGACGCACTCAATCGTATACACTGGCGTTCCAGTGCGCATTATAATAGATTAATGGTAAAGGAATTTGATCTTGATCCCGCAATGGATGCCTGGATATTCCTTGACCTGAATGAAGCAGTGCAGGCAGGCGAGGATGAACATTCGACAGAGGAATATAGCGTAACTATTGCTGCCACGCTTGCCGCGTACCTGTTGCGCCAGGACCTGTCTTTGGGTATGATTGTGAATGCACAACAACGCGAATTTCTCTCGCTGGATCGTGGTGATCGACAGCTTGAACGCGTGCTTGAATTGCTTGCCGTTGTAAAGTCGGGATCAGGTCCTGATCTGAAAGAAGCCCTTGCGATGGATGCATTCCATTTCGGGCGGGATACTGTTGCTATTGTGATTACACCCTCTAACTCGAGAGACTGGCATGAAAGCCTGCGTCATCTACAGCGCCGTGGTGTGCAGGTGGCTGTCGTGGGCTTAGATGCGGCCTCATTTGAGAATAAGCCTCCTGATGAGGATATGCTGGCTCTATTGGAGGGTGCAGGAATAGCTGTGTTGCGTGTCAAATGTGAAGCCTCCTTAACTGAAGCGCTTGAACGAGACCCAGAGGCACGCTATGCACGATGGAGGTAGTTGCAATGCAGGAAGCGACTGCTGAACGTCTCTCCAAGATTATTTCTAATCCACCGCCGAGCGAGGGGCGTTCAGGCGGAAACAGGCGTTTGCCGCACAAATCCAGCTTACATTTACATTTTGGCCTGGCTGAGGGGTGGTTCTCACTCGTCTTGCTGGCTATTGTGGTGTACAGTACCATCTGGTGCGTGCAAGCAGCCGGTTGGGTGGATCATCTTAATATACTCTCATTGACTACACTCCTTGGGCTGATCGGCGGGGTGCTCGCTGCTAAGCAACGACGCATTCCGCGCTTGCTCGTTCATACAATAGCTGTTGTAGTAGGCATATTGCTTGCTTTCTGGCAGACGGCAGGCGCAGATTATGGGGGAAATGTTGCTGCCCTGGCGAATAGCATGCATCAATGGGTGGTGCTTGCACTTGCTGGAGGCACCAGTAGTGACGATTCCATCTTTCTCTTCTTTATTCTTGCTCTGGGTTTTTTGCTTGCGTATACAAGTGCCTGGCTTGTCTATCGCACGCGCAGCCCGTGGCTTATGATTCTTGCCAATGCTGTTGTACTGCTGATTAACCTGAACTATATTGACGCGGGTTACATTGTCTTTCTGGTGGTGTTCCTGGTTGCCGCGCTGCTGCTGCTGCTGCGTTTTAACCTCTACGAATCTTCGACGCGCTGGAAAAAGCTGGGACTGCGCAGCTCCGATGATCTGGGGTGGGAGTTTATGCAGGCAGGGGCGCTTATCTCAATAGGTATTCTGATATTTGCCTGGCTCTTACCCTGGGGCTACGAAAATGATACCGCGGCACAAATTTGGAGCGCCGATAATAATCCATGGGTGCAGATTCAGAATGCCTGGGATCGCCTCGTCTCGGTCAATGGGGGCAGTGCTGTTTCAAATCACGGTAACTTCACTGATACAGTTGTGCTGGGGGGCAATCCCCATCTGAATGGGGATACGGTGTTTAGGGTCAAGACCGATGACGGCAGCGGCCAATACCTTGAGTCGAACAGTTTCGATACGTATAACGGCCGGGGCTGGTCGGTCAGCCCGACCGAGGGATCATCGTTGAGCGCGAACACCGCCTCCTATGATGGCTCGGTGGAGCTGCGCATCGTGAGGCAGAACATCACCGTAGTGAATCCCCCGGGTGAACAACACGCGTACATTTTCGGGGCACCGCAGATTGCTTCGGCGGATCAGGCAGCGACGGTGATTCTCAGTAAAGCCGATGGTGCGCCAATTGCGTGGGAGCGCAAGCTCGGGAAATTGGCAGCGGGCAATTCCTATTCGGTTGTCTCGTATGTTTCTGCAGCCGATATCAAGACCTTGAAATCTGTCCCAATGCCGGCCGATGCTCCATCGTTTACGCCCGATCCGGCACATCCTGATTTGCCAGCTCCTGTAACCTATTATAACCCGCAAATTCTCCAGATGTACTTGCAAGTGCCGAACAATCTTAATCCGGCTATCAAGGGGTTAGCAGAGCGCGTCACTGCGGGTGCCACCACCATGTACGACAAGGTGGTAGCACTGGAGACGTATTTGCGCAGCAACTATGCTTATGATGTGAATATCTCCCCGCCGCCTGGAGTGGAAGGCGTATCATGGTTTCTCTTCAGCAGCGGCAATCGGGGGTTTTGTAACTACTTTGCGACGGCCATGACAATTATGGCGCGAGAACTGGGGATTCCTGCGCGTGTCGTGACAGGTTACACCAGTGGGAAATTCGATCCAAAGCAACACCAGTGGGTGATTCACGGCTTTGATGCACATATGTGGACGCAAGTCTACTTTGCCGGTTACGGCTGGATCAACTTTGAACCGTCGCAAAGCTTTTCGTCCTTTGCGCGTCCAACTGCCAGTCCCAGCGGATCAACTAGTGGCATCAGTGGGGTGCCTGGCGGTTCCCAAACGGGCAAGACTGCTGGTCGCCGTCAAAATCTGGCTGATCTGCCTAGTGGTGGGCAGGGAGATGTGACTACAACACCGGCGCAACAGGCGGCGCAATTGCGCCAGGATGTTGGTTTAGCGGTGCTTGGTTTACTCCTGCTTATTCTGGCAGGGGTTGTATGCTTTGGTATCTGGTGGCGGCGCCTGTTCCGCGGCTACGGAATCCCGGCACAGATCTACGGACGTATCTGTGTACTGGCTAACCTGGCAGGTATATCCATACGACGTTCACAGACGCCTTACGAATATATCCATACGCTGGCCCAGGAGGCGCCAGAGCAGGCTGTGACTTTGGAACGCCTGGGGGATATCTATGTCCGTGATCGTTGGGCGGATCCATCCGGTGCAGAGCATCCCAGACGCACTGGTGAGATAGCGGAACTACCCGGTATGTGGAAACGCCTACAACCACAGCTCTTTCTGCATGTGCTGCGGCATCCGCACTTCCTGCGCTGGCTCCCTGATCAGCTAATAAGTTTCATCCGCGAACGCTGGTCCCGAAGGCACACGCGAGAGCTATCAGAAGTTGATGTAGAGATTCAGGAAGAGCCTTAATCGGCAATGTAATTTGTCATAGTAGAGAAAGCGAGTTTAGACTAAATGGAATTGTTGCGTGAAACAGCCCCGTTTCTCGTTGGTATGATTGTTCCACCGATCATTATGCTTGTTATCCGCCCTACATGGTCAGGCCAAATTAAATTCCTGGCGGCTTTCTTACCTGCGCTGGTCCTGGGTTTCTGCACAAGCGCGCTGGCCGGTGAGCTTGCGGCTGGCATGCCCGACGGCTTGATCGCGGTCATCATTGATACCTCACTCGTGTACACCGGCTCACAATTAGCGTACAGGCTTTTGTGGAAACCGGTGTTAGAACCTCGAATCCAACGTCTTGTCGCGCCCAAAATGGAGCGTGTACGCGACTAGGTTCAAAGGAAGATTGGATACCGGGTTAGCTGCCGAGTGGTATTTCTTCACCCGCTGCATAACGTGTTTTGTCGTTTTCCGTAAAGACTGTAACGCCGCCATGCCCATACACAACCCATTGGTCGTTTGATCCAACGAGAGCCGTTGCGCCATCAATGCCGATGACCGTTACCTTCCGCCTGGGACGGATTATTGCGCTTGCCATCCACGCGGGTAATTGATCAAAGTGTGGAATGACGGCGATACCGGGGACCAGTCCGAGCGCCGGTAAGGTCCGCCATACCTGGGGAAAGTCGAAGAAATCACTGCCGAGGACCATTGCTCCTGCGGAACAGCCTGCTACAATACCACCAGCAGCGAAGACATCCAGGATAGCTTGCCAGGAGGCTGTGCCTTGTAATGTCTCAAGCAAGTAGCGTGGCTTACCACCAGAGAAGTAGATGAAGTTTGCCGCGGCAAGTTTTGTGGCCATCTCATCTTTGTTGGCATCCGCTCGATTAAGTAACATAACCGGTTCGACTGCCGCGCCCAGTTGGGTGAAGTGTTCAACGCCCATGCGCGCCCAGCGTTCTGGCACACCTGCGCCATCGGGCGCTGAGGCAGTCGGCAGTACGACTACACGCGGTGTGCCATGAACCCGCTCGAGCAACATTTTATCTACTGGTATGATTGTTGAAAGAAACTCGCCGGCCCCAACGAGGGCGACTGTACCGCTGACCGGTATTTTCATCATTGCCTTCCTTTGCAAAGTCTCACCAGGAGCCTTCTTTTACTCTACCTATTCTAATCTTTGAGAACCATGTGCTGTCAAGCTTGAACTGCTTTCCGCGAACACACATTGTATGAACAGTGGCGTTGACTGCTGATGTGGTATTCTGCTCATAACGGATTTTCTGATCTCCCCATAAGAGGAACAATATGTCAGACATCGGGATTACCCAGGCGAGCTTAAGCACATACATTGGTGTGGATATTGGAGGGACTGGCACGCGCATAGGTTTATTTGATTCATTGGACGCATCAGACTTTGTACTACTCGCGAAGTTTCCCACACAACAGAGCTACGAACAGCAACTGCGTCAAATCATTGCTACCATACGTGGCAGCAATATCGAAAACCTTGCAGGGATAGGTGTCTCAGTCGCGGCGCGTATCGCCAAAGATGGATGCACAATCATTCTTGCCCCGAACCTTCCGGGGTATATTGGCAAGCCGTTCGCCCAAGACTTGTTCGACCAGTTTGCATGCCCCATACGGCTCGCACACGACACTGTGTGTGGTTTGCTGGCTGAGAAGAAATTTGGAGTTCTGCGTCACATCGACAGGTGCGCTTACCTGACCCTTTCAACGGGAACAGGCGCTGCCATACAGCTTGGCAAAGGCTCAACGAGGCTTACGTCTTCTATTGAGATAGGGCACCAGGTACTTGATGGGAACTCATTAAAGTGCCTATGCGGGCAGGTGGGGTGCCTGGAGACATATACAGGAGGCAGGCAGATCGAACTGCGTTATGGCCGTCCTATCGCTCAAATAACCGAGGGCTCATTCTGGGAAACCTTCTCCGATAAACTTGCCTTTGGTCTCCTCAACCTGGCACAACTCACCCGTATCGATGCTGTTGCCATCAGCGGGGCCATTGCACTCAACAATGCTTTCCTCGTGCCTATGCTGCAACAGAAAGTCAACGCCATGCTAAAGTGGGGCGTACTGGAATTGAGACTGGCTGTATTGGGTGAAAATGCGCCGATTGTGGGGGCGGCTGTTCTGCTGGAGGTGCCGGAGGATACTATTTTGCATTGAAAGGTTGGTGAGCAAGTAGCACTATAGTGATTAATAGGCTACTCAGATGGGCCTAGAAATTTATCTCCATTGTAATGAATCATATGCTCTGGCCTTGCTGCTATCCAAACCTCGGTTTCCCAGGCAATATTTGGAGTAAGCCGTCTAAACTCTGCAAAATCGAGGAAGGCCGATATATAGACCCGTTTTGCTGTACATCCCTTTAATAGCTGCTCCAATTCATGTCGGCGTTTATGTGATACAGGCCCATGCGATGTCACAGCCTCGATGAGGTATAGCCAATTTCTCGCTTCGTGAAAAAGAATGATATCAGGTAGCTTGCCGTGGGTAGTGATCGGGACGCCTAGTTGCTTTAATCGCTCTCGCTCGTAAATCACAAACTTATTGGCTGTGTCCCCCAGGTAGAGCACGGTAGCATTTCCCGCAAAACGTGGGCCAAAATTCTCGATAATGGCGATCTGTAGTTTATTATGCTTTCCTGGTGTGAGATAGAGTTCTTTACCATCAGCCAGTTTGAGTGGTAGAGCCACAGCGTGACGGGCTTCGCTGGTAATGTTCCCACAATGCGCCATGTTGTTCTAGAAATTTTGTAATTGCACCTTCCCACGTTTGGGTCCCAAATTGTCTTAGCACCTCTATGGCATCTTCCGTTGATGCGTAACAGGTATTAGGACTGTTAGGGGGACGTTCAAGATCGTCTGGATTGCGGTCTACTAAGCGAGCCTGTTCAAACTGATGAATCACCTGTCGACGCACAACCTCACGCGTATTTTCTGCATAGATTCTGCCATAATGCTGCTTCATAAATCCCATTATGTTATGCACAGTGATAGGTTGACTTGATATCTTTGCCCAATGTGTCGTTTCGCTCAGATTGCATAATGCAAGTAGCGTGAGGGCGCTAATCTCGTTTTGCTGCGCAGGCGGAAGACCGAGTTCTTGCAAAATACGTTGCGCCTCCTGAATTTTGCCCATAGATATCCTCGAATCTTTCAGTATTGGGAGCTGGAGATCATCTTCTGCACTTCCCACAATTAAATCCTTCCCAAGTTCCTCCATCAGAACACGTTCGATTGCCTCGAAATCTTGTTCGATTTGCAAATTCACCACTTGCTGACCTATTCTAATCAGTTGTTCCCAAGGTGGCATAGGAAGCTTTCTTAACTCTGTAGCATTAACTTGAGTATTACCATTTGTAATGCGGAAATAGCGATCTACAAGAGTACTATTGAGGAACGCTGCTATTCCTATCGCTTCCTCATAAGAAAGTGTTCCACCAGGACGATACAGATAATTCAGATGATTTTCTAGTGCAATTAAATCAGTATCAAATACCCCCTCTGACAGAACCGCCGCTGTGATGCGACGTGGCTCTTCCTTAGCACTGAAACGTCGTAAAATAATCTGTGTCGTGTTCTTAACGAGTAATTTCTGATCCGCCTGACGGGATACTCCTTGAGGTTTATCGAAGCGCTCGCGGGGCCATTTAATGTCCATGCGACGCACATGCTGTAACCAAAGAAGAGGAACGGCTTTTCCTTGTTTGACACTTTCAACTGAAGTGAGCATATCAAGAGCTCGAAAAGGCACTACAGGCCCTGTCGATATTTCCAATCCACATATTGCAAGACGGTTGTTCCAGCGCCTGAATGCTTGTAAAAGATGTGTATCAATATCGCTTGTTGGTAAGTGAAGTACAGGGTCTTTCTGTTTGTCGTCAATGATAAGTCTGCGTTGTACTTCTTGGATCAATGGGTGTGCTAGATCATCCAGTCCGCGACTTCGAGATATAGTGACAAATGGGGGATCTAGAGAAGCTATTCCCTTTCTAACGCCTGCGAGTATAATATTTTCCTGAAGTACATTAGCATCTTCAAAAGCAGATCGTCTCGAATCAAATGTATGAATTAGTTCAGGAGTAATAGCGCTGAAAAACTGCTGACGAAATGGTCTAAAATATGTGCCTGAGCCAAAGGATCGTGGCGTGATTGATACGAAGCGACCTCCCACACGTAAGGAGGATGCTGCTAGCGACATAAACATTGTGTACATATTTGTACGCCCTTGGGCAATATCTTTTACGAGTTTAGCCCGTGCATCTATCTGGTTCACCTTGAAGTAAGGGGGATTAAGAATAGCGAGGTCAAAGGGCTGTCGTGGACGGGGGCTGCTCGACCAGAGTGATACCTGTGTAATTTCTTCTGCCATTGCCTCAATAAAATCCTGTTGGTGCAACTCGATAGATAGTTCGATCCCTTGCTCTTGCAGTAGCTCACGGGTGTAGTTGAGTGTAAACGAGCAAAGGGTATGCACTACAGGATCAGACTCATAGGCCACAATCGAGAGCGCACTCAATTTGTATACTGTGGCAGCTTCGCAAATAGCACAAGATAATATACCGACCCCTGCACCTGGGTCCAGTATGCGTGCCTGCTTGTCGAGTCTCCCCGCAATGTTTGCCATGTAGCGGGCAACGTTGGGTGGAGTGAAAAATTGTCCCATATTTTGACGTCGTGCATCACTGCTTTGGGCTACATACCATTCGCCAACAATTTGGCAAACTTCGATGGGTGAGAGTCCAGCAGATATGGTAGGAGCATCACCCCATGAAGTATCTGGTGCCAGGTTGCTCAGTTCGTCCAAGGGTAGTTTATAGGTTTTAAGATTCCGCAGCTGCTCCATAACCATCGCTTTTTCCTATATGTTGTATAGAAGAGTTAGTCATGATTTTCCACATGTTACCATCTCTTCTACAAGTAAGCAATATTTTCATCCTATGATAACAGCCTCGACAAGTGGCATCTAATCTATCGCTGTTAAGCAGGCATATTAGGTATAATTCTCATGCGAAACTGCCAACCCATCAAGGATAGGGTACTATGTTGAGTATTTCGCATCCCTGCTAATAAGATAATACTTTCCTCGGCTGGAAAAGCGGAAATGAGAAC
>Ga0207684_10003404_pt1 | contig 15558 bp, 17 predicted proteins | sample KBSK5501metaG_FD_184342 | JGI IMG/M metagenome (GOLD analysis project Ga0207684, IMG submission 184342) | Corn, switchgrass and miscanthus rhizosphere microbial communities from Kellogg Biological Station, Michigan, USA - KBS K5-50-1 metaG... | ecosystem: Host-associated > Plants > Roots >...
CAAGTGCGAGTGCTTGCGTCAGTGTTGCTCTCGCCTGCTGCAACTCGTTCTGTCCCTGGAGCGCTAACGCCAGCAGGATGAGATTTTCAATCATGCTTCTGCTTCGTTGTGCTGCCTCTCGGGGCAACGGCTCAATCTCCCGCCTCGCTTCAGCGTACTTGCCCACAACAAGATATGCCCGCACCAGGGTGAGACGCTCAAAATCGCTGGGGAAGGCAAGTGGATTGTCAGCAACTTCCTGTATCCAATGGGAGGCGATCTCACTCTCGCCCCCAATGAGCTCAAGCTGCACGCGGAAAGCTCTGACGGCACTTCGCATAGCAGACAGGTTGTTCCGTTCTACTGTCTGCTCTATCTCTTGCTGTATCATGAGTGCAGCATTGAAATCCCCGCACGCCAGCTTGACGAGTGCCAGGAACATAAAGCCGTGCAGCAGACTCCCTGCAGAACCCCCCGGCTTGCCCAGTTCAATTCCCTGGAGCAAATGCTCTTCTGCCGCCTTCAGTTCGTGCCATTCGTAGAGCAGTTCTCCCATGCCGATGTGTACCAGGCTCGCACCAGGAAAAGCACCTCCAAGCTTCGCCGTATCATCCAGAATGGTTCGATAGATCTGGGCTGCCTGGCGAAGCCGACCCTGCATCACAGAGAGATGTCCCTGGCTGTATCTACTGATCAAAGCAGCGGTCATATTCCCGGCTTTCTGGTTGATGGTCACGGCTTCCGCCAGAACGTGCTCTGCAGCTTCCAGATCGCCACTCCATAAATAGGCCCTTCCCAGGCTCAGCGCCGTCATACCGCGCATCAACACATTCTCGTGAGGTAAGCCTTCAAGGGCTTGACGAGCACACTCAATCGTCCGTGGGACATCACCCCGCAAGGATGCGATACTGGCTCGGACGGCAGCTATCTCTCCAGGCAAGTGCTTGATATCGGCACCACTCTCGACAGCTGGGCTGTCAGCGTTGCTCAAGGGCTGCGGCACCGCTTTACACAGCCCCCGTGCGGTGTCTTGCAGAGACACCTCAGCTGCATCCAACTGGTTGATCGAGGTCAAGGCCCATGCGTGAAAAAGAGAGAGACGTGGCTGTGTACGCAGCAGGTCAGCAGGGAGCGTACGCAGCCAGGTCAGTAGGGTCGCAGTCTCGCTCTGCTTCAGCAGTGTTTCAGCGGCCTGCTCGATCAGTTGCACAGCATAGGCAAAATCTGCTGCAGCTAATGCATGATGTACCGCATCGGCCACGAGGCCATGGTGCTCATACCATGTGGCAGCCCTGGCGTGCAACTCAGCTACGCGTGAGGGGTATATTTGCTGCAGGCGACTCTGCAAAACCTCTGTAAAGAGGTGATGATAGCGATACCAGGACCGTTCCTCATCCAGCGCAACAAGGAACAGATTGGCCCGCTCAAGCTGCTCTAGCACGGCTTTGCTTTCCGTCCATCCCGTGACGACATCGCACAGCGGGCCGCTGAGCCGATCGAGAATGGATGTCTGGAGCAAGAAGGTCTGAAGGTGTTCAGGCTGACGGTGGAGCACTTCATCGACTAGATAGTCCAGCACGTAGCGGTGTCTCCCGGTGAACATGGCGATGAAGCCAGCACGGTCCGTGCGTTCCTGGAGTGCCAGAGCCGCCAGGTGCAGCCCCGCAATCCATCCTTCGGTTTTCGCTTCCAATGCTTCAATGTCATCTGCTGCCAGGTGCAGCCCCGCTACTCCGTTGAGAAACGCCGCTGCTTCTGCGGGCGTAAAACGGAGATCGGTGATACGCAGTTCTGCTAGGTGGCCCTGGGTACGCAACCGTGCCACAGGCAAGGGAGGGTCGACCCGGCTGGCAACCACGACGTGCAAGTTTGGTGGCAGATGATCGAGCAGAAATATGAGCGCCTGGTGAATCGCTGGAATTTCGATCAGGTGGTAGTCATCGAGGATGAGGGCGATCTGTTGGGGGATGGGGGTGAGTTTGTTGATCACCGTCACCAGAATGGATTCTATAGGAGGTGGCTGGGGAGAACGGAGGAGCGTCAAGATATTCTCCTCGAGACCAGAGGAGCCCATTGCAAGTGCAGCGATCACATAGCTCCAGAAGCGCGTGGGATCATTGTCGCTTGCATCTAAGGAAACCCAGCCAATATGCTGGTCGCTCCTCGCAGCGTCGTCTTGCCAAATCCGGCAGGGGCGGAGAGTAGTGTCAGCTTGCGTTGCATCATCCCATTGAGCCGATCGATGAGATGCGTACGAGGGACACTGTCGGGGCGCGCAGGCGGAATGGAGAGCTTCGTTGCCAGAATGGGCTCCTGTTGGGACATACTCTGTGAGGAATGAGACACCTGCTCAGAGTGACCCACTTCGCCTGTTGGCGACAGGCAAGCAGTGGCCAGCGCCTGAGCAACCGCGGTCAGCCGTGCGAGTGTCATATCCTCTGGCTTGCCCAGGTAGGCACGGTGAAGCTTTCCGCCCTGTGCGCGATAGGCTTTCCAGTACCACCCGCCGCGTCGATTTCCAGCCCGCTCGGCTCTCGCGGTGAAGGTTCCCTGGTCACAGGTAAAAGTAAAAGGCGAGGCGGTCTTCAACCACTCGTACCGGGCAGCTGATCCCACGATCAACCTGGAATCCTGCCCATTGCGTTGATAGAATAATAGGTCACCCTGGACAGTAGCGCTCGCCTGTGTCATGCTTCCTTTCTCCGCTCACCAGCTCGCTCTAGGCGTCCGACACGGTGGATTCCCGAACATGCTATCTCAAGAGTATAGCACATTCGTCCAAAGGTAGGAGAAGAAAGATGTTTCCGGGCTCTCCATCCTTTAGGACATTGCTGGCTAACCTATACCAGGAGACCAAGGGCAATTCACTGTTTGTGGTGGAAACTGTTCGAGTGACAGCTTTGGCACAACACGAGGTCAATCAACCCGGTACAATTCTGCCTCCAACGGTCCAGGAGGTAATTGCGTCAAGGCTCACATAGCTTTCGCCTGCTGCTCGCGAAGTAGGAAGTCTGGCCGCAGTTATCGGTCGCGCATTCACCTTTACCATGCTGTCTCAGGCCAGCAGCGACGAAGACACGGTGGTGCGCGGACTGGACGAACTATGGAGGCGGCGCATTATACGTGAACAGGTTGGAGATGCCTACGATTTCAGACACGATGAACAGCGCGAGGTAGCATATTCGGCATTGACCGCTGCTCGCAGGCGGCTACTGCATCGGCGGGTGGCTGAGGCACTCAATCGCTTGACGGTGGAATTCGCGGAGCGGTTTCCTCAATGAACAAAAGCTCTGGTAATGATATACTCGATGCACCTGGTACATTGCCGCCAGCGCTTCCATCAACGTTGGATCAATGGTCGTTTCCCAGGCAAAGGAGGGGCAAGCAGCCAGGGACATTGATGTGGGTCTGTCCCGAACCTCGCGGGCTTCTAGAGCCCTGGAGCATGTAGGAATACTATCAAGCAGCTAGCGAAAGGAGTGCATCTCATGTCAGGGCTCGTCGTCTTGCCAGATGAAGGCAAGTCGGTTCATTTTGGTGGTACTGGAGCAATCTACAAACTGTTGGGGGAGCAGACCAGTGGGACATTGGCACTGGTGGAACATACCGTTGCCCCCAATACCCCTCGCGGCTCCTCCGCATACGCATCGGGACGAAGATGAGATTTCCTACATCCTCGCAGGGGAAGTGACGATCCAGGTGGGCGAGCAGCTCATTCAGGCTCCTGTGGGAACCCTGGTCGTGAAGCCGAGGGGGATCCAGCACTGCTTCTGGAATGCTGGATCGGCCCCGGCGCGCCTCTGACCTTGAATCTGAAAGGAGGAACGACCCAAACGCTCAAAGACCTCGGTGGCCTAGCGGGCCAACGGCTCCCGTTGGCTCCTGTGAGCCTGTGGGCTCTTTTCTATTGGCAACGACGCTGTATTTTAGGCCGCAATTGCGCCGCCTTGACAAACGTATTTTACAGCTCGTGGCTGCCATGGCCCACGGGATGCTCAAGGAGCTCTCTCCCTATGATACCCAATGGGTGTATTGAGGTCCATATCTCTCCTCTTGATCGTCCGACGGTGCCTGCGTGGTTCGCTGAAGTGGTCATGATTGCACGTCACTTGGCGACGCAGGGGCTGTTCGAGACTTTTGCGCGAGCCGGGTTCGCCTGTACCATTCCCATCTGCTCAAAGCTCGGCTGCAGAAAGATACTCCCTCCTGTTGCGCAGCCACATTTCCTATGTCGTGTCCGTGAGTACCACGAAGCGCTTCGTCAGCGTGCAGAGGGCTAGAGCATCTCACATGAAACGGTCCAGTGTGTCATGCTTGCTACTAGGAAAGCACATGCACCACAGCCATTCCCTCCATTTCGAGAGTGGTTCGTGTTGGCAGGCTCTTTCTCGGGCGTATGCTATACTGGAGGGGTACAATGTTCGGGTTGTGTTCGGGAACTCATAGTATGTCGGATATGCAGACAGGGTGACCGGGGCAGGAGCGGAGACATGGCACAAGCCATCCCCACTGTTCAAGGCGGTACGCTGCTCTACCAGCACAACGAGCTGACTATTGGCACAGCCGCCTGGTATAGCTGGCTGAGTACAGCCACCACCTTCGCTTTTACCAGTGCACACGGTACTTTCACCGCCCGCAAAGAGCGCCCTGGCAATCGGCGCGGTGGCTGGTACTGGAAGGCCTACCGTAAACAGCAAGGCAAGCTGCACCGGGCCTACCTGGGCAAGTCAGAGGACTTGACGCTTGGCCGCTTGAACGCGGTGGCCAGGGCCCTGGCGTCTCCGTCAAGCATGCCAGAGCTGGGAGACACAGGCAAGGAGATGGCAGCACAGGGAACGACCAGCGTGCTGCCTGATCCGCTGCTGGCCACCAAGCTCCATGTGCCGCCTCCGCCTGCACACCTGGTGCCTCGCTCCCACCTGACCGAGCGACTCCAACGCGCCATGGAACGTCCACTCACGCTCATTGCCGCACCGGCTGGCTTTGGCAAGACCACCCTGCTCTCCGCCTGGCTCGCACATGCCCCCTTGCCAGTGGCCTGGGTCTCGTTGGACGACAGGGATGATGATCCTACCCGGTTTTGGGCCTACACGCTCACCGCGCTGGAGCGCCTCTTTCCGGGCAGCGGTGCCGCTGCCCTGGCGCTGCTTCAGGCTCTGCCGCCTCCCCTCTTGAGACCATGCTGACGGCCCTCATCAACCAGCTCACGGCGCTCTCAAAGGCGCTCGTGCTGGTCTGGGATGACTACCAGCTGATCAGCGCACCAGCCATCCACACGTCCGTCACGTTTCTCGCGGACCACCTGCCGCCCTGTCTGCACCTGGTCCTCGCCACCCGAGCTGATCCACCCTTGCCCCTGGCACGACTACGCGCACGTGGCTCCATGAACGAGCTGCGCGCGAGCCACCTGCGCTTCACACCCGAGGAAACAGCGGCCTTCCTCACACAGGGGATGGGCCTGACGCTTTCGGCGGACGAGATCAACACACTCTCGACCCGCACCGAGGGCTGGATTGCCGGACTCCAGTTGGCTTCGCTCTCGCTGCAAGGCCATGCTGATATCTCTGGCTTCGTCCAGACCTTCACGGGCAGCCATCGCCACGTTGTCGACTACCTGGTCCAGGAGGTCCTTGAGCGTCAACCCGAACCCGTGCAGACCTTTCTGCTCGAGACGGCTGTCCTGGAGCGGATGACAGGTTCGCTGTGTGAAGCCGTGACGGGAAAGCCTGAGGGGGAGGCGATGCTAGCGCGCCTGGAACAGGCCAATCTGTTTCTCGTACCGCTGGATGACGAGCGCCTGGTACGAACGTCATGGACTCCTGTACGACGCGGTGGGCCATGCCTTGGCTGCGGCAGATTTCGAGCACACCGCACTCCTCCTTGAGCACCTCGGGGGAACGATGCTCCGGCGCGGCGAGGGGGTGCTACTCCTCCGCTGGTTGGAGGCCTTACCGAGCGCACTGCTGCGCTCCCGGGTCCAGCTCCGTCTCTTTCAGGCGTGGTCGCTCTACCTCACCGGTCGGCTCGACGAAGTCGAACCGCATCTCCAGGAGCTTGAGCGCACCCTTGACGAAAGCCACGGGGGCTTGCCTGGAGCGGCAACAGGAAGTTCGTCAGAACCACCTGTCGACCACAGCAGGAGCTCCCCCGCGATCGCTGGTGAGGTGGCTGCGCTCCGTGCCACCATGGCTGCGACACGAGCGGACGTTTCCCGGATGATCGAGCAAGCTCATCTGGCACTCGGATGGCTCCCCGAACGCAACGTGAGGCTGCGCGGTCTGGTCACCTGGAGTTTGGGAGTCGCCTATTGGTTGAGTGATGATGTGGTGGCGGCGAGCAAGGCCTTTGCAGAAGCCAGGGCTCTGAGTCAAGGCGCTGACAACATCCACGCTGTCATGATGATCTCCTGTGACCTGGCGTACATGCAGGTGCTCCAAGGCCAGCTCCACCAGGCGGCCCGCACCTGTGAGGAGGCGTTGCAACTCGCAAGCGAGCGGTGTGGCTGGCTCCCAAGTATGGGCCAGGTCCATGTGGGAATGGGCGAACTGCTGCGCGAGTGGAACGACTTGGAGGCAGCCACACGTCACCTGCTGCATGGTCTTGCACTAGATGAGCAGATCGGGAATGTGGGCAAGTTGTTGCGTGGCTACCTCGCTCTGGCCCGTGTGAAACAGGCGCGCGGAGAGCAAGAGGCGACGTGGGAGATGTTGCAGCAGGCCGAGCAACTCGCGCAAAAGCATCGTCACCTCCCGCAGTTGGTCGCCCTGGTAGCAACATCGAGAGCACGGATCGCCCTGGCGCAGGGGAACATCGGGGTGGCAGAACGGTGGGCACACGAAGAGGGACCGGGTGTGCATGAGGAGCTCAGTCATTTGCGCGAGCCGGAGTACCTCACGCTGGTGCGGGTGCAGCTGGCGACAGGCAGGACTGACGAAGCCAGGAAGTTGCTGCAGCGCTTGCAGCAAGCGGCAGAGACCGGCGGGCGGAGAGGAAGTGTGATCGAACTCTTGATGCTCCAGGCCCTCGCACTGCAGGCTCAAGGCAATGCAGCCGAGGCGATGATCACGTTGACGCAGGCCCTCTCCCTCGCCGAACCGGAAGGCTACATACGCCTCTTTCTCGATGAGGGGCCATCGATGGCCGCGTTGCTCTCCACACTCCTCCAGGTGCAACAGAAGGGAGACCTTGCTTTGTCACAGCATGTCTCACCGGACTATGTCCGTAGATTGCTGGCAGCCTTTGTGCCAACTGCCGTCGACCGTGTCCCATCAGCTCGTGAGCGTGAACAACTCGCTGAACCCCTCAGCGAGCGTGAGCTGGAGGTCCTCCAGCTTCTGGCTGCTGGTCGATCCAATCAGGAGATTGCGGAAGCACTGGTCGTGGCGGTAGGCACGGTGAAGACGTATATCCACCACATCTATAGTAAGCTTAACGCGAATAGCCGCGTCCTGGCCGTTGCACGGGCCAAGGAGCTGCAGCTGTTGTCATAACAGCAGGGGGATCTTCAACTCCATTCCTCTCTGCTTGCTTTTTTCCTTTTGCATGCACACTGGACAGCCTTCCTCACCCACAAAATATACCTCTTGCTCTATCCTTCGATAGATGACACTCCGTCTGGTTTACCGCTACACTGGACGACAGAGGGTGGTGATCTGACAGAGCACCTCGCCTTCTGGCAAGAGGATAGGCACGAGAGGGCGGTTGACCCTCTCGTCTCTCAACGGTAGAGCAATTATGACAAGTAGCAAGGAAGCACTACCCGGAAAGGAGCAACCCATGGCAACCATCAGGCAACCGCTCACGGGAGTAACAACATGTGAATCTCCCTTGAGGAGTGTGAGATTTGATTGGATCATAGCCTTCGTCTCCATCTGGTGGATGGGCGGCCTTTTCGTGGATGCCTGGGCACACAGCAATGTCCCGCAGTTAGAAACCTTCTTCACGCCCTGGCATGCCGTTCTCTACTCCGGGTTCCTGGCAGTAGCAGCCACGCTGGTCATCAAGACCATCAGAAACCGGAAGCTCGCGGCACCAGGCGACATGGCAAGCGGAGCACCCCCCTCTCTTGTGACATGCATCAGCAACACTGGACGAGGATTGAGCTTTCTGGAAAGTGTACCTGCTGGCTACGAATTATCGCTGCTGGGAGTGGGTATCTTCGCGGTCAGCGGGGTGGGTGACCTGACCTGGCACCTCCTCTTCGGCATCGAGCGCAGCGTTGACGCACTCCTGAGCCCGACGCACTTAGGACTGGCGCTGGGTGTCGGACTCGCCTTGAGTGGTCCATTGCGTGCTGCATGGCGTCGGAGAGAGAGTCGGCACATCGTCCTGGCGCCAACTGGGTCCCGCCATCGTCTCGCTCACCTTTACCCTCTCGCTCCTGACATTCTTTACGGAATACGCTTCCCCCCTTGTCAATCCCTGGCCGATTTACCCCGCGAGTGTTTTAGAAGGTGCTGGGCCTGTTCTGGGGATAACCGCTATCCTGCTGCAAACAGGGCTGCCGATGGGCTTTGTCTTGCTGGCTCTCCGACGCTTTCGGCTGCCAATGGGAGTGTTTACCTTCATCTTCACCCTGAACGCTGGCTTGATGATGGCCGCTTTTAACCAGCATGTGGTGCTCTTCCTCCTCCCTTGCGCGGGGCTTTCAGGTCTGGCGGCTGACCTGCTCTACCTCTTGTACTTCCTCAATCTGGCGATCGTTGGTCCCACCTTTTTTCAGAGCGGCATTACGTGGTCTGTCCATTTCTGGGCGGGTTCGTTCGTGCTAGCCGGCATCTTCGGCTTCTTGCTCAGCTACGTCATGATCCCACCCTCCAAACCCTGTGAGAAGCAGGAAGAACCTGTCCACGAACCAAGCCTCGGGTCTGTTTCCTCCTGAAATAGACGTGGACCCTTTATCGATGCAAAGAGCAACGAGGCGTTCTGCAAAGGAGATGTATCATGTGGCTCTTTCAGTGTCAGCCATCCCTTGAGCGGCGCATAGGCACTGCTCTCCTTTCCGTTGTCCTGCTCATCAGTGTGCTCGTGCCGACGATGGGGGCAGCTCCGGTGCTCGCCATGCCCGCTACACCACCCCCTCCGTCTCCCACCGGACTGAGCGACCCTCACGAGTTGGAAACCTTTCTGGACCGTGTGATCAGCATGCAACTGGCCGATGACCATATCCCGGGGGCGACCGTCGCCGTCGTCAAGGTGGGTCGACTCTTCTTCGCCAGGGGCTATGGCCATGCTGAACTGCAAGCTGGCAAGCCGGTCAGTGCCGAGACGACCCTCTTCCGGATTGGCTCGGTGAGTAAGCTCTTCACCTGGACAGCCGTGATGCAGCTCGCCGAGCAAGGCAAGGTGGACCTGCATGCCGATGTCAATACCTACCTCAAAACATTTCACCTTCCGGCCACCTATCGAGAGCCGATCACCCTGGCCCATCTGTTGACGCATACGGCCGGGTTCGAAGACCGGGGAACCGGTACCTACGCACGCACAACAAGCGATCTGGAGCCGCTGGGCCAGTGGTTGGCTGAGCATATGCCCGCGCGGGTGCGCCCTCCCGGTGTACTGACCGCCTATTCCAATTACGGAGCGGCGTTGGCCGGCTATATTGTGGAGCAGGTATCGGGCCTGCCTTACGCGCAGTATGTCGAGCAACACCTGTTCCAGCCGCTGGGCATGCGCTCCAGCACGTTCCGTCAGCCCGTACCGGCGAGCCTTTCGGCTGCTCTATCCCAGGGGTACACCTACACCAACGGGGAGTATCGCTCCGAGCCTTTCGAGGCTGTTCAGGTGGCTCCGGCTGGCTCGATGAGCGCGACGGCTACCGATATCGCCCATTTTATGCTTGCGCATTTACAGAACGGGCGCTTCGGCACCCAGCGCATCTTGCAAGAAGCCACAGCCAACGAGATGCGTGCGCAGCAGTTCACCAACGATCCCCGCGTGCCTGGCATGGCCTACGGCTTCTGGGAGCAGCAGCTGAACCACCAGCGCCTGCTCGTCCACGGCGGCGACACGAACCTTTTCCACTCGTGGCTGGCCCTGCTGCCCGAGCAGCAGGTGGGGGTGTTCGTCTCCTACAACAGCGCGGAGGGAGGGTCGGCCCCCTCCATGCTCTTGCAGTCCTTTCTGGATCACTACTTCCCGGCTCCTCAAGAGGTCACGCCACCGCCACCAGCAGGGTTTGCCGGGCGCGCCAGTCAGATCAGCGGCGACTACTGGTCTACGCTGCGAAGCTACACCACCTATGAGAAGCTCGCCGTGTTGTCCGCTACGACGCGTGTCAGTGTCGTCGGGAACAGCCGCCTGGCGATCTCGGCGGGCGACCAAACGTTTAAGGTCGTAGAGGTGACCCCCTGGGTCTTTCAGCAGGTCGATGGGCAAGAGCGCGTGGTCTTCCGCCCCGAGGGCGACGGGATGGTCATGCTGATCGCCAGTACCCCCGTCTACGCCTACACCAAGGTAGCCTGGTACGATGCTCCCACCGCGCATGTGCTGCTGGTCGTGGTCTGTGTGCTGTTCTTCCTCTCGGCGCTGCTGCTGTGGCCGCTGGGCTTTGTGCTGCGGACCGTGAGGCGGCGTGCACAAAGTGTGAAAGTGGGCAGGGGTGTGAACCGGGAAGGCGTGCAGACAGCCGCCCCTTCTCCCTCTGGGGAGCAGACTTCCAAGCGAATGGCCAGTGGTCTGCGTCCTTGGCTGACACGCTGGCTGGCTGGCGTGCTCTGTGCGCTGAACGTGCTCTTCCTGCTGGGGCTCTTGCTTGTCCTCAGTAATCCGGCGGACCTCGCGTTCGGTGTGACGCCCCTGCTCACTACCTGGTTCATCCTGGCGCTCGTCTCCGTGATCCTGACCGTGGGCGTGGTCATTTGTGCCCTGCTGGCGTGGAGAGGGCGCTTCTGGAGTATAGGGGGGCGCGTCCACTATACGCTGGTGGCTCTGGCCACCCTGGCGTTCACCTGGGAACTGGTCTATTGGAACCTGCTCGGCATGCCTGCCTGAGGCCTCACCGGATGGGAGCCTGACGACCTGACTCCTCTCAGCAATGCTGGGCTTTCATCCATTCTTAAGAACGAGGAGGAGTATGAACACACCGTTTTTGGGCGTCCCCTGGTTTGTCTGGGGCTTGCTCTGTTTAGCTGTGGCGGTGATCTTTGAGCTTGCCCCACTTTCGTGGAGTAGTGAAATCTTAAGATATACTTGTACTCGCTACTTGGGACATCCGTTCCTCGAACGGAAGAAAATCCCACGAATTGCGCAACGAGCTGTGACCGGTAGCCAACCGGCGGAGAAATATGCCTCCTTGAAGAGAAAAACAGACAACGCTTCTCAACAAGGAGGTACGTATGACCAGTATCGCCGACACTTCGGTGAAAATCCAGACGACGTCGGAGTCCAACCCCTCGCCCCCTTGCTGGTTTGGCGAGGTCGTGGTGATCAGTAGCTTTCTTCGCAAGCACCATGTTCTGAGCAAAATCAATGAAAGGATGCGCTTTGCGCGGAAGCGGTTCGGTCGCTATGAAGGTGCGACATGAAGTTGCTCCAATGTCTGTCTCAACGACGAAAGTCGTGACGAGACCTGCTGTTTCACCAGCAGTATCCTACCAGGACATGCGGTCGTGGTAACGCGGCGGTGTGAAGCTCCTGGACAATGTAGCCACAGCCGAAAGGCTGCTGTCGAAATCGTGAGAGGACGATGGGACTGCGAGCATCAACGCGGTTAGGAGCTAGGATTGAGTGGTATGGCCAGCGTATGCGAAATCCTGATAAACGTCGTAACGGCCAACAAGCCAAAGATGCTGACAGGCTTGCCCAAAAAGGGAATGGAGCCAGTACAGGAGTTCTTCGTTCTCCTGTCGTGAATGTCGAGGCTCCCGGCGGAAAGGGATGGACCTAACCCACTCTGGCATTAGGACGAAACATGGCAAGCCCATATCTCTCCCGGCATTGGGAAAGCGACCCGCAAGGGAAGCCGATGGAGGTGTGGGTACAGGAACGTGGAAAAAGCGAAAGCTCCTCTGTAATGGAGGGGATAGGGGTTGAGCAGACACGCAAGATTACCCTACGCGAAAGCGGGCAGACTTCCACGAGGTCTCCACTCACAAGAGAGCAAGGCAAACCGATCAAGGAGGCAAAGCAGATGACGGTCACACAGACTGGTGCAGCCTCCCACGACATCGTGGTAGGATGGCATGACATTGACTGGCAAGCCGTTCACCGCAACGTGCGTCGGCTCCAGGCACGTATTGTGAAGGCAACGAAGGAAGGCAGATGGGGCAAGGTCAAAGCCCTGCAACGTTTGCTGACCCACTCGTACAGCGGCAAGGCGCTTGCCGTGCGACGAGTGACGGAAAACAAAGGTGGTGCCACCCCAGGAGTAGACCAGGTGGTCTGGGACACTCCTCAGAAGAAAGCAACGGCCATAGCCACGCTCAGACAACGAGGATATCATCCTCAACCGCTTAGGCGTGTCTCTATTCCCAAGCGAAACGGCAAACAACGTCCCTTAGGAATTCCGATATGGGCTGCACACTGCCCCTCTTTCCAGGCGATGTTCGGGATTCCATGCATTGTCCTCCTGGTGGATCGGAGCTCCCGATCCACCGTCATAGTGGTACTCTATCACAAATTAACCAGCATTACGAGTACGTCGTTGCTTCCATTGCCGCCGGACTGGCTTGCGCAGTGCTGCGATGACCTCAGGGGTGAGCGTAATCCAGCGTGGTCCCACAGGCGTGGTACGAACACTCTCCAATCGCCCCGTCTTGCACCAGTCCGCAATAGTCGAGACGTTGACATTGAGCAAATCTGCTGCGGCGCGCGCCGAGTAGCGCCCATCTCCCCGCTGTCCGGTAGGTGCAGCCTTCGGGCGCTCGGGGCATCCAGCAGGGATGTGATAGGCGTAGCGAATCCACTCGATTTTGCTGACCGTAAACGAGCCTCCCATGCCAGCTCGCTCTCCTTCCTCATTGAGCAGGGCTGCAATCTGCGCATTGGTATGTGTCGGCGACAATTCCCGCACACGCTCGACGACTTGTGGGCTGGTCTGGCGTTCTTCCCACGACATCTTGTACCGCGGGATCGCCAGATGCGTGAGGGCCTCGGTTTGCCAACGAATGGCCACATCGATCACGTTGCCTCGCTTCGAGAGCGTCACATCCTTGATCAACCAGCGCATGAGTTGCTTACGCTCGACAAAGGTCGTCGTCGAAGCGTGCCAGATGGTCGGCAGATCATGGGCCAGGCGACGGATCCGCTCGCGTTGCTCTGCCGTGAGCACCAAAGCGGCTGGTTGAGGCAACAGCGTGTGCTCCCGTTCCAGTTTTTCCACCTGCGCCAGCTTCTCATTCCACTCCCGTTCCAGGCTCCGGGCCACGAGGCGGTTGTCCGGGTCGACCGCTTTGTAGCGACGGCGCCCCAGGTCCGCTTCGTACTGTGCTCGCTCAATCTGCCGTTGCCATTGGTGCTCGACCTGCTTGGCACGGGCTTCCACCTGGTCCAGAGCCGAGAGAGCCACTTCCAAGTGGGCGGGCTCAATGGCCTGCAGAAAGCAGGTAACCACAGCCTGATCGATCCGATCTCCCCGCAGCGTCTGGCAGGTTCGCGCGGCCAGTTGCGCATGGAGTTGGTGACATTCGTACATCAACAGGGAGCCGTTGCGTTGATAGCGAATGCTCATGCGTCGCCCGCAGGAGCCACACAAGACGATCCCTTGCAAGAGGGAAGGCCCCTCTCGCACCGCTCCTCGGTGCTCTTCTGCCCGCCAGGTGCGGTTGTCATCGAGTTGCCGCTGGTTGCGCAGAAACTGGTCCCAGGTGATATAGCCTGGATGGGCATCCAGCAGCACGATGGGCCAGTCTTCTTGTTTGACCCGGCGCGTTCGTCCTTTGACCCGTGGCTCTTCTCCGGGCAGGGTTCGGCTTCGGAACTTGGTCCGCCCATAGACGTAGGCTCCTGCGTACAAGGGGCTGTGCAAGATGTTCAACACACGCTCATGGGTGAGACGACTCCAGATCAGCTCATCTGCCCGTTTGCCTCCCCACCAACGTGTTGGGAAGCGCAAGTGCTGCTGGGCAAAGGCACTGACGACGGCGAGGGCCGAGGAAGCTTGCTCAAACAGCGAGAAGACCAGACGAACCGCTTCCTGCACGGCCTCATCAGGGTCAAGCACAATCCTGCCAACTGGATCGTAGACCAGGCCAATGGGCAAGCGAAAACGCAAGCTTCCTTGCTCAGCCTTCGTCATCTTCCCGCCCTGCAAGCGTTGGCGCAGCCAATGGAGTTCGGCTTCCGACATGCTGCCCTTGAACCCGAGCAACAACCGGTCGTTATGCGCTGCGGGATCATACACTCCTTCGTCATCAACCACCAGGGTATCGGTCAGGGCACAGATTTCCAGCAGCCGATACCAATCGCTGCACGAACGCGCCAGGCGCGACACCTCCAGGCTGAGCACGGCCCCAACATGCCCCAGCCCCACTTCAGCCACCAGCCATTGAAAGCCATCACGGCCAATGATCGAGGAGCCGGATTGCCCTTGATCCTGGTCGACCACCTGGATACGAGCAGGCGTCCAACCCAGGTCTTGAGCGCGCTTGACGAGATCATACTGCCTGGTCGTACTGCCGGTGTTTTCGCGGACCTGAAAAAGCGTCGATTGCCGCACATAAATGACAGCGAGCCGATCAAGATGATCAGGACGGATTTTTTGGGACGATGGTCGGTTCAACATAGGTTCCCTCCTTTGCGGCGCACTCGTTTCCAAAGCGAGTCACCACCATATTCAACACTAATTGAGTAAGCAGACCAATCACACGAGTACGCAGATCGAGGGAGAGGGCAGGCCACACCTGGACTGGAGGCACCTGCACGTCAGGAGAAGATGGGTGCGAGACCATGCATAAACCTCCTTGCAGAGCACAGACCACGGGAAACACGCATACCTGTATCATAGCTCATCTCCTTGTGGAAGCGGGTGGAGCTGTCGTTGCTGCTCAATGAATTGAGCCATGTGCCACAATCCTTCAAGAGAGAGCAAAGGTGGTTCTGTGGAACTGGGATCGGACTCAGGCGTACCCGCATAGTCAGTCAAGCTGGCGGCGATGGCTCCGTGATAGCCGTCGGGCATGCGGATGATCAGGTCAGGATCTGGCCCTCGTCGGACCCGAATGAGTTGGACACGTTGGCCATGCAAGGGATGATGGGGATGGGTTACCATGACCCATTCCACAGATGGGTTGTCAAAGGGGGTAGTGTGCTGTGATGATGCCTTGCGTCAGGTGCAGGGCGATGCAGGCACTCTACCTGCTGGCTCTGGACCCTGTTGCAGAAGCCACAGCTGATCCTCACTCCTACGGCTTCCGTCGGGAACGATCAACGGCAGACGCAATGAAAAGGTGTTTCCTGCTCTTGTGCAGGAAACATTCGCCGCAATGGGTACTGGAAGGCGACATAAAAGGCTGTTTCGATCATGCATCTTGATGCCCCCTTGAAAAACGCAAGTTTTGGAACTGACCAGCGCGCAGCTGTTTGAATTGCTCGATCGTTTCTGGCTCATCAGCAAACAAGAACAGACGCGTTTTGGGATCT
>Ga0207684_10003405_pt1 | contig 15554 bp, 18 predicted proteins | sample KBSK5501metaG_FD_184342 | JGI IMG/M metagenome (GOLD analysis project Ga0207684, IMG submission 184342) | Corn, switchgrass and miscanthus rhizosphere microbial communities from Kellogg Biological Station, Michigan, USA - KBS K5-50-1 metaG... | ecosystem: Host-associated > Plants > Roots >...
CCGAATTTGGGCGACGAGGCGCTGAACCAACCGATTTACTGGACGCGGCGACACTAGGGTACGAGCACCTGCTTAATTTCCAAGACCACCGGCGCAAAGAAATGATAAACGTTCCGCCGAGTTCGGGGTGTGGCGCAGCCCGGTAGCGCACCTGCTTTGGGAGCGGTGGGGCTCTTCGTCCCGTGTTTGCTAAGTACGTCCCAGAATGTCTCTTTCCTCTCGCCCGTCGTCCTCGCAGATCCCGGCTCTGCCCGGCGTTTCCCTCGAAAACCGTCAGCGTAGCGTCAGCACGTGAGGGGAGTCGGGACCTTGTCTAAATGTCTGCCTTTCTTACAATCAATCTGTAGGCCGAGAACCGAGCCAGCCATTCATTTTTCAAAACTATGGCCCAACCTCATAAACCAATGGCAAGGAAAGGATCAGCACGCATGACGTTGAGAGTGTATCGGGGCGAGGGTGGCAATGCCCCGTCGACAGGGAGGACGGTCACCGCATACGGGACCCACTACACGCCTGACCGGCATCTGGCGGAACGGTTTGGTCCCGTCGCCGAATTCGAGATCAGTCCTAGCGCGAAAATCTTCGACTTCAATGAACTACGAATTGAAAGCGTACGGTTTCATGACGGCGATACGTCTGAAAATAGGATCGTCAAATCAGCTCAAGACGTCCTCGATACCTACGACCCCGAGTTTGTCACGAATCAGCTGATGGAACTGGGATACGACGGGTTGGTCAATGAAAATGTTGGTGGCACAGAATACGTCATTTGGAATGACGGAGTGGTGAGCCGAATTAGAGACTGATCCTGCTGCGGTTCTGAGATACTCATCACCCGTGCCCCGGCCCCCCAAGAGTGACCGAGGATCTTTGTGGAAGTCGAGGATCATCAGCACAGCGGCGGGGAGCAGCCCGCACGGAGGACTTGAGATGTTGGATCTGTCCAAGGACATGACTCACGCGGACGCGATCAATCATCTCCGCGCGACCTTTCCGCTTCACCTCACACACGACGTGGAGCCCAGCGCACCTTTCGGTGCACTACGTTCGATATTCGCCGGCATCGACTATGTGGCTGCACTCTACTCCGGATGGAAGGGCGGGTGGATAGTTAAATCCGCTAACACGATCGGATTTCTAAAGACATTCTTCCCCGTTGCGACCGGTGTTGACGCGTACTCCCAATTCGCAGACCACATCTACGATATGTTCCGAAATGGCTCGGTTCATCTTTACTTACCGAAGAATCTACAAAACCAGAACCCGATCTGTTCGACTCCATTCTTAACTTGGTGCGTGGTAACCGGCGAACATCGTACCGGTATGTCAGAATTCCGGGGACTGAATTTCATCGCCACGCATCTCATGCCCGTTCCGATTGAGGACACAACCGTTCTACCTCTATCTCCTCACGCCCTCCTGGAGGATCTGTTGAAGACTTGTGATTTGTTCGCCAAGCATCTCGAGGACGAGCAAGAGAAGGATGAGCATCCGCTGCTTGATCGTTTGCGGCAGACGGCCGATGGGATAACTAGACCGGCGGGAACCGGCCTAGTGTGGTAGCCGCTGCGGGCGTTCGGTGTACGAAGGACTTCGGCCCCCCACGGGAATATCCCTTGGACCGACACCGATCGGGTGCACCGCCTGATTACCGAAGAAATCCCGGCCAAGGTCGCCGCGGACCGGGCGTATAAGAATGCGCGGAAGCTGGGAGATCCACAGAACACGCGGATCGAGCACGATCGAGCGCTGGGTCGCGTGATGACATCGGTTCTTAAAGACAACGTGGAACTCTTCAAGCAATTTAGCGACAACGAGTCGTTCCGTCGGTGGTTGGCGGATACGGTATTCATGTTGACTTCGAGGCCAGAGGAGGAGAAGAAGGCGTCTTAGGTCATGGGTGTTGGGTAGTATCGAGGGGGAAGGAGAAGACTAGGATGGGGTAACGGGAGCGAATAGTGTCGGAATCAAGCCTGCCTGCTAATCTCGGCCCGCCCTTCCGCAAGGTCGCGCTTTACACCGCGGAGCTTACCCCGCGCTTTGAACTACCTGAAGCGTATCGGATTGTTCTCGATCCGATCCTTGGCGAGGCGGTGGACCCTCGTCGGCCGGGGGGGAGGTATATCCGTGGTTCTTTCGTCTTTCAGAAGGTGCTCGGCGCGCCCTTCTCGACTACTGCCAGGAGCTCGATTGCCTTCACGAGGACCTGGAATTCATATTGTTCGACCTGCAGACAGCTCTCGAGTTTTCATACCCAGATGAGCCGTATTACCAACGGCTCGCACTGATCTATCACACCGACAACGTCGACCTGCGCGTGCATGCCTATCGTGACAAGGTCTACAGGTTGATCGATTGTTTTCTTGGTGGCGACGCGTACATAAAAGAGAAAGGCATAGGTTATTTTCACAAGAAGGTGCGCACCACACTCGGCGATGGGGGACTAGGACGCGTGGTTGAGCTTTTGGATCAGCTCGGCCTCGATTCTATAGTGTCAACCGCGGTGGAGCGCCGAAACCTGTTTGTCCACGGTCTCGCGAAAAGAGACTGGCGCCTTCTCCAGTCGGGCCAACGTATAGACGAGCAGATTACTGCACTCGGTAGCGCGAGCGAGATGGAGCAGTATGCAAACCTGACGGTGCTTCAGCAGGCGCGCCGGGGTGATATTAATGCTCTTTGCGATCGGCTAGCACAATTCCGGTTTGACCTGGTGAGTGAGATCAAGAAGGACGTGCGGTGACTCTTTCCTTCTCGGGAGACAATGATGCCTGATCCGAAGGGCAACGCCTTGGTGAAAACAGTTGAGACGCTGGCAACCCAGAAGGAGGAGCTCGCCACCAAAGAAAAGGAGCTCGTTGAGACGCTGAACGCTGCGCTTCGCCGCATGGGGTATCAGGTGATGCCGGTGGCGGGAGGGGTGGTTACGGTAAGGCGCCGGGGACGACCGCCGGGTGTCGGGAGGGTGAAAGCGGCTGGTAAACCTGGCACGGGGAAGGGGCGGAAGCGTGGGCGTCCGCCTATGGGTCGGGCCGAGCGCTCCGCTGTCAGCAAGCGCATGAAGGCCTACTGGTCCAAGCGGAAGAACGCGCGGAAGAGAGGCACCTAGAGAGTTAAGAGTGCGGCCGGGCCCGGCGGCGCTTTGATTCGAGCGACGGCGGAGGACGCTCGGCCTGCTAGCGAATTGTATCGATGAGGGCTACGGCGATCGCCGTGATGTTCGAGGACCGCGTGATGAAGTCATGGCTCATGCGATCGCCCGTCTCACAAGCTCGCGGCTGTAGAGATCGAGGGGCAGCGTCCCTGCAAAATTGATTGAAGGAACGTTCAATACAGCGTTCGCCCCGTGCCCATTGAAGACACAAAGATGGCCATGTGAACCGTTGCTGAAATGACCCGACGCCAGAACTACAATGTCCTTGGAGCGACTACAGTCATCGAATTCTCCACCGACGCCGCCGGTCCAGCCAACACCTTGGTGTGTGAGCGTTACACCAGCGAAGCGATTCGGGAAATTCGCGATAAACGGATGACTCGCGGCCGCCGGGGAGGAATCCCGGAAGAATTCGGATGACCCGAAATCCTTTGATGACAAGGAGGACGCAATACCGTCGTAGTTGAGTCCCAACAGCTTGTCCCTTATCGACTTGTGAGCGCCGGTCAATTTCAGGCGAGGCCACTTGTCTCCCTTATAGTGTCCGGCTGGATCGAGATATTGCTCCTCATAGACCACCGTCGACTCATAAGTATTGCCACTGAGATTGAGAAAGCGATTACCGTTGCGCTTCACGAATCGTTCAACTTGTGAGGCCATCTCGGCCGTCCAGTACTCTGAGCGCCCCGCCACAATCAATCGTTTAACGCCGTCTAACAGATATGCCTCTTGATGAAGTTCGACGTCAGTGACGCAGTCGAAGTCCGAGCCTTCGCGTTCAAGGAAGGCACAGAGATGTGCGAAGGGACCGACATATCGCCGGTTCTCATCGGTATAGATGGAATTGCTGAGAACGTCATTGAATGAGGCGAAGAGGGGGCGTGCGAGGCCGATGGTGTACGGCTCCGGCTTTGCCTTTGGTTGGTCGTAAAAACTGGCATCTCCCCACTCGGAATAAGCTTGCCATGTGAAATATGGAGCCACGGCTAAAATCCGTGCCGAGTGAAGTCGGCGCCGCCTTACTACAAACGGAGCGTCACACATCAGATCGGAGTCATGAAACACCCGTGCTGAGTAGGCGCCAGGTGTCCATGTATCCTTAGATCTGACCCCGGAGACTGCCGGCCATAGGGTTCCGTCAGGGCTTGCTGCGCCAACAGTCCCTGATTGCCAGTCCGTCGGCTCCATGTAATTGCACCATCGATCGCACGACAACATGATCTCGCGTGACGGCAACTTCAAAACTTCGATCCTTACAGGGGCCTGTGTGTAGTTCTGGGTGCCGACCCTGTCTGTATTCGCGCGAGCACTAATTCTCAGTCGGATGTCTTCGCCCGCGGTGACGAGCGGAGGATAGACGAATGCTTCCAGCCAGGATCGCTGAGTTCGAGTTGGTGTCGGGACAGCAGCCGAGAGTCGGGGAACAAGTAGGCTGCCGATCAGCGTGATTGCTTGCCGTCTATCCATGAGACCCCCCGTTCAACGCGCGGCTCAGAGGCTACACGACAATGAACGCCCTGTCAGGCGGGAACTTCTCGACGAGCTCTAGCTTGAAGCCTGTCATGGGTTGTGGACCAGTCGAGCTGGCCGAGACTCCGCTTCCCGAGTGCCAGCTTCTGTGGATCGATGCCTGCGACTGGTCGGCGGCAAGAGATTCGTGCCCTTTCACCACGTTCGACAAAGTAGTTGGAGCGAGCCCAATAGGGCGCGACCTGCCGCAGAATATGTCCTAGGCGAGCGCCAAAACTCAATAGCCCCCATGCCGACCCCCAAATGGGGGAGAGTCCAGACCTTGATCGGGCGTGAGCCATCGTTGAAATGGCTCGAACCGATCAAACCCGGTCGTAACCCGACAAAAGATCTCTGATCGCTACCCAGGACCGCTAGGGCGACGTCCTGAAGGAGTCGATTCAGTCGGTCAAACTGGCGTGGTTGCCGGCCCCTCAGGTCGTGTGATACAAGAGGCCGGCGCCGCTTTACAAAGCGGCGCCGTTTCGATTCTCAAGCTCTGTTACCCACCTTTGATCTAAGGATTCTCACCGACGGGCCCCTTTTCGTTTCGACGGTCCGAACATTCTTTTGGCCCAAAGACCATATCGGATCCTGGCGGAAGCGTTCTGATCGATTGACCCATCGAGGAAGACCATGCATGTGCCGGTTCGACGAAGCGCCTGAATTAGTGTCTGCATTGACAGCACATTTCGGGAGATCCGGTCTCTCGATACTACGAGAACCTTTCCTATGCGCTGGGCGGTAGCATCCCGGAGAAGCTTCGAGAGCCCTTCACTATCCAAAGTGAGCCCGCTTGCACCGGCGTCACAATAGAAGCGACTGACTGTCAGGCCGTGACGCTTCGCATAGGCGCGGATCGCGAGTTTTTGGCCTGTGAGCGCCGAAGATGATGACGCTGCCGATCTGCAATAACCCACGATTGATCTTGCTGTTTTCATGGTTGTTGTAAGACTGCCACTATGATCACCCCAATGACGGAAAGAAAAAGACGAAACACTTCACCAAAAACGCGATTGGTTGCCTCTTAGGCCCGGCCTTTTCCTGGATGTGTCGGGTCATCTCCTCTGAGATCCTCAGCGCCCTCGTGTAGCACTGCGAGGGCCCGATTCTGTCCTGAGGCCTCACCGTACCGGATCATGCCGTCGTAGTAGAACGGCCGGCGCGCGAGGATCGCGGACACCTGACGGGCGGTCCATGGCTTGCCGTTCCGCCGAGTGAATCCTCGTTGGTTTAGCGCTACCGCGATGTTTCTAATTCCTGAGTTCGCGGCTGCGAAGATGAGCCGCACGATCCTGATCTCCTCGGGAACCAAGACAATCTTCTTGCCCTCGCGCGCCAAGCAGTAGCCTAGGTTTCCACCGGCCGGCAGTCCGCGCCGCACGCGCTCCTCGCCGCCCTTCTTGAGCCGCTCGATGATGTCTTTGCGGTTGTCCTCCGCGATCGCTTCGCGGATCTGTCGGATGAGGACATCCTTCCGGTTCCGGCCGTTGTACGCCGGCATGTCCGCGATGAGAACCTCGACGCCGGCCTCGTCGAACTCGTGGAAAAGATTCTCGGCCAAGCGGACGTCGCGTGAGAGTCTGTCGAGCGAAGGCACAATCACCTTCGCGACCCGTCCCGCGCGACAGTCCTTAAGGAGGCGCTGGAGCTCCGTGCGGTCCTCTTCAACGCCGCTCTCCGCCTCGTCCTTGTAGAACCGGAGAATGAACAGGCCGGACCGCTCTGCGAAGAGGGTGACGTCGCGGATCTGGATGTCGATGCCGTAGCCGCGCCGTTTCTGCTCGAGGGTCGAGACACGGCAGTAGGCTACGACGATCCTCTTGCGATTCATAGGGTGTCAATATTGATACAGCGACCTTTCCCGGCGCCGCTTTGTAGAGCGGCGCCAGTTCCTTTCATTTTGGCATTCGGGCGTAAAGCGTCAAGGAAGGGGTGTGAGCCGTGGAGGTATTCGCGGGGAGCACAAGAGAGCGCCGACCCAACCGCACGTAAGGAGGAAGCCAATGAAGAGGAGCTGTCTTGCAGCACTGCTCGTGCTGGGTCTGGCCTTCGTAGTCTCCGCTTCGGCGGAGGAGCAGCAGCTTACTGATCTCACGCTGCTTGTCGGGAAGTGGAAGGGTTGGAGCAAAACATCGCAGTCGACCAACATTCCAATAGAGATGGACGTTCAGGCGGACGGGGCCTACAAGATGACGGCCTACCTTCGACAAGGCGCTCAGACCTTTACCGGCACTTTCTTCCTCGAAGGTGGCAAGCTGCGGGTCAAGACCTCCGACGGCGTCCTGGGCAGCTACGTGCTGTCGGTCGACAACGGGAAGCGCATCCTCAAAGGCGGTCGGGACAACGCGATCGCGGTCAACGAGCTTGAGTGGGTAAAGTAGGGAGCGCCTCCCCGACACCATCGACCCGCGTGGGCCGAAGGGGAAGTGAATATGCCAGCTAGAGTGCCTTCAACCCTCAATCGCTCCCGCCGGTCTTCGACAATCCCGGCTGGATAGAAGGGAGGCCTCTCATGAGCAAGCAGTACCGGCAAGGGGACGTGCTTCTCGTTCGGACGCGAAGCCGGGAACGACTCGAAGGGACACTCGTGCCGCGGAGCCAGGGACGGATCATCCTGGCACTTGGAGAGGCCACCGGCCACGCCCACGCCATTTCCTCTGCTCACGCCGACCTCCTCGAGTTCGGAGACGGCGAACGGTATCTGCGTGTTGATGGCCCGGTCGCCCTGACCCATGAAGAACATGGCGCGATCGACCTCGAGCCGGGCCTCTACCGGGTGATCCGCCAGCGGGAGTACGGTCCGGGGATGCCCGGGTATGTCCGAGACTGAGGGGCTCGTCCGCCGTCTCCCCCAGATTGACTACGCCCACCCGGTGATCGACCGTGACCGCGCCGCCTCCGGGCTCATCGAGCACATGAAGCTCCTCGGGCTCGAGCCGGTCACGGTCCGCTGGATGCCCGATGCCGAAGAGGGGTACCTGCGGGCGGAACGTGGCCCGGGGAACTCTGACTGGCGGCGGCGGCTGCAGGCAGCCGAGCTGGACATGGAAGCCAGTCCGGGACCTTCGGCCCGGTATCTCACCCGTGGCGCGCTCTGGCCGGTGGCCTGGCGGCCCTTCGAGGATCGGGCGCGCCTCGCGGTCCAGGAGGGGGTCTGGCGCCGGACCCTCCGGCAGAACCTGACGACAGCCTGGACGGCCGCCGGTGGAGCAGTGCGGGCTCTCGGCTATCGTGCGGCCCAGGATTCGGCCAGGAGCCGTCTTGAGAGCGTAGCCTGTGAGCGTGGGCTCGCCCTCTGGGCCCCGGTGCTCGAAGCCTACCGAGCAGGGCTGTGGCTCTACTGGGTGCTCCACCAGGAGGTCGTGGCCGTGCCTCGGCCGGCCCTCCGGGCGGTTGACGCATCGCTCCACGCTCCCGACGGACCCGCCGTCTCGTGGCCCGGCGGAGCTCGCTACTACTTCTGGCGGGGAGTCCAAGTGCCCGAGCACTTCATTGCGGAACCCGACCGGCTTTCCCCGCGGCGGATCCTTGAGGAACGAAACCAGGAGCTTCAGCGCGTGATGCTCGAGCGGTTGGGCTACGACCGGTTCATCCTTGAGCTCGGGGCGGTACCCGTCCAGGCCGATGAGTTCGGGGCACTCTACCGAGTGCGCCGGCCGTACCGCGAGCCGCTCGCGCTGGTGCACGTCACGAACAGCACGCCGGAGCCGGATGGGACGCGGAAGCGTTACTTTCTAAGGGTCCCACCGGATGTGAAAACGGCACGCGAGGCGGTGGCGTGGACGTTTGGGATGCGAGCTGAAGAGTATCGACCGATGCGGGAAACTTAAGGCGTCTAAACTTCTTAGCCGACCACAGTACGCAGTAAGGACATAACGTCGATCGATGTTGTGCCCCTTGAGGCGATCCCGGACCGGCTAGTGACCCACCACGAGCTGTCGACTTTTGACAGCATTACCCTGGATTGTTAGCCTAAATCCGAGGTCCGTTTGTGAGACATCCAATATACTGACAATCGAGAAATGCCAAAATCTCAAGACATACGCGCAACAGCGATCGACCTCTTTTGCGGAGCGGGCGGTCTGACTCGCGGCCTCTTGGACGCAGGCGTGAGAGTTGCTGCAGGTTACGACATCGATAGCAAGTGCCGATTTCCCTATGAATATAACAATCCGGGAGCACGATTTCACCACAAGAGCATAGCTAGACTCACTGCCGGCGACCTCGTCCGTCACTACCCCAAAGGTCATGCGCGCATTCTTGTCGGATGCGCACCCTGCCAGACATTTTCGAAATATACGCAAGGCCTTGAGAACGACAGCGACCCCAAATGGACCTTACTCAAGGACTTCGGCCGCCTCATCCGAAAGTTGAAGCCCGATATCGTGAGTATGGAGAATGTCCCCGAACTCCAGCGCCACAAGATCTTCCGTAATTTTTTGTCGGTTCTCGCCGATGAAGGGTTCCATTTCGCTAACGCCCCGAAGAAATGGGTTGTGTATTGTCCCGATTACGGTATTCCCCAGCATCGGCGGCGGCTCGTCATAGTCGCATCGCGCCTCGGTCCGATCGAACTCATTCCGCCGACGCACCGCCCAAGTGAATACCGCGCCGTCGGAGATGTTCTACGAAAGCTCCCCACGCTTCGTGCGGGCGAGGTGTGTACAGTTGACCCCCTCCATCGGACCAGCACCCTCTCGAAGCGAAATCTGCAACGCATCCGTGCCTCGAGGCCCGGGGGTACGTGGCGAGACTGGCCACGTCGACTTCGTGCCGATTGCCACAAGGAAGAAAGCGGCAAAAGCTACCCGAGCGTCTACGGGCGCATGGAGTGGGACAAACCCTCACCGACCATCACGACGCAATTCTATGGGTTCGGCAGTGGCCGCTTCGGTCATCCGGAACAAGACAGAGCCATTTCTCTACGGGAGGGTGCGATGCTTCAGTCGTTTTCCAAACGGTACCAGTTCGTGGAAGCGGATGCTGACTACGGCTTGAAGGAAGTTGGCAGAATGATTGGGAATGCCGTGCCCGTCCGGCTCGGAATGGCGATTGGCAAGACAATTACGAGTCATTTACGCAAATATGGAAAATAGAGAACCATTTACATTCGAGATCTCCCTTAGCGTTCTGAACCACTTAGGGAGGAGTCTGTACCGCAGCTTTGCGACAGTCCTCGGAGAGGCGATTTCGAATTCGTGGGATGCCGACGCAAAGAAGGTTCACATCTACGTCAACCGAAACAAGAATAGTTTCTTCATCCGAGATGACGGTGTCGGCATGACGGCGGACGATTTTCAGACAAAATTTCTGAAGATCGGCTACTCCAAGAGAAAAGACGGAGGGAAACTGTCACCGGCCGGCAGACCATTCATCGGCAGAAAAGGAATCGGAAAGTTGGCGCTGTTGTCGTGCGCAGACAAAATCACTGTCGTCTCGAAAGTAAAAGGCGGTAAGTACATCGGCGGCGTGATCGACAACCCCGAGCTCGACGCAGCGATAACCGAGGATTTAACACCGAAACAATACGAGCTAGGAGACTGGAAAGCCTCAACGTTTACGAAGTACACTGGTGGACATCATCACGGCACGATCATCCACTTTGAAGGCGTCAAAGAGGGCATAAGGGGCAGTTTCCCCTTCCTGGCCAAAACCATCGCGCTGTATTTTCGCTTTTCGCTCCTGGACCCATCGTTCAAAATATTTCTCGATGGAGAACCAATTACCTACAAGCATCTGAACCCTCTGGCTGAAAAAACAGAATTCTTGTGGCGGATAGGTGATCGCGCGGATCCTTATGTAAGTGAGTTGAACTCGCTGTTCTCGGACAGGCCGGGAGATCATGAGGCGCGGGACTTGAAGATAGCAGAGATCGACGGTTTCATCGCTTCAGTTGAGAAACCGAGGGATCTGAAGATAATGACCACCGAAGAACGCGTGGGCATCGACCTGTTTGTGAACGGACGCCTGCGCGAACGAGATATCCTGAAGCACATACCCACGGCGAGGGTTGCGGAGAGCTATCTTTATGGCCAGATTCACTACGACGCGCTCGACGACGCGACGGACAGGTTCACAAGTAGCCGCGAGGGAATCGTCGCCGACGATCCTAAGTACAAGAAATTTTTAGAGACATTTCGCAAGAGGATTCTGAAAATCGTTGAGGATTGGGATGTGTGGCGAATAAGGCATCGGGAAGAAGGCGATCCTGACAATGAGCGATTGTCGAGGAAGGAGCGGGCGTCGCTCGGACTATACGGAGCTGTGTCGGAGGACTACGGCCTCTCTAAGGGCTCACCCAATCGGGGAAGGGTTGCCGATTGGGTCGACGAATTATCTGACGACGCAAGGTTTAACTTCGAATCTTATGCCGATTGTTTCGTCTCGGAGAATTTGGTAAGAAAATATATCAAGGAGAAAAAACTCGCGTTTTCTAAGGAAGCCAAGGCCGAGGCGGAGAAATGGAAGCAGACTGAGATAGCCAACAAGGGGAAGGGCAATATCAGCATTGCGATCCGGAGGGTAACGAACGATTCGAGTTATCTGTCCATGGATCACCTCGCGAACCTGGTGGATAAGCCGACTGACCCTGCGAAGGAAGCTGCGTTGGCGAGGGACGCGAAGGAATATAAGCCGATTAGGGACGCGGTCGCACATACGGCTCTTCTGACGGACGCAGCGAAAGCCAAATTGGGTACCGTGCGCGAGAATATAAAGGGAAGGATCAAGTCGATCATAGCTAAGTCGAAATGATCGGGATGGGTTGCCGTCGTGCCTGACCACATGACACCTGCCCAGCGGTCATACGCAATGAAGCGGGTGAAGCTGAAGGACGGTCCTTTAGAGCGATTAGTTCAGCGAGAGCTCTGCCGGATGGGCCTGCGATTTCGGAGAAACTACAAAGAATTGACAGGGACTCCCGATATCGTCTTCCTGAAGGAAAGGGTTGCGATCTTCGTTGACGGCGACTTTTGGCACGGATGGCGATTGCCGGCGTGGGAACACAAATTGTCGGAGTTTTGGAGATCGAAGTTGCGCGCAAACAGAAGACGAGACCAACGGAACTTTCGGCGGTTACGCGGAGCTGATTGGACAGTCATTCGGCTTTGGGAGCACGAAATTCGTTCCGAGGGCGGTCGATGGATTAAACGAATTCGCCGGGCATTGTGATTGATATCGCGGATTCGATTGGTAGGGGTCTATTCACTGTGGTTTCTAACTTGCGAACGTTCCAGTTATTCAATCTGTTTGCAAAGGTCCATGAAGGAAGCAGATCTTAAGAAAGCGTTAGAAAAGGCGGCAGGCAACCTCCTCAAGAAGCAGCCTGACTTTTTCACATTCACCTCCGAAACGAATCAGAGCGAGTGGAATATTGCTCACCATCTTGCCAATGAGGTGGCCTCTTTGTTTCCGGAATTGTCCTGCGATCTCGATGTCATAAAGCCGAACTACGAGAGTCGGCGACCGGACATAATACTCCATCGACGCGGCTCGCAGAAGGATAACTTCCTTGTTATCGAGGTGAAAAGAGTCCGCGACGATGTTGAGGGCGATCTAGCAAGGATAAAGCAGTATTGGTTTAGAGGAGAACTGCACTATCGATTTGGTGCGGTGGTGGTGATCAACGAGACTGAGGCGCCATTCATCGAACTGCTATCAAATCCTGACTAGTAGTTCCTTGGTGATTCGGCGAGATCGCCACCGCCCCCCCCTTACACGAGTTCGCTCATCAGCATCGGGATATTGAGCCGCCTCCGCTTCGTCTCACCCCGGAGAGGACCTATTTCTCAAGAAGAGGGTCGTCTGGCAGCGCGTTGCGTCCGTAGTGAGGATTTAAGGGGGATCTCGAGCTCAAACCGAGAGACCGGATTGCGTTCGGGTCGTATTAACGATGTAGCCGAATGCGTAAAGTTCGCTCTCAAAGTAATTCGATTGTGCGCAAGATCACTAGTATCTGAATGGGTTCGTGCCTGGACGTCCCGCCCTGGCACACAGTAAGGACACCGATTTGAGCGAAGAAGATCGAATCGTTGTACGTTAGCGGCGCTTAAAGAAGTGAGTGCTTTTGAGGTGGCAGGGAAACATCAGACTTCCTTCTTGCTTGTGTCGATGATCGGGTACGGTTTAGGTGGGCGAAGCGTGCAGCACGGTGGGCAAGAGCCACATCCGGGCTCCACGGTACGATCCTTCAACCAGCTCAGGCCACGTCCTCTTCGGTTGGATCGCCGACCGGATCGAGCGACTCGCGTGGCACCCGACGTAACTAAGCGCCCGCACGAGGAGCAGGGGCGATGAGGAACGGGGTGGAAGTATTTGAAAAGGAGGATCACAATGATGTCGATTTGTCGTCTCTCTTGTAACTTGCCGATCGCGCTCATACTGTGGGGGTGCACGAGCGCGAACTGGCAGGCCGTATACCACAAGTTCAACACGGATACAGCGGGAACGGCGCAGAGCATCGCAATTGACGCGAAACAGCGCGCCATCATCTCGGTCGCCGCGAAGCCAGATGACTCTCTCTTGGGAAAAGTATGGTGATCTCGCGCAAAAATATGCCGATGCGACCGTTACCCTAATGGCGATTGAGCAGATAACACCGCCGGATCAATCGACACTCCCTTCAGTCACCCCGGGGGATACTAGGGCCGATACGAGTCTCGGTAAGCAACCACCTGACGCGAAGCCGCCAGCGCAGAGTAAGCCGGGCGACACCACACCTCAGACGAAGCCCGGCGAAACGACGCCCCCCGCGCAAACCAAGCCGGGCGACACCACACCTCAGACGAAGCCCGGTGAAACGACGCCCCCCGCGCAAACCAAGCCGGGCGACACCACTCAGACGAAGCCCGGCGAAACGACGCCCCCCGCGCAAACCAAGCCGGGCAGCACCACGCCACCAGCGCAAACCAAGCCCGGCGAGAAGACGCCTGCGGCACAGGCCGCGCCCGGAGATACTATTGCGGCCGGAGCGAGTACTACAACAACGACTGTGGTGAAGGATGAGTCGAAGACAGTGACTACGACATCCGTCTCACTGGAGGTTGCGCTCGTCGTACAGAGGATTGTCTCAGACTATTTGTCGAGCGCCGCCCAGAACACTTGCATCCGCGTCTTTTCCACCGCACCAACTCCTCAGACTATACCTAGCGCCAAGGATGATCCGGTCGGCTTCGAAATGATGAGGAATAACCTCGAGACCCTTAAAGGATACTGCACGAACTTCTTTGAAATACTGGCTGGGAAGGCACCAGCAAGTAATAAACCACCGGTCCCGCAACCGAAACAAGAGTAAATCCGGGACTGAAGGTACTGCACGTGTAGCAATGATGCGGCAGGGGATCCTGTATCAGGCTGGGAACGGAAGTTCGCCAGGGCAAGCAGAATTGCATTCGGCTCGTTTTGAACGATGTTACCGCGCCCGGCAACCTAGGGCCGCCTTGTATCCGTCGCCGCTACCTCTATGCTGTCTTGAAGGGGTGGGGGCGCCGACGTAGAAAGCATTGGTGGCCGCGCAATCATGCGCGCAAGGTCACTAATTGCCTTGAGAAGTTGGTTCCAACAACGTCCTACCCCCGCAGGAGCCTAGGATGGGTCAATGCCGCAAATCAACGCCTGAGAGCGGATCAAGGTAGGCTACGAGGCCGAAAACGATCAGAGTCATGAGGAACGAGAGCCAGGTCAACGCTCGGCCGCGTCTGAACTCGCGGTGAACGAAGGTAGCAAACTGCAACGACAGCGCGAAGAGCAAGAGAAGCCCGACGCCGGCAGGAAGTAGCTTGAGGCCCACCGGCCAGGCGGTAGAAAGCTTGTAGAGTAAGTACACCGCAACACCATTGGCGCCAGTATATGTACCAATCGAACACAGGAACATAAAGGCGGCTGGTCCGACAGAGCCCGTGGGTAATTTACCGATGTCGAAGTCGTCTCTGGAAAACCACGCGGCTATCCAAAAATAGATCGAGACGTCGGACGCGAGTAACTTGGCGTTGGGCTGGCTCGACGTGAGTTTGGTCAACACAGCACGGAGGCGTAGATACACGACAAGTTGGTAGCCCATCGTAGCGAATAAGTACAGGGTCACAACGGGTATCGCGATCGAGACCAGCTCGGGCTGTACTTTCAGGTCCCTTGCGAGTGCATTCGCCAAGGGAGGGTTGATGATATACAGCAGCCCGAAACACCCTACGGCAACCTGCTCGAGCCAGGTGCGGTGCAGGGCAGCGGCCAGCTTTTCGGACTTTTCCGCCAGAATTGTCGTCTCTTCCTTGAAGGGCATATAGACCCCTTAATTCTTAGTCGGAGCCGAGGACGGGGAAAGTAACGACAAGATGGCTGGTGGCCACCTCCCGAGAGGCCGAGGTGGATGGCCGCTAGGCTCCTCCTTGTCGTTGTTGACGCGGGACATAGTAACGCAAACTAAGGCAAATAGTCTGATCTAGGTACTAAAGTTGGTTGTGGATGCTAGCGCTTGATTACAGACGGCCGGTCACCGGGAAACGCGCCGCCGTTGCCGGATGCGGCAAGATGGGGAGCCCCTCCTGAACGGTGACGACCGATTGCCTGGAGAAGTTTGGTTCCAACAACGTCCTATCCCCTGAAACTTGTCGTACCCTAGCTATGCCGCCTGTGAGGGTCGCCTCTTGCTTAGGCTCTTCTGGAAGGGTGGGTGGCTTTTGGGATGTGAAATCTCTTCTTCGAATCGCTCAAATAAGTTCGAACGTCGTTCACTAGTCGGAGCTCGGTGAGAACGCCGACCCTAGTTAGCAGCGCGAGAAGTCTCTCCGTAAGCTTCCCCACCCGGTAGACAGTTCGAAGGTAGACTTTCCGGGGCCAAGGAGATGCCCATGCGAAAGTCACGGTTCACCGAGAGCCAGATCGTCAGCATCCTGAA